>SXGT01641942.1_pt1 | contig 12654 bp, 7 predicted proteins | sample 3176221 | NCBI WGS metagenome assembly SXGT01 (sample SAMN11356862, study PRJNA531348) | freshwater metagenome | isolation source: freshwater sample F1-120 | place: China: Fuxian Lake, Yuxi | collected 2017-12-25
CTTCGCACCGTCCTTGAGGAACATCTTGAGCAGGCCCGGCGACGGCACGTGCAGGTACGTCGGGATGCCCTGTGCTTCGAGCTCCTTCGCCTGATCCGGGCGGCCTCCGGCGATGATCGCGAACGGCGGCTTGTACGTGCGGATCGCTTCGAGTTGCTCGCTACGAATCTCGTTGGGCACGAAGCCCAGGATACCGACGCCCCAGGGTTTCTTGCCGAGTTTGGTCTTCGTCTCCGCGAGGAGCGTTTCGGTTTCGGCCTTACGCAGTAGGGCGAGCGCGAGGAAGGGGAGGGCACCGCCGCAGGCGACCGCGTCCGCGAACGCTGCCGTGTCGCTGACGCGGGTCATTGGCCCTTGTAGGATCGGGTACTTCGTGCCCTGCGACTTTGCGAGCGGTGCGTCCGGGCCGAGGTGTCGCAGTTTGTGGGCGGCTTCGATGTTCTTCGCGGCGCGCGTGACGATGTGCTGAACGATCCCGGCGGTGGTGACGCCCTTTGCCGCGAGCGGGGCCGCGTTCACGACGTCCTGGCCGACGAGCCACACGCCGCGCGCGGGATCATCGGCGACCGCCGCGCGCACGGCCTTGCGCCACGCGGTCAGTTTCGCGTCGGCAGACAGCGCGGCGCTCTGAAGGCGCTCGTCTTCCTTCACCAGTTCTTGCGCGCCGGCGCAATCGGGCCGGGCGTAGACGCGATACCCTTCGCCGAGCCGCGTCCCGAGGACCAGCGTTTCGCCACCGTCCATGCCGGCGACGCGCTTGCGGGCGCTGTCGGCGAGCGGCGTTTCGCGCGCCAGCAGCACTTGCGAATCGAGCACGACGCCCCGCGCGCCGCCGGTCAGACACGCGGCAGTCGTGTTCGCGCCGATCCCGCCGCGCACCCAGAACGGCACTGCGATCTTGTGCTTGTCCGCGAACTGCCGCCATTTCTGGAGCAGCACGAACGACGTGTCCGCACCGACGCGGCCCCCGGCCTCGTGACCCTTCAAGATGATCCCGCGAGCGCCGGCTTCGACCGCGAGTTTCGCCTCCGCGACGCTCACGGCCTCGCGCAGCACGTCGATGCCCGCGGCCCTGAGTGCGCGCACGCGCTCTGCGAGGTCGGGTGCGTCGGCACCCGCGAGGATCACTCGCGCCGGCTTGAATTGGGAAAACAGGCCGAAGTGGTCGGAATCGATGGTGAGGAGAGCGCCGAAGTTGGGCGCGAATCGAGCCAAACGTTCCACCGCTCGCGAAGCCGCAAGCGGCGCGGAATGTTCGAGGTCCAACGTCCCGCACGCGCCTGCACGGCAGGCGGCGATGGCGAGCGACGGATCGGCGGCTCCCGATGGGGTCAAAACGAAGAGGTCGCGCGGTTCCATCACTCGCCTCAGAAGGCTGGACCTCCCTGTCCGGGGTTATTAGGCGACCGGGAACCTCCCGGCGCAACAAGAACGTCGCGGCTTTCCGCTACTACCAACGGCTAGTATCGGAAGTCCGTGACGGTTTGGCAAATTGGGCAGTGTGGAGAGCTATGCCATATTTGGAGTTAGTTACAAGGCGCAATAGCCGGACGAAGGCCCCCGGAGCCGGACATTGGGGCCGGTTGGAGCGAGTGCAACTGTTGTGTCAGAAAACCGGTGAACCGGCAAGGGTAGTTGTGTCGATAAGTCCGGTTAACCAGGTACTTCACGGGTCGGAAGAAGGTGGGGGCTATGCGCGGCATCGTACTCGCTCTGTTGGTGGTTCCGTTCGCGGTCGGCTGCGGGAGCGACCGGTTCGTTGTGAAGACGCAAGTTGGGGGCCAAGTCGAGACCCGGCTCGACGTGCCGCCCGTCAGCGTCAGCGCCGGCAACGTGAAACCGGTCGTGGTGCAGAACGGCCCGTCCCGCGTCGCGATTCTCGACGTGGACGGGCTGATGTTGAACACCCCGTTCGTCGGCCCGCTCTCGACCGGCGAGAACCCGGTCGGCCTGTTCCGCGAGAAACTCGAAGCCATCGCCTGCGACCCGTGCGTGAAGGCCGTCGTGCTCCGCGTCAACAGTCACGGTGGCGGCGTGAACGCCAGCATTCTGATGCGCCGCGACCTCGAACGGTTCAAGGAACGGACCAAGCTGCCGGTGATCGCCTGCCTGATGGATACCGCCACGGGCGGGGCGTATTACCTCGCGTCCGGCGCGGACCAGATCGTCGCGGGGCCGGCCACCGCGACCGGTGGCGTCGGGGTTCTCCTGAACCTGTTCAACCTGCGCGACCTGATGGCCCAGTTCAACGTGATCCCGCAGACGATCAAGTCCGGCGACATGGCGGACATCGGCACCTCCGCCCGCGCGCTGACCGAGGGCGAGAAGGCGATCCTCCAGGCCATGTCGGACGAGTTCCACAAGCAGATCACCGCGGACGTGAAGCGGAGCCGGCCGGGGATCGCGAACAACAACGCCTTCGACGGCCGCATCTTTACCGGCACCCAGGCCAAGGCGCTGGGGCTGGTCGATCACGTCGGCGACCTGGACGAGGCGATCCAACTGGCGGCGCAGGCCGGGTGCGGCGGGCTGAACGCGCGGCCGGGTGTGGTGATGTACCGTCGGGCCAACGACCCCGCCCGCTCGATCTACGCGGTCACGCCCAACATCCCGCTCCAGGGCGCGGGCCTGCTCCCCAACCTGCCCGGCCTCGACCGCTCCAAGATGCCGACGTTCCTCAGCATCTGGCAACCGGAACTGACGATGGAGAAATTGGGCGGGAAATAGCGAATTGCGGAGTGCGGAGTGCGGATTTCGGAGTACGGAATAGAAAGATACACAGTCTGCGGGGATGAGGAGGTCTCCGACCGGTGTGTCTTCTGATCCGCAATCCGAAATTCGCATTCCGCAATCGAAGATGTTTACCAACCAGCACCACCTCAAACACCTGCTGCGTCCGTACCACTACACGTCCGACGAGCACTACCGGGCGGAGTTGCGGCACCTGTTCCACCCCGCGTGGCACCCGCTGGCGGTGAAGTCGCAGCTCGCCCGGCCCGGCGATTTCCTCACCTTCGACCTGCTCGAAACCCCGATCATCATCCGCAACTTCGACGGTGAGTTGCGGGCGTTCCTGAACGTGTGCCCGCACCGCCACAGTCGGCTCACGGACCGGTTGTGCGGTAACACCGAGAAACTGCGCTGCCAGTACCACGGCTGGGAGTTCAACAAGGACGGCGGCACCGGGAAGATTCCCGATGCGAAGGTGTTCCGCCCTTGGGATCGCGACAACTCGTGCCTGAAGCCGTTTCGTGTGGACACCTGCGGCGACCTCGTGTTCATCAACTTCAACGAGATCGGTCCGAGCCTGCGCGAGTGGCTCGCGCCCGTCTGGGACCAGTGGCAGAGCTACGGCGGCGCGTACCGGCACTCCGCGACTTGGGAGAAGGAGTTCCCCTGCAACTGGAAGGTCGTACTGGAGAACTCGCTGGAGTCGTACCACATTCCCGAGGTTCACCCGCACACGTTCAAGGACTTCCCGCCGGAGGACAACGCCTGGCACGAACTCACGGACCGCATGACCTCGTTCAAGACGGTCCCGCCGAACGACTACGCGGGGCGGATGCAGGCGTGGATGGTGCGGCGGATGGGCGAGCCGGTGACGAACGAGTACTGGCACCGCGTGCTCCACCCGCACGCGACCGGCAGTTCGCTCGACTCGTTCCGCATGTTGCAGTGCGTGTTCCCGACCGGGCCGAGGTCGTGCCGCTACCGGTGCATCTTCTTCACGCTGCGCGGCCACCGGAAGAACCCCCTGGCGTGGGGGCTGTACCGCACGCTGAAGACCATCGCGACGCTGATCGCCAAGAAGGTGTTCGCGGAGGACGGGTCGATCTACGGCGGTGTGCAGCGCGGGATGGAGACCAGCCCGCACGCGGGCGTGATCGGCACTCGCGAGGAGCGGGTGTATCAGTTCCAAAAGTACGTTCTGGACAACACCCGCGGCCCGCGCGAGTTGCCGCAGGTGGAACCGCACGCGGCCGAGGTTTAGCCGCTTGCGGCTTCGCGACCGACGCCCGATCAACTCACCGTCACCATCACGGTCGTCTCGGTGAACGAGCCGTCGAGGTCGGTCGCGCGGATCGTGAACGTGATCGGCCCACCCGTGGCGACCGGCACGATGGTCAATACGCCGTTGGTGACGCTCGCGGTGGCGACCGCGGAGTTGGGGTCGTCCACCGTGAAGCTGATCCGCTGCGCCGCGGTCAGCTCGCGGGCGGTCGTAACGAGCGCGACATCGGTCGACGTGATGTTCGCCGGGAAGCTCTCGGTGTCCGCGGTGGCCGACACCGGGAACGGCGGCGCGCCCGGCAAGCCGCTGCCGTTGTACTCGTCCAGCGCTCCGATCGCGTCGATCACCGCCAGCCCGCCGTTCATCACCTGTCCGAACACCGCGAACCCGCCGGCGTTGGCCGCGTTGTCCAGGGCCACGCTGTTGTCGTCCAGATTGAAGAAGAACTCGCTGGTCGCGGTGTTCGGCGCGCCGGGCTTCGCCATCGCGATCGTGCCGCGCGTGTTGGAGATGTTCGCGAACTCATCAGCGATGGCGGCGAACTCCGTGATCGCCGGGAACGCGGTCGCGGTCGTGGTGCCGCTGTCCACGAACTTGAACCCGCCGCCCTGCAGGATGAAGTCGTTCAGCTTCCGGTGGAACACGCTGTTGTCGTAGCTCTGTGCGGCGCTGGACGCGTTCACGTAGGCCAGGAAGTTGGCGGTCGTGTCCGGGGTGGCGTCGAACAGGTTGATGTCGAGGGTGCTGCTCTGCCCGTTCGGGTATGTCGTCGCGAACCGCACCACGGTCTCGGCGTCCGCGAACACCGAACTGGCGAGGTCGAACGTCAGGTTGGTGCCCACGGTCGCGGTCTGGCTCGGGATTGGCCCGATCACGGTGGGCGCGGTGTTGCGGGTGAACGTCTGCGAGAAGGTGTTGCTCACGACGCTGCCGGTGTCCGTGGCCCGCGCGACGAAGCTGTTCGGCCCGACCGCGAGGGCCACGTTCATGAAGGTGAACACCCCGCTCCCGTCGGCGACCACGGTGTCGAGGAGCGTGCCGCTGCCGGGGGTGCCGGGCACGGTCGGCGCGTACAGCCGGACCGTGGCCCCGGCCCGCGCGACGCCGGTCAGGTTGACCGTGGCGAGGTCCGTGCGCAGGTCGCCGTCCGGTCCGCTGTCGAACGCGGTGGCGAGGTCGAGCGTCGGTGCCCCGGTGTCGAAGTTCAGGTTGAAACTCCCGTCCTGGGTGCCGTTGCCCGCGGCGTCTGTGCCCGCGCCGGCAGGGATGCTGACCACAACGGTCCCGTCGCGGTTGGACGAGATCTGGATCGTATAGGCCCGCGCGCTGACCGCAGTGAACGTGCCCTTCGAGCCGTTCGCCGCGGTGATGTCGGCCGCGGTGAAGTTGTTCACATCCTCGTTGAACTCGATCCGAACGAGGACCGTGGTCTGGTTGGTGATCGGGTCCGGGGTGACGCTGAACACGGCCGACGGCGCGGTCGCGTCAACGGTCAGCCCGGTGGGGTCGGTGAACGTGCGGCTGTTGCCGAGCGCGTCGGTCGCGGTCACGGTCACCGCGTAGGTGCCGTCGGCCAGTGGGTCGGTGACGTTCGCGGCCCAGACGGTCCCGCCGACGGCGGCGCTGTACGTCCGGCCGTTCACGACGACGCTCACGGTCGCGTCCGCTTCGCCCACGGTGCCGGAGATGACGGGCGTGGTGTCGGTGGTCGTCAGCCGGGTCACGCCGACGGTCGGGCCGGTGGTGTCGAACGCGCGGGTGACGGTTTCGGACGCGACGTTGGCGTTGCCGGCCGCGTCGGTCGCGCCGCCCGCGCTCACGGTCGCGCTCACCGGGCCGTCGGCCGTCGGCGTCACGCTGAACGTGTAGTTGCGCGCGTCGGTCGGGGTGAACGCGGACACGGTCGCGTTCACCAGCATCAGGTCGGCCATGTCGAACCCGGTCACGTCCTCGTCGAAGTTCACGTTGAACAGCAGCGGTGCTGTGCGGGTCGGGTCGGCGGCGGAACTGGTGAGCGTCGGGGTCGGCCCGGTCTCGTCGGGCGGCGGCGCGCCGATGGTCACGTTGGTGAGCGCCGGGCGCACGAGCGTGGAGCCGCGGTTCTCGAAGAAGTCGCTGCCGGACGGGTTCAGGACGCCGAAATCCATAGCGGACACGCGCCTGGCGATCACGATGTCGTCGCCCGCGCCGGTGTCGAGCGACACGTAGCGTCGGAACGTCGAGTCGCCGATGAAGACGTCGTCGTTGCCGTCGCCGGTGGTGAGGATCGTTTCCCGGCGCGGGGTCGCGCCGGTGATGGTGAGCGAGTCGTTGCCGTCGCCGGTCCCGACGTTCAGCGTGCGGCGCGGGCTGACGTTCTCGATCACGAGCCGGTCGTTGCCGCCGTGCATTCGGACGTAGATGTCCAGCTCGATGCCGTCGAGTACGAGCGGGCCGCGCTGCCCGTTGAAGGTGGTGGTCGCGTCGAGCGCGCTGACGGTGACGCGCTCGCCGTCGTCCGGGTCGCCGGTGATCTTCACCTGGTTCGCGGCGTCGTCGCCGCCGACATACAGCACGCCGTCGAACACGGACACGAACACGTTCCCCGCCGGCACCACCCGGTCCTCAAGTCCCTCGACGCGGGGAACGAACCGCTTGCCGTATCGCTGCTTGCTCATTGCTTTCGCCCATCCGAAAAATGCGCGACCGAACCGCGTCCCGCGGGCGCTGGCGACGCATCGTTCCCACTGGCTACAAACGCGGCGCGCGCCCGCGCCGTGACCCGCCCCACGGATTCAACCATCACTGTCGGCACACGGTATCGCGCCGCGGCGATGAGAACCGGCTCATCGGTCGCGATCTTTTCGCGCCACAACGGATTGTGCCGGGGCTTGAATCCGATGCGCCGCACGTGCCGCTCCCCGGCTCACGGCGGGGCACGGACCGCGCGAGCGGGCGCAACCGGCACAACCGGTGCGACCGACTCCGTTCCGCCAATGGTAACAGATCGCGAGACGGGCGAAGTTCTCAGACGTTACTCAGAGTGGGTTAAGCGGGCTTTAACCGCTCGTCCTGTAAGGTGGCTATCGTCGGGCGGAATTAATGTCATGCGGACGGAATCGCGAGCCGGAGTTGTTTTATGCTGACCGTACTCGCCGTTCTGTGCCCGCCGCTGGCGGTCCTGTTGACCGCGCCGGCCTCCCACGCGATCAAGAACACCGGCCTCACGCTGCTGCTGTACGTTCCCGGTGTGCTGCACGCGTGGGCCGCGGTTGAGCAACACCGCATCCGTAGCCGCTACGCCCACATGCTCCGGCTGCTCGACGAGCACGAAGGCCTGTGTCTGCCGCGTCGAGCGCCGAAGGCGCAGGCCGCATAGCGCCTCCCGCAGCGCACTTCCCCACGTTGTTCACGAAGAGACGTTCGCCGGAATGACACTGCGTGATCGGGCGCGGTTTTTTCAGCATTTCCCAGTTGTCTTCGCTCCGAATCGGGCTACCATCTCGACTTTGTGACAATTGCGGCAAAGTCGGGTAGACACTTCCCCACGTTGCCCGTAATCACAAAACCGTAGCCGGTGCTCCGGTGGTTTCGGCCACCGCGTTCTGCCGAGCCTGTGCGACTCGCGGGGCACTCATTCCGCCCCACCGCACCCCGATCGGACGTTCTCCCGGATGGAGGCGCTCTCTGTGGATCATCCCGCCCCTACCTCTCCGCCGGCCGTCGCGGGCAAGCCGTCGATCAACGACTCGCACGTCGCGCGCGGCCTCGCGGGGGCCTCGGTCGGCCTCGGCTTCTTCAGCATGTGCGTGTTCTGGTGGACCCCGTTCACCTCGATCCTCGCCACGGTCGGCTTCGTCCTCGGCCTGTTCTCGGTGCTCCGCGGCGTGAAGGGCGGCCTCCGCGGGGAGAACTACGCGATGGTCGGCACCATCCTCTGCGCCACCAGCCTGAGCATCACCCTCACGCTCAACCAGTTCCTGCGCTACTTGCAGTGGGACTCGTTGCCCGTGTACCCGTGGTAGCGGTCGGGTGCCGGGTGTCGCCGGTGTGGTGTTTCGTCGCGGTGTGGAAGCTCGAACGCAAGAAGGCGGGTCTGTAATGCCGCAAATCTTCCCGAAGGCGCTGAACCCGATCGCCAAGATGCTCGTCTTGGGCCTGCCGCTGCTGGCGGCGACCACGGGCGTCACCGGGGCCGCGTTCTACCGCTCCAGCTACGCCACCGGCGTCGGCGAGACGCCGTCGCAACCGGTCGCGTTCAGCCACGCGCACCACGTCGGCCAACTCGGTATCCACTGCGCCTACTGCCACACGACCGTCGAGAAGTCCGGGTTCGCCAATATCCCGCCGACCAAGACCTGCATGAACTGCCACCAGCAAATCTGGCAAGGCGCGGACATGCTGGCCCCGGTCCGCGAGAGCTACAAGCACGACAAACCCATCGAGTGGAACCGCGTTCACAACCTGCCGCACTACGCCTACTTCAATCACTCGATCCACGTCGCGAAGGGCGTGGGCTGCGTGACGTGTCACGGCCAACTGGACCAGCAGAACCTGACGATGCAGAGCAGCACGCTCCTGATGGAATGGTGCATCGCGTGCCACCGCACGCCGGAGAAGCACCTGCGCCCGCAGGACAAGATTTTCGACATGAAGTGGGACGCGGCCCAGCACGGCACGAACCCCAAGACCGGCAAGCCTTACACGCAACTGGAACTGGGCCTGGAGCTGAAGGAGAAGCACCGCGTCCGCGACGCGGTCACGCTGACCAACTGCTCGATGTGCCACAGGTAGTGTTTGGTATTTGGTGTTTCGTGTTTGACACCCGCCGACGACCTGTGGGCGGAGTCGAACAAAACACCAAACACGCAGCACCAGACACGCACTGCACGAGGAACCGATGAAACCCGACAGCACGGACACCTCCGAGACCTTTCCCGTCGCGCCGCCGGCGCTCCTGGGCGCGGGCCAGGACGAGTTCCCCGAGGGCGCGTCCGAGTTCGCCGACGAGCCGAGCCGCCGCCGGTTCCTTACGCTGATGAGCGCGTCCATTGCGCTCGCGACCGGGGCCGGGTGCAACTTGCGCCCGGCTTCACAGCGCAAGATCCTGCCTTACACCACGCAGCCCGACGAGGTCACGCCCGGCGTCCCCACCTACTACGCCAGCGCCGCGCCGTTCGCCGGCTATGGGCAGGGCGTACTTGTTCGCAGCAACGAGGGCCGTCCGACCAAGATCGAAGGAAACCCGACGCACCCTGGCAGCCTCGGCGGGGCCGGGCTGCACGCGCTCGCCTCGGTCCTCGACCTGTACGACCCGGACCGCGCCCGCGGCGTCACCAACCGCGGTGTCGCGACCAACTACGAGTTGGCCGTTGCCGCGCTCCGCAAGGCGCTCGTCGAAGAGAGCGGCCAGCCCAAGAACATCAAGCTCCGCATCCTGACGGAGACGGTCACCTCGCCGACCCTCGCCGGCCAAATCACCGCACTGCTCGCGGCCGTTCCGAACGCCCGGTGGACGCAGTTCGAGGCCATCAGCAGCACCAACGCCCGCGAGGGCATCACCCGCGCGTTCGGCAAGCCGCTGAACGTCGTGTACGACTTCAACAAGGCCGACGTCGTGGTCTCGCTCGACGCCGACTTCCTCGGCACCGGGCCGGGGCACGTCCGCTACAGCCGCGACTTCGCTGACCGCCGCAAGCTGCGGCACGACGGCAAGGACGCGGCCCAGATCGCCGCCGGCCGCGAAGCGGCCACCCGCGAGAAGCCCTTCAAGGAAGGCGTGAAGGCTGACCTCGCGGACACGCTGGTGAACCGGCTGTACGCGGTCGAGACGATGCCGACCAACACCGGGGCCGTCGCCGACCACCGGCTCGCGGTCACCAGTGGCGAGGTCGAGACTTTCGCGCGGGTGCTGGCCCAAAAGCTCGGTGTGGCCGGCGTGCTCGCGGCCGGCGCGCTGTCGGCCGGCGCGCAAACGTGGTTCGCCGCGCAACCGAACATGCCCGACGGTCCGCTGGTCGCCGACCTCAAAGCGGAGGCCCGCAAGGGGAAGGTGATCGTCGTCGCCGGCGACCACCTCGCGCCGTCGCTGCACGCCCTTGTGATGGCGATCAACGACAAGCTCGGTTCGTTCGGCCAGACGGTGAAGCTCATCGAGTCGGTCGAGGCGACCGCCGCCGGCAAGATGATCGACCTGAAGACGCTGACCGGTGAGTTGGCCGCGAAGACGGCCGACGCGCTGCTCATCCTCGGCGGGGCGAACCCCGCGCACACCGCCCCGGCCGACGTGGACTTCGCCGCCGCGCTTGACGCCTTCAGCCGCGACAACACCAAGTTCTCGCTCTTCCTCGGCTCGCACCAAGACGAGACCGGCGTGCTGTGTCAGTGGCTCGTCAACGAGGCCCACTACCTCGAAACCTGGGGCGACATCCGCGCCTACGACGGCACCGCCTCGATCCAACAGCCGCTGATCGCGCCGCTCCACGGCGGCAAGTCCGCCATCGAACTGCTCGCGACCGTGATGAAGTCGGCCGAGCCGGGCGTTCCCGCCGCGCCGCGCGACCCGCAGGAGATCGTTCGCGAGACGTGGAAGAAGTGGTACGAGGCGAAGAACAAGGGCGCGACCGCCGGGGCGTTCGAGCGGTTCTGGCAGACCTCGGTTCGTGCGGGCGTCATCGCCGGCTCAGCGCCGGCCGCCGCGACCGCGACCCTCGTCGCGACGTGGTCGAGCGGGGCCGCGGCATCGCCCCCGGTGCCCGGCCCCGACGCGCTGGAAGTGAACTTCCGCGCCTGCCCGTCGCTGTTCGACGGCCGGTTCGCCAACAACGGCTGGCTGCAAGAGTTGCCCAAGCCGCTCACGAAGATTTCGTGGGACAACGCCGCGTACATGAGTCCGGCGACCGCGGCCAAGCTCCAACTGCCGAAGACCAACTTCAAGTGGACCGGCGGCGAACACGGCCGCGCCGAGGTCAGCGTCGTCGAACTGGACGTCAACGGCAAGAAGGTGAAAGCGCCGGTGTGGGTACTGCCCGGTCACGCCGACGGCGCGGTCACGGTTCATCTGGGTCACGGTCGCGCTCGCGCCGGCACCTACGCCGCGACCACGCCCGACGAGCCGAACACCGAAGGCCAGCCGTACCGCGGCTTCAACGCTTACCCGCTGCGCACCTCCGCCGCGCCGTGGAGCGCCACCGCGAAGGTTACCAAGACCGGCAAGCTGTACTTCCTCGCTTGCACGCAGGGCCACTGGTCGATGGTCGAGAAGGACCCGGTTTCCGGCAAGATGATGGACCGCAAGCCGGTCCGCCGCGGCACCCTCGCCGACTACAAGAAGAACCCGATGTTCGCCAAGTTGCCGCCGATGGCGACCGGCGAAACGGAAGCGATCAACGACAACATGCCCCAGCCGAAGGGGTACAAGGAGCACCACGCCCACGACGCCCGGTTGCACCCGCTGAACATGTACGCGCCGGCCGAAGGGCTGGCCCCCGGCATGCGGGAGTTCCAGCAGCGCCGCTGGGCGATGGCCCTCGACCTCAGCGCTTGCACCGGCTGTAGCGCGTGCGTGGTCGCGTGCCAGAGCGAGAACAACATCCCGATCGTGGGCAAGAAGGAAGTCACCCGCGGGCGCGAGATGTACTGGATCAACATCGACCGGTACTACGAAGGCCCGGCCAACGACGTGCTCGCGCTCACCGACCCGAACGCGGTCAAGGCGTACTTCCAGCCGCGCATGTGCGTGCAGTGCGAGAATGCCCCGTGCGAGATCGTGTGCCCGGTCGGGGCGACCGTTCACAGCACCGACGGCCTCAACGACATGACGTACAACCGGTGCGTCGGTACCCGGTACTGCTCCAACAACTGCCCGTACAAGGTCCGCCGGTTCAACTTCCTCACGTTCCAGGGCAACGACTGGAACACCGACACGATCAAGCTGGGCCGCAACCCGGACGTGTCGGTCCGCAGCCGCGGCGTGATGGAGAAGTGCACGTTCTGCGTTCAGCGCATCCGCTACGCCGAGATCGTGGCCGAGCGCGAACTGGCGCTGGGCACCCGCAAGGAGCCGGACCCGGCGAAGGGCGAGGTGCTCATCAAGGACGGCGAGATCCTGACCGCGTGCCAGTCGGCGTGCCCGTCCGGGGCCATCGTGTTCGGCGACATCAACGACCCGACCGCGGCCGTCTCCCGCTGGAAGAACGAGCCGAGCAACTATGGGTTGCTCGCGGAACTGAACACCCGCCCGCGGTTGACGCACATGGCCGTCGTCCGCAACCCGAACCCGGCAATGAAGTGATTTCTGTAGCCGGCCTCACTGGGGCCGGTGCGACACGATTCGCGTAGCCCCGGCCTCAGTGAGGCCGGCTACAGAAGAAAGAGGACTCGACGTGGCGACCGCGGAAAAACCTCCCGCACGCTCGGACCTGCCGCTCGAACCCGAAATGCACCCGCTCGTCAAGAGCGTGTACGACGGGAAGCCGCACGACCTCGTTTCGGTCGGCGACGCGATCGGCGAAGTGGTCCTCAAGGGCGAGCACCCGCGCGGCTGGTGGATCGGCTTCCTGGCCGGTTTCTTCATGCTGCAAGTGCTGGCCCTGGCCGTGTGCTGGCTCTTCTACCTGGGCGTCGGCATCTGGGGCATCAACGTCCCGGTGGCCTGGGGCTTC
>SXGT01860537.1_pt1 | contig 12654 bp, 12 predicted proteins | sample 3176221 | NCBI WGS metagenome assembly SXGT01 (sample SAMN11356862, study PRJNA531348) | freshwater metagenome | isolation source: freshwater sample F1-120 | place: China: Fuxian Lake, Yuxi | collected 2017-12-25
CGATGCTGTGGCGCGAGAGGCCGAGCTCTTCCGCGACCAGGCTCGCGGTCGCCCCGCCCGCGCGGCGGGCGGCGGCGTAGGCCCGGACCCGCTCCCGCACCGTCTCGGGGTACCCGAGGCTCCAGGAACTCGGCCGCTTCGAGGCCACGAGGGCGCGCACCTCCTCGGCGGTCGCCACCTTCGTCCCGCTCATCGACATCGCTCTCGCTCCGCAGAGCCCCGAGCCTCACGCGGCGGCGACCACCCCGCGAGGGGGCACGGCGAGGATGTACGCTACGACCTCTGGCCGCACCTCATCAAGCCCGACGGTCGGCTCCACCCCGCTCGGCCGCGACGACCTCGGCCGCGTCATCTCCGCCACGCACCCGGACAGTTCCAGCGAGACGTGGGCCTACAACCTTGCCGGCAACCTCGCCCGCCATCACGAACGCGCCACGCAAACGATGACGATGACGATGACGCTCACGACGCAATCGCGCCCCGCACCTCCGCCGACAGCATACTAAACACCGCCGAGACCCCCGCTTCCTCCACGTCCCACCTCGCGACTTCCCTGGTGAAGCCACGGTCGTAGGCGCACACGCGCGAGGGGAGGGGTTCCGGCGCCCGGCCCAGCGCGGGGCGTAGCCACGAGAGGTTCTGGGCGAACTTGGTAGGACGAAGGCGGGAGAAGCCAACCAGCACGCGGTCGGGCTCGTGGGCGAGACCCCGGCACCAGCCAAGCGCGGCCCCGTCGCTCCGGGGAACCCGGTCGAGGTCGAAGTCCGACACGACGCGCCCCGCCCGGGGCTCGGTCACAATCACCCGCCCCGACACCGCCGTGAACCAGCAGAGATCGCCCTCGGGCACCCCGTCGTGCACGGGACGATCGGCGAGCTTGATCGGCTCGCCCCCGTCGAGCGGGAAGGCGTCGCGCTGCTCAAATCGCGTCACCCAGCGGCGGCCATCGGCCCAGGCGATGTAGTTGGGATGCGACTGGTGGGGCTTGGTCGTCGCCACGCGCCGGTAGTCGACAGCGCGGTCGAATCGTGTCCACGTGGGCACCTCGATCACCGACTTCTCCTCGATGATGGCGCCGTCGTCGTCGACCACCACCACGAGGTCGAGGCCCGTCGACACCACGTGGATGCGGCCGTCGATGCGGGCCACGTGGTGCAGGTCGTTGAAGCAGGGATGACTGATAGTGCGCACCACCCGGTTACGATGGGGATCGTAGACGAGCACCTCGGTCTGGGTGCACAACAACAGGCGTTCGCCGTCCCACGAGGCGCTTTTGAAGATGTGCGAGGGGTCGACCTCCGGCACCCGCTCCGCCGCGCCCTCGTACTCGAAGATCACCCGCGTCTGCCCGGTGACGGTGTCGAGCTCCGCAAGCACCGCCTTGTCGAAGCTCGTCCACTCCTCGCGCCGCACGAAGCGCGACACCCGCTGGCGACCGCCGGTGATGAGGTATCGGGCCACCCACGCTCCTGGAGCGCACGCTGCTATCCGGCGGGCGCTGGCTCGGTGATCGGCGTGGGCATCGACGAGCAGCGCGAGGACGCTGGCTCCGGGCCCGTCCGACGGCAACAACGCCGTGGCTCGGCCGCGAGCCTCCGCGATATTGCCGCGATGACCCGCTCACCGCCGTGGTGTTGCGACGAAAACGAGCGTTCATCCGTGTCTGACGGTCGGATCGATCCTGGATCGGCCCGAAACTGCATGGGTTCGCGGCAACAAGTCAACGGCTCGAGCGCGAGCCTCCGCGCTATTGCCGATGTGTCGCGACACAGGTGGTACTCCAACGACCTCCGCCTCGGCGAAAGGCTCTGCCCGGCGGATGTTCATCCGTAGCCCCATCTGCAAGCTCACCGCGCGGAGGACCAGCGGCGAGACCTCCTCGCCGCGAAGATGCCGAACGGTGCGCGTCGCGACACCGAGCGCCGCCGCCACTGCGTCGGTCGGCAGGCCCCAGTGCGCGAGCAGGTCGGCGCGAGTGACCCTGGGCACGAGGGCGCGAACGCGCTGGGCGACCTAGAGCTGTCCCCAGCGCAAGCCGAGCAGGTCGGGCAGGGTCGTGGCCTCGCGGCATGGGTCGCTCGCGACACCGTGATGCGCGTCCTGCCGGTGCACATAGGCGAGAACCTGCTCCGCGTGCCAGATGTCGCGCACCTCGGTCACCCGGCACTCGCCCATGTCGAGCTCCAGAGTGGCGGACAGCGCCAGCTTCGCGTCGTGGACGAAGCGGCCAACTTGCGCCTTGTCGCCTGCGAGCAGCGCGTGTGCGTGCGTGTCGGCGGTGCCCACCCCGAAGATGCCCTTGTCGCGACCCACGCAAAGCAGCGCGCCTACCAGTCCCCGCCGCGCGCCGTCGGTCGGCGCGAGCACCCGACCGCCCTTGGCGCGGAGCACGACCTGATGGCCAAGCGGCATGGGGCGGAAGCCTCGGCACCGAAGGCGAGCATGTCGAGCCGGCCGGCCAGCGCCAGCTTCGCGTGGTGGACGAGGGCGGCGCCCGGTTACCCGGGCTGGGTTGACCCCCCGCCACCGCGAGTACATCGGCGAGGCCCTCGTCGTGGAGCATGCCCCCGTGGACGACTCACGACGCACCGCCGTCGTGATCTGCCCACCGCTCGGCTACGAGGACACCAGCGCCTACCGGCCGCTCCGGGTGCTCGCCGACGCGGTGGCCGAGCGAGGATTCACCTGCGTGCGCGTGGACTGGCCGGGACTCGGAGACAGCGCCGGCGAGGCGCTCGACGACGATATCTTGTCGCGACAGGTCGACGCCCTCAGAGAGGTGGCCGAGTCGCTCCGTGGTCGAGGCTTCACCCAGGTCCTCGCCATCGGCGTGCGCGCGGGCGGCCTGCTCGCCGTCGCCTCGGCGGCCTTCGATGCCCTGATCCTCTGGGGCTGCCCCGCCAGCGGCAAGCTCTACCTTCGCGAGGAGCGCGCGTTTCACCGCCTCGCCGCGCGGGCCTTCACCGACGCGCCGGCAGACCGTCCCGCGCTCCCCGAGGGGGTGCTCGAGGCGGGGGGCTTCTTGTACTCGGCGGGCAGCGTGCGGGCCTTGGACGCCTTGTCCCCCGCTTTCGACGGGCCGTGCCTCGTGATCCCGCGCGAGGGCACTTCGGCCCGTCCCGAGCTCCTCGCCGCGCTCGGTCGCGAAGTCACGGTGGTCGAGGCCGGCGGGGTCAACGACCTGCTCGACGACCCCTACCGGGCCAAGCTCAACCCGGCCGCGCGCGACGCGATCCTCGGCTTCCTGGTCGGTCGCGACAGCTTCGCACCTGGTCCCCGGGCTGGCCGTCCCGATCTACGAGGCGAGGGCTGGATCGAACGGCCGGTGACGATCCCCTGCGAGGCTGGCCAGCTGGTCGGCATCGAGTGTCTCCCGATCACGACGCCATCCGCGTGGACGGTCTTGTATAATGCCGGTGGTGTGCGCCGATCTGGGCCGAACCGGCTCTGGACCGCGGCCGCGCGGGTGCTCGCGAAGCAGGGCATCGCGTCTTTGCGGGTAGACGTGCGCGACGTCGGCGACGCCGACGGCGCCCCCGAGACGGCGGGCGACCTCGAGGCCATGTACAGCGAGGCGAGCGTGGGCGACGCGCTCCGCGCCTACGATCACGTCGACCGCGGCTTGCCGATCGACGTGGTGGGCCTCTGCTCCGGTGCTTTCATGTCGGTGCAGGTGGCGGCGCGTCGACCGGTGCGCCGGGCCACCGTCTTCAATTGCCTCGCCTACGTGTGGGACGACGACGCCCGCAGCAACGGCCTGTCGAGCCAGGTGAGCCGCTCGCTCCTCGACGGGCGCCGCTGGAAACGCCTGCTCACGGGTCGGATCGACGCGCGTGCGCTCGCCCGGGCGCTCCTCGTCCAGGCCCGCCTGCGGGCGGAGGGCCTCGTCGCGCGGCTCCGAGGGACGGCCGGTCCCGACCCGGTCGACACCATCCTGCGACAGGTCGCCGCACGGGGAACCCTTCTACAGGTGGTGATCTCGGCGGGCGACCCGGCGCTCGATTATCTAGAACGACACGTGCCTTTGGCCCGTCGCCCCGCCGTGACGCTCATCCCTGGGGTGGATCACACCCTCCGTCCCGCTTGGGCGCACGCCGCCGCGATCCGACTCATCACTGCCGCCCCCGGAGCTCCATGAACGTCGAGAGCCGCTTCGACACCATCCACCAGATCGTCAGCAAACACGGCCGGCTTGGCGCCGACCCGACCACGATCTCGCCCGACACCAACCTCTACGAGGCAGGTCTCTCCTCGCTCACCACGGTGAACCTGATGCTCGCGCTGGAGGAAGCCTTCGACGTGGAGTTCCCCGATCGCATGCTCGGTCGAAAGACCTTCGAGAGCATCCGCTCCATGGCCGAGGCCATCGACGAGATCGCGTCGTAGCGCCATACTTCCCGCTGCTGGAGCCGCTGCATGTCTCGCTGCCACCCCGACCTGCCCGCTTTGCTCGAGCGGGTGCACCAGATTGGTCGCGACGCCATCGCGCCCCACGCTGCCTCCGTCGACGCCGACGCGCGCTTTCCCACCGAGGCCTTCGCTGCCTTCAAGGAGGCCAAGCTCCTGTCCTGCTACGTGCCGGTGGAGCACGGGGGGATGGGGCTCTCCATCTCCGACCTCTCCAAGATCTGCGAGGCCATGGGGAACTACTGTGGTTCTACCGCCATGGTCTTCGCCATGCACCAGATCCAGGTGGGCTGCATCGTGCACGGCGCGCTCGGCTCGCCTTACTTCCAGGGCGTGTGCCGCGAGCTCGTGGAGAAGCAGCTCGTGCTCGCCTCGGCCACCACGGAGGCCGGGATCGGCGGCGACGTGCGCACCTCGTCCTGCTTCGTCGACCCCGTGGGCGACCGGGTGCAGCTCTTGAAGCAGGCGCCGGTGATCAGCTACGCGCTCGACAGCGACGCGATCCTCGTCACCGCGCGCCGGTCGGCCAGCGCCGGGCCGAACGACCAGGTTCACGTCTTCGTGCGACGCTCGGACTGCACCCTCGAGCCGCTCGAAACCTGGGACACCATGGGTTTCCGCGGCACCTGCAGCCTCGGTTTCGTGCTCCGCGCCGACGTGGGCCCCGAGCAGGTCTTGCCCACGCCCTACGCCGAGATCCACGCCAAGGTGATGCACAGCTTCGCCCACGCGGTCTGGACTTCGTTGTGGCTCGGCCTCGCGAACGACGCGGTGCACCGCGCGCGCGCCCACCTCAAGGCCCAGGCCCGCAAGACACCGGGCACCATTCCGCCCAACGCGCTGCGCCTCGCCGAGGTGGACAACCAGCTCTTCCAGATGCGCGCCTGCGTGGAAAACACCGTGGCCGAGTACCATCAGCGCCTGCTCGACCATCCCGGCGCTTTCCCCCAGGACTTTGCCTACAGTCTGCGGGTGAACAACCTGAAGGTCGCGGTGTCGAAGCTCCTGATCGAGGTGGTGAGCGGGGCTTTGAACGTGACCGGCATCGCCGGCTACCGCAACGATACCAAGTACTCCCTGTCGCGACACCTACGCGACGCCTACGGCGCCTCGCTCATGGTGCACAACGACCGCATCCTCGGGCAGAGCGCACCCTTGCAGCTGATGGTGCGCGATGTGTGACGACCCCTATCGGCAGTACCACGACGAGCTCGTGGCCATGGGCCTGCTCGTGCCCTCGGGCGTGCGCGGCGTGTACGGTCACGGGGGCGACTTCGAGCACGTGATCGAGCAGGTGGAGCGCCTCGTGTCGCTGGAGGGGCGCGACCAGTCGGCCGAGGTGATGCGCTTCCCGCCCGTCTTCCCCCGGGCGCACTACAACCGCATCAATCACCTGCACAACTTCCCGGATCTCCTCGGCTCGATCCACGCGTTCACGGGGAACGAGGCCGAGCACCGGGTGATGCAGCGGGCCTTCGACGAGGGCGGCGACTGGACCGGCTCGCTCGTCGCCAGCGACCTGATGCTGGTGCCGGCCGCGTGCTACCCGCTCTACCCGGCGGCCACCGGCACGCTCCCCGAGGGCGGACGCACCGTCGATCTCCGCACGCACGTTTTCCGCCACGAGCCGAGCGACGACCCCGCCCGCATGCAGATCTTTCGCCAGCGCGAGTACGTGCGCCTGGGCACGGCGCACGAGGCAGTGTCGCACCGCGACGAGTGGCTCCGCCGCGGCAAGGCGCTCTTGCGTTCCATCGGTCTCCCCGTGGAAGACGTGGTCGCCAACGACCCCTTCTTCGGTCGCGGGGGTCGACTCGCCAAGGCAACTCAACGGGAACAAGCCCTGAAGTTCGAGCTGGTGGTGCCCATCTGCTCGACCGAGAAGCCCACCGCCATCTCCTCGACGAACTACCACCTCGACTACTTCGGCAAGGCCTTCGACATCCGCACGCCCGACGGCGAGCTGGCCCACACCGCCTGCATCGGCTTTGGCCTCGAACGCATCGCGCTCGCCTTGTTCAAGACCCACGGCCTGCGGCTTCGCGACTGGCCCCGCGAGGTGCGCGAGCGGCTGGACCTCGCCTGATGCCGCGGGTCTTGTCCCTCGACCCCGCCACTTACACGCGGCACGCCTGTCACACCCGTGATCGCGACTGGGCCGAGACCAACTGCTACTCCGACGTGATCATCGAGATGTTGCACGGGCTCGGCCACGAGCCCCTGGCCGGCATGTCCTTCACGCTGGCGAGCGACTGGGAGGTGGACCAGTGGACCTTCTTCAAGTTCCCTCACCAGGACGTGGAAGAGCTCTACGGGCTCGAGATCCACGAGATGGCGCCGTGGCGGGATCTGCTCCGCCACGTTGTCGACCAGGTGGCCGCGGGGCGGCTCGTGCTGGTGGAGATGGACAGCTGCTACCTGCCCGACACGCAGGGCGCGGCGTACCGAATCGCGCACGTCAAGAGCACCATCGCGGTGAACGAGATCGACCTCGACGCGGGGCGCATGGCCTACTTCCACAACCAGGGTTTTCACTGGGTGGACGGCGATGATTTCCGGGCGCTCTTCCAGCTTGACGGCCTGGTTCACCCGCGAATCTTGCCGCCCTACATCGAGGTGGTGAAGCCGCTGCCACGCGGGAGGGCGCTGGCGGGTCCCGAGCTCCTGGCGGGCGCCCTGGCCTGCCTGCGGCGCCAGCTCGATCGTGCCCCGGCCAGCAATCCCTTCCCGCGCTTCCGCGCCGCCTTCGAGCGCGACCTGCAGTGGCTGGTGACGGAGCCCATCGACAGCTTCCACAACTATAGTTTCGTGACCTTCCGCCAGTATGGGGCCAACTTCGAGCTGGCGGCGACGCACCTGCGCTGGCTGGCGGCGCAAGGCTTCGACCCCGGGGCGGCCGACTGCTTCGCGGCGATTAGTCGCGACACCAAGGCGATGCAGTTCGCCCTGGCGCGCGCGGTGGCCCGCAAGAAGCCGGTTGACTTCGCGCCGCTCGAGGCGATGGCCGCGCGCTGGGACGAGGGTTTGTCGCGACTGCGCGAAGCGCTCGCGCGGTGAAGCTCGTCGAGGGCTGGACCTTGCAGTCGACGCCGCCCGGCGCGGCGGCGACGCCCGCTGAATTGGGCGTTGTCGGCGTCGCGGCGATGGTCCCCGGCACGGTCGCTTCCGCGCTCTCGCTCCCGCTCGACCATCACGTGGACATCGAGGGCCAAGACTGGTGGTATCGCTGCGTATTCGTGGCCTCCGGCGAGCGTCTCATGTTCGACGGCCTCGCGACGGTGGCCGAGATCTGGCTCGACGGGGTGCTTGCCGCGCGCTCGGCGAACATGTTCCGCGCGGTGACCGTTCCCCTGTGTCCCGGCGAGCACGAGCTGGCGCTCGCCTTCCGTTCGATCCCCCGGCAGAAGCGGCCGAGGCCCCGGTGGAAGACGAACCTCGTGAACGACCAGGACCTCCGGTGGACGCGCACCTCGCTCATGGGACGCATCCCCGCCTGGTGCCCGCCCTTTCCCCCGGTGGGCCCCTGGCGGGCGATCCGCGAGGCCTCGGGGCCGCGCCTGCTCGCGGTGCGCACGCGGGTGGACGACGGTTTCTCCGTGGAGGTGGAGCTCGACGGGGGAGGGGAGGTGAGCTTGCGGCTCGGCCAGGGAAGCCTCACCGGCCCCGCCCTCCCTCCAGCACAGTTCTCCGCGCGCGCGCCCGGCGACGAGCGGCCCGAGGGCCGCCTCGGCGGCGTCGTCCACCGCTTCGATCTCCCCCCTCAGCCGCTCTGGTCTCCTGAGTCACCCTCCCTGGTCGAAGCCGCCCTCGTGGTTGATGGCGTGGACCTACCCCTCGGCAAGCTCGGTTTCCGAAGCCTGGCGTTCACCGGCGGCGAGATGCGCGTGAACGGCGTCCCCCGCTTCTGCCGTGGCGCCTGCTGGACGGTGGACGACCCGCGCGCCGTAGACGGCGACCCTCGCCCGGTGCTCGCCGAGGCCCGCGCCGCCGGTCTCGACATGATCCGCGTGGTGGGCACGATGGCCTACGCCAGTGACGCGTTTCTCTCCGCTTGCGACGAGCTCGGCATCCTCGTGTGGCAGGACTTCTGCTTCGCCAACATGGACTACCCGGTGGGCGACCCGGAGTTCCGCGCCGAGGTGGAGGCCGAGGCGCGGGAGCAAGTGGCACGCATGTCGCGACACCCCTGCCTCGCGGTACTCTGCGGCGGCAGCGAGGTGACGCAGCAGGTCGCGATGATGGGCCTGCCTGCGAGCGAGTGGGCCTCGGTGCTCTTCGACGAGATCCTCCCCGCGGCGGCCGGCGACATCCCCTACGTGCCGAACAGCCCCTCGGGCGGCGACTTGCCCTTCGAGGTGGGCGCGGGCGTGAGCCACTACTGGGGCGTCGGCGCCTACCGCCGCCCGCTCTCGGACCTGCGGCTCGCGAGGGTCAAGTTCACGTCGGAGTGCCTCGCCTTCGCGCAGGTGCCCGAGCCGACGTCGCTCGCCGAGGCAAAGATCCCGGTGGTGCCGCACCACCCCCTCTGGAAGGCAGGCGTGCCCCGCGACGCCTCGGCCGGCTGGGACTTCGACGACGTGCGCGACCACTACTTGCGCGTGCTCTACGGCGTGGACCCCGTGGAGCTTCGCAGCACCGACCTCGAGCGCTACCTCGCGCTCTCGCGCGTGGTTCCGGGGATCCTGCTGCACCGCGCCTTCGCGGAGTGGCGACGACCCGGTTCGGGTTGCGGCGGGGGCCTCTCGTGGTGGCTCAAGGACCTGCGCCCGGGCGCCGGCTGGGGCTTTCTCGACAGCGCGGGCCGTCGCAAGGCGGCGTGGTGGTATCTCCGCCGCGCCTGGGCGCCTCGCGCCGCCTTCCTGAGCGACGAGGGCCTCGACGGACTCGGCGTCCACCTCGTCAACGACACCGGCTCCGACATCGACGGCAGCGTGGAGATCGAGGCCCTGCGCCACGGTCGCAAGGCGGTAGCAGTCGCGACGCAGGCGGTGACCGTCCCCGGGCGATCAGGGATCACGATCTCGGCGTCGGCGATGCTCGGGCGCTTCGTCGACCTCTGCTACGCCTACCGTTTCGGTCCCCCGACTCACGACGTGGTCTGCCTGCGCTGGCGTGGCGCCGACGGTCAACTGATCGCCAGCGACGCCTACTTCCCGCTGGGCTACGCCCTGCCCGTCCACGACGCGGGCGTGGTCAACGCCTCCTGGACCGGCGGGCAGCTCACGATCAGCAGCACCGCGTTCCTGCACGCGCTGCAGCTGGAGGGCGTGGCCGCGAGTGACAACTTCGTCGACCTGCACCCCGGCCAGCCGATGACCCTGGCCGTCGAGACCTTGCCGGGAAGGCCGCAGCGCGTGTACCTATCGGCGTTGAACATGGATGGATCGCTCACGGTGCGCCCAGGCTGAGGCGGTGTCCGGAGTGTCCGCTGTGCGTCGACTCACCAGATCCGTGAAGGCCCCCACGCGGCCCCTTGCCCCGGCCTCCCGGTGTGTAGCTAGGTCGTGGCCTCCCGGTGTTTCATATGTTGGGTATGTTCCTTCATTTACTTGTGGGTTGTGCAGACGATCTTGAGCCTGGGCCGCGCGCCGTCGCGGCGACCCGCGACCCGCCTCGAGGTGTGCGCAACGGCGAGCTACGCGCGCATCCAGGACGCGATCGACGCCGCCGCGAGCGGCGACGAGATCGTCGTGTGCGCGGGCACCTACGAGGAGCGGCTCGTCGTCGATGGAATGCAGCTGGAAATCCGCGGCGAGGACGGCGTAAACGTCACCATCATCGACGCGCTGGAGGCCGGGACCACCCTCACCGTCACCGAGGGCGCCGAGCTGACGGTGGAAGGGCTCACGCTGCGCCACGGGCTGAGCGCCAACGGCGGGGGAAACATCAACTGCGAGGGATCTACGCTCGTGCTCTCGCAGGTCAACGTGGAACTGGGCGTGGCGGCCTGGGGGGGCGGGCTGGCGGCCGACCGGGGCACGCTCTTGGTGACGGGCGGGCGCTTCTCGCGCAACGCCGCCACGGGCGACGAAGGCGGCGGCGGGGTTTTCCTCGCCTCGAGCTCCGGCAGCATCGCCTGTGCCGAGATCGTGCACAACACCGCCTACCGGGGCGCCGGGGTGTACCTGAAGGGCGACCTGATGCAGCTCTCCCACAACAGCATCGGTCGGAACGCGGCGTCGATTGGCGGCGGCCTCTTCACACATGGCAACTCCACGATCACGGGGAACAGCTTCGCGGTCAACACCGCCTCGTACGTGGGCGGAGGGGCCTTCCTGTCGGGTCACGACGGCGAGGTGCGCGGGAACGCGTTCACGCGGAACAGCGCCAACGAGGATGGCGGTGGGCTCTACGTGTCGGGAGGCGCGCCCTGAGTGCTCAACAACGACTTCGTCGCCAACCAGTCGGGCGACGACGGGGGGGCTACGCGTGAAACTGTCGACGGCGTTGCTCAGAGGGAACGTTTACACCGCCAACGTGGCGGCGGGGAGCGGCGGTGGTGCCAAGGTGTCGCACGAGGCGGCCACGATCGACGGGAGCGTTTTCTCGGGGACGCGGCCGGCGAGAACGGGGGGGCCCTCGAGCTCGACGAGTCGGCCAGCGCCGTCGACGGCTGCACGTTCGCCGGCAACACGGCCGCCGGGGGTCGGGCCGTTCACGTGGCGGGCGGGTGGGACCCGGCAACCTTCGAGGATTCTGACTTTGCTGACAACGTGGCTACGCAACGCGGCGGTCACGTGCTCATCGAGGACGAGGAGGGGACCACCCGATTTGTCCGCGTGACGATGGCCCGGGGGACCGCGGTCGACGGCGGAGCGCTCCTGGCCTCGGGCGCGTCGGTGGCCGTGGCGAATACCCTCATTCTCAACAACGGGGCCACGGGCTCGGGGGGTGGCATCGTGATCGAGGCCGCGTCCGGCCGACTGACCAACATCGTGGCCTGGGAGAACGCGGGTCCGGGCGGGTCGTCGCTCCGCGTTGTCGACGGGCTCGGTCTCGACGTCAGTAACTCGGTGTTCGGCCGTGGTCGCCAGAGCGCCGCCATTGTCCGGCTCGGTGGTGCGCGTCCGACCTGGGACCACAATGACATGTACGCGAACGACGATGACTTCTTCGGCCTCGCCCCGCGGGGTGTGTTCGAGGGGAACCTCGCCGTACGTCCCCATTTCACCGACGATGCCACGCTCGATTTCTCGCTCCGCGCTCGCAGCGAGCTCATCGACGCCGGCAGCCCCTGGGTGTTCGACCCCGATGGGACCAGGAGCGACATTGGGGTGTTTGGCGGGCCTGAGAGCCTGTCCAAGAATCAGCTGGCCGAGCGTGTGCTCGGCTGCGTGCTCGCGGTCGGGGTCGGAGCGTGGCGCGCGCGTACCGGACGGGAGGATCGACAGGGCCGGACGGTCGCGTGGGCGTGCCACCGTACGAGCGAGCGCGAGGCCGCGGAGGGCTCCCGCCCGGCCGCCAGTCGCCGCGCGGGCTGCCGCGTGACTACCTCCTGGACATCTTCCCCGCGGCGGCGCGCAGGTGATGCGCCCGGAGCAGGTTGTGCGCGACGGCCTTGAGGAGCAACTCGCGGTTGGCGCCGCGTATCCCCCGCGTGTGGAACTGTTGCAGGCCCCGGTTGCGGGCCTGGGCGTTGACCAGCTCGGCGACGGCACTCCTCGCCTTGTAAGTCTCCTTCGCCGCGGCGGTCGCCATCCGGGCGCGCCACTCCGCCACGCGGTCGCTGTCCCCCTCCACGCGCGCCGCCGGGTCGCGCGAGGGATCCCGGGGCGCCATCGGCGGCCCGTAGAGCAGGAGCCCCCCGGGCAGGGCGTCCGTGCTCTCCAGCGTCGGGAACCCGGCGTCCACGAGCCAGGCGCCGGGCACCCTGCCGTACTTCTACTTCTCCACCACGTCGTCCACCATCGGGCCGTGGAGGCCCTGGTCGCTCCCCGTGTTGCACGTGTCGACGCTCACGATCACGAGGCTCCCGGCGTCGGTGGCAATCTGGGCGTTGTAGGCTGGCCGGAAGCCGCCGTCGCCCATCTTCATCACGCGCGCGTCGGGGTCCGTCGAGGACACCCTCGGTGCCGACCGGGTGGCCGGCGGCGTGGAGGAGGCGCCACCGGCCGGAGCCGGGCCGCTGGCACCGCCGCCGGCGGTCGCGCCCCTCCCGCCCCCGCCCCTCCCGCCCCCGCGCTTCTTCTGGTTGCGTTCCCACGCGGCCGTCGCCTCCGGGACCTGCGCGAGCGCGCGCTCCAGCCG
>SXGT01542769.1_pt1 | contig 12652 bp, 9 predicted proteins | sample 3176221 | NCBI WGS metagenome assembly SXGT01 (sample SAMN11356862, study PRJNA531348) | freshwater metagenome | isolation source: freshwater sample F1-120 | place: China: Fuxian Lake, Yuxi | collected 2017-12-25
AAGCCTTCCATTGGCTGGGTTTGGCCGGTTCGCATCCGTTCCCGAACCGTCGCAGCGTTGACCGACTCGCGTTCGCGGCTCGACTCCCGGTGCCACAAATGGTAGACCTCAGTCGCGCAGAATCCATTTTTTCGCTGCACGCCTGCATTGTCCTGACCGACCCGTCGCCGGCCACGACCTTCGCCCACCTGGACGCGACCCTGGTGCTCTCCCGTCAGATTGCCGAACTGGGCAACTACCCGGCCGTGGATCCGCTCGACTCTACCTCGCGTCAGCTTGACCCGCTGGTGGTGGGCGAGGAGCATTATTCTGTGGCGCGTTCCGTGCAAGGCACCCTGCAGCGTTACAAGGAACTGCGTGACATCATCGCCCTCCTCGGCATGGACGAACTGGCCCCGGAAGACAAGCTGATTGTCTCGCGGGCACGCAAGATCCAGCGTTTCCTTTCGCAGCCCTTCTTCGTGGCCGAGGCCTTCACCGGTGCAGCCGGCAAGTATGTCGGCCTGAAGGACACCATCGCCGGCTTCAAGGCGATCGTCGCCGGCGAATATGACCACCTGCCGGAGCAGGCCTTCTACATGGTTGGCCCGATCGAAGAGGCCGTTGAAAAGGCCAAGACCCTGCAATAAGGGGTTAAAGGAGCATCACGATGGTCATGACCGTTCATGTGGATGTGGTAAGCGCAGAGGCAGAAATCTACTCCGGCCTGGTCGAGTTTCTGATCGCGCCGGGCGAAGTGGGTGAACTGGGAATTTATCCGCATCACACACCGCTGATTACCCGTATCAAGCCCGGTTCCTTGCGTTTGAAACCGGCGGAGCAGGACGAAGAGATCCTGATTTATGTCTCTGGCGGTATCCTGGAGGTGCAGCCCGGCGTAATCACTGTCATGTCCGATACGGCCATCCGTGGGGCAGATCTCGATGAGGCCCGTATCCTGGAGGCCAAGCGCTCGGCCGAGGAGGCCATGAAGAACCGCGAGTCCGAGATGGACTACGCCCGTGCCCAGGCCGAACTGGTCGAGGCCGTGGCACAGTTGCAGGCCTTGCACAAGCTGCGGGGTACGCGGCACTAAGGATACATGGAATAAAGGGGAGCCTCTTGCAAAACTCCAACCCCCCGAATACCTGATTGTATTACTTGCCCATGCTGTAGCGATTCTTGATGCATCTTGGGACATTCCGGCGATTCATCATCCGGCGGGGTGTGCTATCGTTCGCCATGACAGGCGCGATCAGGGTTTAGATGATTCCGGTCATGCTGGGAATGGCAACCTGCCAACCTGTTTCCAGCGCCCTTGCGCCGGAAAAATTCGGACGGGGCGGGAGTTCTGCAAGAGGCTCGAATGTTCAATACATTATCGTTTTTGATTCCAGTAGTTGTCGTTGTATTGGTTGCAGCGCTCGCGCGGGCCTTTTATTTCTCGTACTGGCGACCTTCGTCGCGTATCAGGGAATTGCTTAACAGCGTAATTCCGCGCTTACATGCACTGCAATCATCAGGCGCATTGGTAAACCGCCACGCAGTGGTCGAGATCATGTCGGTTGACAATACCCTGAAACACTTGTGGGACGAATACACCGAGACGCTGCACGAGCAATACGATCACATAGATGGCGAGCGGCGGCTGGTTGCCATTCGTGCCACCGTGCCCGCCGAAGTCTTTTTTAATACCCAGGTACTGGTTGACACGCCGCTTAACACGGAGTTCTTTCGCCACCTTCCTGGATTGTTGACTGGTATCGGCATCATCGGCACTTTCTCGGGATTGATCGTTGGCCTCTCTGGTTTTGAGCCCAATGGCAGCGCAGAGGCAGTCAAAGCCAGTCTGGATGCGCTGATGAATGGTGTGAAAGAGGCGTTCTACGCCTCGGCCATTGCCATCAGCGCCGCGATGCTCATTACTTTTATTGAAAAGAGCATCCTCACGCGGCGCTACAAACAGGTTGAAGCCCTCTCCCAAGCCATCGACACACTGTATGAAGCGGGGGCTGGCGAGGAATACCTAGCACGGCTGGTCAAGGCCGCTGAAGAAAATACCACCCATACCGCTCAGCTCAAGCAAAGCTTGGTTGATGATCTCAAGCAGATTTTGACAGATTTAAGCCATCAGCAGATTGCCGCACAGCAAACGCAAGGCCAACAACTCGCGAAGGACATCGGTCTGGCCATTCAAACCGGCTTACAGGCGCCGCTTGACCAGATTGCAGCTGCCGTTACGCAAGCTTCGGGACAACAAGGAACGGCCGTTCAGCACATGCTGGAGAATTTATTGACGGCCTTCATGGCCAAAATAGAAGAAACATTCGGCGGACAGATGCGCGGACTTAATGAAATGATGGCGCAGTCCACGGTCGCGATGAGCGAAATACAGAAAGGATTTGAAAAACTGATTGGGGATATAGGCCAGACCAGTCAACAGGCGACAACCGATTTGACGAGCCAACTCAACACCGCACTTGTCGCAGCTGATCAGCGCCACAAGAAGCTGGAAGAGCAAATCAGCAACGCCGTAGCCGCGCTGGAAAATCAGCGCACAGCGGCAGCAGAGGAAGAGCAAAAGCATCTGGAAGCGATGGCCATCAAGACCGGGCAATTTGTTTCTGGCCTGGCGCAGGAGTCGGAAAAGCTCAGTGCGGAAACGCTCAAGGCGGTTGCTGCGATGGGCGAATCCATCGACAAGATGAATGCGGGCGCGCAAGACATGTATCTGGCCGCCACCACATTCAAAGATGCTGGAAATGCGGTATCCGGTGTGATGCGACAGGGCGCAACAACAATGGATCAATTAAGCGCAGCAGCGGGCCAGGTGAGTATGGCCAGCAACGGTCTGTCGGCAGTCATGACTGCCAATCAGAATGCTCAGCAAACGATCCAGGGCATGATCGATGCACTGAAGGGTGTGGTTGAGCAAGCCAAACGCGAAGCAGGTGTCAGCCAGCAAATTGTGAATGACATGAACAAGGTTGGGCAGCAGTTAAGCCAGGTCGAGGAGCAAACCCAGGAATACTTCGAACAGTTGAACGATCTGCTCAACACCGCATTCAGCACATTTGGCGATGCGGTGACGCGCGAACTTGGCAAGAGCAACGCTGCATTCCAGAGTGAGATGGGTAATGGGGTCAGGATTTTGGAGGCAGCCTTCCAGCAGCTGGCCGCTGTGATCAGCACAACCCATAAATCCTGACCATGCTTGGCACACGACTGGTTATTCCCCGGCGCGGACGCGATGAAGGCGAGAAGCCTTTCTGGATTTCCTACGCCGATTTGATGACGGCCTTGATGATGCTGTTTCTGGTCGTGATGGCGGTGGCCTTGTTTGCCATCACCAGCCGTAATGATCGTCATGAAGAAGAAATCGATGCGTGCCTGAAGGAGGCCAAACATCTGGTCGCTGGACAGCCAGGTGTTGAACTGGATATCAAGAATCGCCGCGTCAGCTTTGGTGAACGCGCGCGTTTCGCAAATAGGGAATACAACCTGTCCATAGAGAGCGCGCAGCAACTGCGTGAGTTTGCACCGGTCATGCTGGAATTCGCCGACTCGTCCTGTGGGAGAAAGCTGTTGCGGCGGGTGGTGGTGGAGGGATACACCAGTCAGGTCGGCAGCTACTTATACAATCTGAACTTGAGTCTGAATCGTGCACACAGCGTTTTATGCGCACTTTATGACCGACCTGAAGCGGGCGAACAGCCGTTAACGGACGATCAAAAACAGCGCATCCGTGAGTTGTTTCTGGTGGGTGGCTATTCCTCGAATTCCGCGCGTGCTACCGACGAGGAAAGCCGCCGGGTGGAACTCAAGCTGGAATTCTGGAGCGTGGACGAAAGGGGAAAATCACCTGTGTCATCAACATCTGCCACCAACCTGTCACCCCTTGGGCAGTGCCAACTGCAACGCCATGCCGTTGCCAATTGATGCCATTCGGCAAAGTCTGAATGCGTCGTTGGCGCGGATGGTGCCGACAAATTTCAGCTTTCCAGACGATGGCATTAAAGCCATTCAGAAAACGGTCAGCGCCCTTCGTAACCAACTCGGTGACCGGCTTGGCACGCCCACTCCAGACAGAATCTGTTCCGCACTAAAAAACTTGCGTACGCAAGGCGTGCGGGGGCTGGACGGCATGTCGTTCTACTTTGCTTGCTGGGGGCTGACGCAACGGTGTGCGGGAAATGCCCCGCTGATCGAAGACGGCAAGCTGTTTGCCGATTTCATGGAGGAAGTCGAGCGCCGCAAACCCACAAGCCTGATCTGGCTGGGGTTGCTCGATGCGTACTTTCGCTACGACCCAAAAATCAGCCCGGCAGGGGAAGCCAATTGGCAGCGCCTGCGCGCTTGGCTAGAAGGGGATCTGAGCAATTTGTTGCAGCGCACGAATCCGGATCTGCTGGCTTGCCTGGCTTGGCTCAACACATTGAAAGCAGAGCGAGACTTGTTATCCAAGAACCCGACCGCAGACTACGCAGCAGCGGCCTTGCGTGGCAATCACGGAAGATTGGATCAGGTTCGGAAAGCACTCGATATTCCGCTGACTAGCTGGTTCTGGCGTGAATTGGTGCTGGCGCAAATACGGGAAGCCACAGCATTCTCTGACGATCCATTCAAGGCTGCTTTGCAGCCGCTGACTCCATTGCTAAAGGAGCACAAGCTTCTCTGGGACGATGGCCTAAAACACCTGCTCACTCGCTACTACGCATGCAAGGATCATGCGGTTCACGAAGACCTGAAAGCGCTGGTGCTGGAAGCATGGCAAAGCCCGCAAATTTCAAGACACGGCAGGTGGGGGTTTGTCGCGACAGAAGTGAAGGAAATGGTCAGCCAATGGCTGGTGCTGGAAGATTTGCAGGACTTCTTCGAATTGCTGGCCGCCGATGGGGTTGCAGATACACGACGACTGAATTTCTGGAGACGCTACATCAAACAAATAAACTTCTCGCACATCGCGCTCGGTAGCCACTTGTGGAACAGCCATGACCGGGACTGGAGCAAATTCAGACAAAGGAAACAAGGCCGCATCAGTCGCCTGGATGGCGGGGGCGGCAGCAAAAACGCCTTCATCATGAAAATCGGCGCGTATTATTTTGTCGAGTTTGGTGAAATGGGGGATGCCTGCTACGGGTACCTTGAAAACAAGGTGCCCTTTACCTTGGGGCGGGGCTATTTGGAGTATCCTGGAAATTTGAAGGACAGGCAGCAATGTGTGTTCTGGGGCAGGCATTATGATGGGCTCGTCCGTTGGGAGCAGAAATTTGTCAACGGTTCGGACACCGCTCAAGGACTCAGGGATTTGGGCATCAATACGACGAATGAAACCCTCGTCATTCCGAAACCCACCCGAACATCACAAATACCTGCGCTTCCTGCCGCACTTGATTCGATACGCACAGAAGATCGTCGCAGAAGCGGTGGTGCACTGTGGGCTTTTCATCTTGAGGCGAAGGGCGATATAGCGGATTATCTGAAGTCGCAAGGGTATCGTTTCTCGCGGGGCAAAGGCTGGTGGAAAAAGTGAAGGAGAAATAATATGCAAGCAGTTGAATTTATTAGCAAGACTCACGACGATGTGGTGGACCTGCCTGCGGAGTTGCACGGTTGGAACGGTCGCCGGGTGCGGGTGATTTTGCTGGACGCGAAGAAGAATGAACCTGTCACTACCGTGCCCGCCTTTAGCGCGGTGAGCCTCAAAACACGCGATTTCCGGTTCAACCGGGATGAAGCCAATGTCCGCTGAGCGCTTCCTCGATACCAATATCCTGCTGTATCTCTACTCGGAAGATGAGCCGGAAAAGCTTGCTCGCGCCCGGCAGCTGGTGATGGATGGCACGCACGCCTGGGTCAGCACGCAGGTGTTGTCGGAAATGGCAAATGTGCTGCATCGCAAGTTTGGCGTGGCCTATCCAGATATTGCAGTTGTGCTGCAAGAAATACGCGCAGTGTGCGCGGTGCATCAGGTGACGACAGAAACCATCGCGATGGCCCTGAGTTTGGCCGAGCGCTATCGCTATGCGTATTACGACAGCCTGATTCTTGCGGCGGCGCTGGAATGCGGCTGCAACGAGCTTTCCAGTGAGGACATGCAGAATGGGTTCGTCGTCGACTCCCTGATCACGATACGCAATCCATTTGTGTGAACAATCTTGACATATAAGCTTGTACGCAAGTCCCATGAGACGGGACTCATCTTTTCCGTCGCCACGCTCACCCCGCAACAGTGGATAGATACGCCCGGCGAACTGGAGCCGATCGAACAACCCCTTGCCGCTTATCTGGCACAACTTGAAGAAGAAGGCTATGCCGGACAGGGTGCGAATGAGCTGACGATAGCCTGGGCGGATCTTTACGAACTGCTTAATCATCCCGAGCACTTCAACAGCGCGCACCTGCTGGACTTGCCAGAATTTTCCACCCTGCGCCCCGCATTAGTCAGTCAGGGCGCGTTGAGCGACAGTGGGTTCAGCATTTATCTGGATGGCTGGCGAAGTGAAACAGGCCGGGCCGTCCATCAGGAAGTGGTCCGAACCGGCGGACTGATCAAGCTTGGACGAACTGAGTCATTGTTGCCGGAGCCGGTCTGGTTGTTGATCGATGCAGTCCGCAGCTTCGCCCGCCGCCCGGACAGTGAGAAAAATCGCGATGCGCACTTCGCCACTTGGGGTCGCATTCGCGCACTTGCGGAAGAGGCTGACGCAGTGCTGGATCAGTTTCTGGAAACAACGATTGTTCTTACCCCAGAAACCTTACAACTAAAACTGATTCAGAGCGTCATCAGCGATGTGCCCGTGGTGGAAATCCAGCCCACCTTTCAAAATGCGCCAACATGGTGGCTGGAGGTATTTGATCGCCATGCAAGCGTGCCACCCCGCTACGACCACACCCCGCCTGGCGGGGGGATCGTGCATGTCGTGATTGCGCCCGAGGTCAGGCAGGTGCTGGTCGAGATCAAGGCCATGCCGGGTCGGCGCGTAGCGGGCGAACGCGCTGAGGCGTTTTTGCGTAATCCTTATGCTGTGTTGGGTGAGGCTGCCTCGGCGGTGATTCCTCCCGAGTCTTTCGAGCAGGCCCGCACGCAAGCTGGCGTGCAGTTCTATACATTTCAATTGGCCTTGGTGCGGCATCCTGCCAGTGATGCCGTGAATGCAGGATTGATCGAGCGGATCGACATTCAAGTAGCACCCCAGGCCGAGTCGTTCGCCACAACCGAACGGCTGCATCTGGCCGACCCGAAGGCTTTGCAGACTTTCATTGGTGGGCTGGAAAGCAGCATCAATGCAAGCAAGCTCTGCTTTCAGTGGGCAAATCGAAAACTGGAGCTTGATCCCAATGCACAAATTCAGCTCGACCAGGCACGATCATGGCTGATCGAATGGCTGCGTGCGCGTGTGCTGATCTCTGCTGCCAATGTGTATGACCTCAGCGGTTATGCCCCGCGCGTGGAAGGAATCGGTGCCGCCAAGCCGGTGTACTCGCCCTACATCATGCGTGTGGGTGGCGCAATCCAATGGTTGCCAGACACCGTTGAAGTCGGCGTCGCATTCAAACCGCAGGGTAGCGAACAAACATTGCTGCTGCCGTTTTCCAAGGATGAACAGGCTGCTTTCAGTAAGGCTGTGGAGGATGCGGAAAAGGCCGGCAAAACCGAAGTGATCTGGCCGGGCCTACCTGCGCCGATTGGTCTGGGGGAAGCAAAGGCACTCAAGGCTGATGTGGATTTGGCTTTGTCCAGCGTGAAATCCGGTGGCTGGAAAGAAGGCCCACCGTCCAAGCCTGTAGAAAAACCCGATCGCCCCAGTGGTCGGCCACCGACCTTGTTGACCCACCATAACATTGATGTGGTGGACTATTCGGAAGCACGCCAGGCCGCCCTGACAAATTTTGATCAAACCAAGCAACTGAAGCTGCCGCGATCCCTGAAACCGAGTGTAGAACTGCTTCCACATCAGGAAAATGGGCTGGCGTGGTTACAGCATTTGTGGGCGCATTCGCCAGAATATGCACGCGGCGGCCTGCTTGCAGACGACATGGGGCTTGGCAAGACGCTGCAATTGTTGGTCTTTCTTTCCGGCATTTTTGAAGCCAATCCAGAATCCCCGCCCGCGCTGGTTGTTGCACCGGTTGCCTTGTTGGATAACTGGCAGCGGGAGATTGAGCATTTTTTTCAAGCGGACACATTCCGCGTGCTGGCCTTGCATGGGGCAGCACTATCCAGGTGCAAGGCGACAAAAGACGAAATCGACGGTGCCTTGCTGAAAGACGGGCTTAAGAAGTTTTTGCGCCCAGGGTGGCCAGGCGATGCCCATCTGATTCTGACGACTTACGAGACTTTGCGTGATTTCGAGTTTTCGCTGGCGCGCGAAAAATGGAGCGTGATGATTTGCGACGAGGCGCAGAAAATAAAATCCCCGGCCGCGTTGGTGACTCAGGCCGCCAAAGCCATGCACGCGCGATTCAAGATCGCTGCGACTGGCACGCCAGTGGAAAACTCGCTGACCGATTTGTGGTGCCTGTTCGATTTCATCCAGCCCGGATTGCTTGGTGCACTGAACGAATTCGGGCGCAAATACAAACGCCCGATCGAAGCGAATACGGACAAGGAAAAGGGCGCATTGGAAGAGCTGCAAACCTTGTTTGCTCCGCAATTGCTGCGCCGCACCAAGGATGAAGTCGTCAAGTTACCATCCAAAACGGAAGACTTGGATTGCCGGAAATTGCCGATTTCAGAACTGCAACGCCAGTTGTACGCTCAAGCACTGTCGGCTCACAAGGCCAAGATCGCGGCGGCTGACAGTAAACGGGTTGGTCAGGCCATGCTGGGGATGCTGCATCAGCTTAAAGTGTTGTGTGCGCATCCGATCGCTATGGGGCAAACCGCAAACTTGCACCCTCCGCTGGCCGATGCCTTGCGCGACTCGCCTAAGCTGGCATGGCTTTTAGCCGCGCTGGAGCGTATTAAGGCCAGCGGTGAGAAAGTGATCGTGTTCACCGAATTGCGCGAAATCCAGCGTGTGCTCCAACACTATATTGCTGAGCGATTTGGCACACGGCCTGCGATTGTCAATGGGGATACCGACATTCAATCGAAGAGCGGCATATCACGGCAGAACCTGATCGACGCTTTCCAGCAACACCCAGGGTTCAATGTCATTATCCTGTCGACACAGGCTGTCGGCTTTGGCCTCAACATCCAGGCGGCCAATCATGTCATCCATTACACCCGCCCCTGGAATCCGGCCAAAGAAGATCAGGCGACGGATCGCGCTTATCGGATCGGGCAAGATAAGCCCGTCACGGTCTATTATCCGACAGTCCATGCTGACTTCGTGACATTCGAAAAACGGTTGGACGAGTTGCTCACAAGCAAGCGTGAGATTGCATCCAGGACATGGCTCAATGGCGCGGACGACATTCGGCTGGATGAGTTTGGCAACTTTGCGGATGCAACAGGCGAAACGGTGCTCCCTGATCGAGCCGTGGGTGAAGTTGAACTGATCAGTATGGAAGGTCTTGCCTTTGAAGCCTTCTGCGCTTTACTGTGGAGCAAACAGGGATTTCAGGTGCATCGCACGCCTGTGAGTGGTGATGGTGGCGTTGATGTCGTCGCGATTCGAGGTGACAAGGGGGTTTTGATCCAGTGCAAGAGCACCCGTCGCCAGGATCAAGCCTTGGGTTGGGACGCAGTGAAGGAGGTGGCAGCTGGTGCTGCGGCTTATCAACAACGCTATCCCGGTGTGAGCTTCAAGCGGATGGCCCTGACCAATCAATCCTTCAACCTTGCGGCGCAAGAGCAGGCAAAATTGCTAGAGGTTGAATTGTGGGACAAGCAGCAGTTATTGGAATGCATGACGCAATACCCGGTGCAATACCGCGAATGGGTGGCTGCGCTGGCTTGAAGACCACAAAGGCAGCCTAGGCTGCCTTTTTTCATGGTCTGGAAACACCAGGGAAATCCGGGCAGGTATCCACTATCATCGGCGTCTCTAAACGCGAGGAGCCTGCCATGCGGCGCATTTTGATTCTGGTCCTGTTGAGTCTGCTTGGCTTGATGGCACAGGCCGCTGAGGTCGTGATCGAGAAAAGTACGATCCGCGCCTCGGACGGCGGCGAGGTGCCCGTGACCATTGCACGGCCTGCGGGCCCCGGGCCTTTCCCCCCGGTGTTGTTCATTCACGCCAAACGGGGTTGGGACAGCGCCGAGGAGGGGCATATCCGCGAACTGGCGGAGCAGGGTTTTTTAACCGTGGCGCCGGATTGGCAGAGCGGGCGCATGATCGAACGCTGGCCGTCGGCGCATAACCCGGAGACGGAGCTGGATGTGGAGGCGGGGCTGGATCTGGCGCGCAGCCATCCGCTTGCCTGTCGCATTCCGGTGGGCCTGGTGGGTCAGTCACGCGGGCCGTACTACGCGATCCGGCTGGCGGCCAAACGCGGCCCGGAGATTGCGGCGATCGTCAGCTATTACGGGCATATGCAAAACCCCAACGCGCCGGAGCCGGATCAGTTGTTCCGCGTGGCGCCCGAGGTGATGCAACTCCATACCCCCCTGCTATTCCTGATCGGTGAAAACGATTTTGAATTGCGCCGTATCGTCGGCGGTCGGGCCTTTTATGCCCTGTGGGAACGCGGTGTGCCGGTGGAGTATCAGGTCTATCCCCTGGCGCGGCGGGCCTTTGACTTCCGCCAGGACGCGGGGCCGGAAGAAAAGATTGCGGCCCGCCATGCGCGGCAGAAGGCCAAGGATTGGTTGTATCGCTGGATGAAGCTTGACGCGGCGGGGCGCTGCGCGGTGCCGTAGATGCTTTATTGGGCGCGGCCCTTATAATGGCGCGGGTCAACCCTTGAAGACTTGATATGGCCGCCCTCAATATTGTCATCCTTGCCGCCGGGAAGGGTACCCGGATGCATTCCGATTTGCCTAAGGTGCTGCACCCGCTGGCGGGAAGGCCCCTGTTAGGCCATGCGCTGGCCGCTGCCGACGGTCTGGCCCCCGATGCCATCTGCGTGGTGTATGGCCACGGCGGCGAGACGCTGCCGCAGGCCATCGCGCGCCCCGAGCTGGCTTGGGCGCGGCAGGAGCCGCAACTGGGTACAGGCCACGCCGTGCAACAGGCCCTGCCCCACCTTGATCCCGCCGCGACGACCCTGATTCTCTACGGCGATGTGCCCTTGATCCGGACCGAGACCCTGGAGGCCCTGCGTTGGGTTGCCGATGAAGGCGCGTTGGCGTTATTGACGGTACGCCTCGCCAACCCTGCGGGCTATGGCCGCATCGTGCGCGATGCGAGTGGACAGGTGCTGCGCATCGTTGAACACAAGGATGCCTCGGCCGAGGAGCTGGCGATCGACGAGGTCAACACCGGCATCCTGGCTGTACCGCCGGGGCGGCTTTCCGGGTGGCTGGCGCGCTTGTCCAATCAAAACGCACAGGGCGAGTATTACCTGACTGACATCATCGCCATGGCGGTGGCCGACGGGGTGCGCGTGGTGCCCTGTCACCCCGGCGCGGAGTGGGAGGTGTTGGGGGTCAACAGCCGTGCCCAACTGGCCGAGCTGGAGCGCCGGCATCAGGCCCATCTGGCCGACGCGCTGTTGAGCGCCGGAGTGACCCTGGCCGACCCGGCGCGCCTCGATATTCGTGGCCGTCTTTCCTGCGGTCGCGATTGCTTTATTGACATCAACTGCCTGTTCGAGGGCGACGTAAAGATAGGCAATAGCGTGAAAGTGGGCGCTCACTGCGTGATTCGCAATGCCATTCTGGCGGACGGCGTCGAGATCCAGCCCTTTACGCATATCGATGGCGCGCAGGTCGGCGAGGACAGCCGCGTGGGCCCGTTTGCCCGGTTGCGCCCCGGCACCGAACTGTCGGCAGAAACCCACATCGGCAATTTTGTCGAGATCAAAAATGCCCAAGTCGGGTTCAATTCCAAGATCAATCATTTATCCTATGTGGGCGATGCGACGGTGGGCCGCAAGGTCAACATCGGTGCCGGTACGATTACCTGCAATTACGATGGCGCCAACAAGCATCGTACGGTGATCGAGGATGAGGCCTTCATCGGCTCAGATACTCAGTTGGTCGCGCCTGTGACCGTGGGCCGAGGCGCGACATTGGGGGCAGGGACAACACTCACAAAGGATGCGCCGGCAGAACAATTGACCCTGTCGCGTGCCAAACAAATCTCCCTGAGCGGATGGAAGAGACCCGTCAAAAATGTGAAGTAAGGGGCTCTGAATGAGGTTTTGGTTGTTGGGTGTGTTGTGTGTGGGTGCCGGTGTTGTACAGGCGGTTTCCGCAGAGGAGGCGCTGTCTATCTCGACGGACATGAAGTCCGTGAGCACCTTCAGCTCTGTGGTGAATCCGGTGGTGACCCCGAAGGATCCGGTGGCAGCCGCGCGTACGGCGTTCAACATGTTTGATTACACGGTGGCGCGAAAGGCGATGGAGCCCTTGGCGGCCGAGGGCCATGCCGATGCGCAATATGGCCTCTACCAGATCTATTCGCGTGGACTTCTGGTCGATCCCGACCAAGATTTGGCCATGCGCTGGCTGAGGCTGGCCGCGCGGCAGGCACATCCGGCAGCCCATTTTTATTTGGGTTTATCGTACCTGCGGGGCGAAGGGCTGGAAAAGGATCTGGCACAGGCGTGGGTCTGGTTC
>SXGT01251358.1_pt1 | contig 12650 bp, 9 predicted proteins | sample 3176221 | NCBI WGS metagenome assembly SXGT01 (sample SAMN11356862, study PRJNA531348) | freshwater metagenome | isolation source: freshwater sample F1-120 | place: China: Fuxian Lake, Yuxi | collected 2017-12-25
CGATGACAAAAGCGGAGACCAGCCAACTGAACGATTGATCCGCGGCCCCAACGAGCTCCAGCCGTTGCAGCAGCAAGAGGCGGAATATCTGTTTCAAGCCATCAGCGACAAAGAGCCACTCGCGGCAGAAGAGATGGCTTCCTATTGGCGATTGATGCGTTGGAGCATGACTGAGTCTTTCGACGACTTGTGGGATCGTGCTCGGAAGGATCGGTACTTCACGCACTTTGCCGAGGAACCGGCAAAACTTCGAGGAGAGTTGGTCGCTCTCAAGCTGAGTCTCAGGCGATCTGTTCGGCACGACGCCCCAAAGAATTCGCTGGGACTGACCGAAATCTTTGAGGCCAGCGGCGTGACCGACGAGTCACGCGGCAATCCTTACATGGTCGTCTTTTACGACAAGCCTCCGGAAATCCCGATTCGACCGAACATCCACGAAGAGGCTTTGTTCGTTGGATACTTCCTTAAACAGTGGTCGTACCAAGATGCGATGGACGTGACTCGGTGGGCGCCGCTGCTGATTGGCCGCATCAAATGGCGTGAAAACACAGCACGCACGGCGTTGATTCAACAGCGAACGGGCAACAACCTTTGGATGTGGGCCATCATCGGCGGAGCAATGGTCGTGCTGGGGATCGCTTGGCTCTGGACTCGGCCATCGGCTCTGGAATTGGCGGCGAGTCAAGCGGCGATCGATCACGTCGGAATCGAAAAATGGCTGGAAAACGGGGCTCAGGAGGGATCGCCCGCCGCCGACGATACAACAGATCGGTTGAAAAGCTGGGAGGAGGCTTCTGATTCGATCGACGATCCACGGCCAGACCGGCTGCCGACCGATTCGTCTCGTTAGGGGAACTGCCAAAAAAACCAAGCCTGGGGGTGTTCCAGAAGAAGGACCGGCATAAGATGTTGCGGGCTTCCAGCGAGCATAATCGGTCAAATCATTTTTGCTTGAAGCGAGTTCACTGACTAATCTGTCGAAGTTTGATTCATCGTTCCACCTCATGGTGGATTTTGTTCGTACCGAGGTGTCTTATGAATTTCAAAGAATTGATCAGTTCGATTGTTCCAAGCCAGGAAGAGTTGAAAGCAAATGTCTCTATTTGGTTGAGACAGAATGCCAAGTTCTGGGGTGTGAGCGTCGGAATGCACTTGATGATCTTCGTCGTTTTGGGAGTCGCGGTCGGTGCTCCAGCGGCGAAGAAGTTGCTGGAAGAAGTGGCCTACTTCGATACCGAAGTGGATAACGCGATCCAAGATACTCCGATCACTCACTTTGAAGTGGGTGAAACTCCAATCGAGCCATCCGTCCTCAACACCGAGTCGCTGACAGAGCCTCCTGCATCCATCGAACAAGATGCTCAGTTCAATGACAGCTCTGCCGTGTTTGAAGAAGCTGGTGGCGGAATGGCCGCGACCTCGACTGTCTCACTGGGTGGCCTGGGCGGGTTCGACGTAAGCGCCATTGGCAGTGGACCGACCGTCCGTGGCGGTGGTGGTGTTGGTGTTGGGGTGGGGACTGGCGATAAGGGAGGATCAGGCGGCGCCGGTGAGGGCTTCGGCGGTCGAGGTACAGGCTCACGACAGGAAATGCTTTCGAGCGGCGGTGGTACTGCGGAATCAGAACGAGCTGTCAGTGCCGGTTTGAATTGGCTGGCGCGGCATCAGAATCCTGACGGAGGCTGGGGCTGCAAGAATTTTGAAAAGCAGTGCAAAGACCCAAGCTGTTCGGCTCACATCACTAAAGAGTCTCCGGACTATCCCGTCGCAGGAGTCGCCTTCGGCCTTCTGCCATTCTTTGCAGCAGGACAGACTCACGAAACGAAAGGCCCATATCAAAAAGTCATCTACAATGGCATCACTGCTCTCGCCAAGTTGCAGGATCAGAAAACGGGCCGGCTCAGTGCGTCGATGTACGAACAAGGTTTGGCAACGATCGCCATGTGCGAAGCCTACGGACTCAGTCACGACAAGCGACTGTTTGGTCCAGCTCAGGCGGCCGTGCGTTTTATTGAAGACGCTCAGAACGATCAAAGTGGTGGCTGGCATTACTCTGCAAATCCACCCACGGTCGGTGATACCAGCGTTGTCGGTTGGCAAATCATGGCATTGAAAAGTGCTCAGATGGCCGGTATTCAGGTCAATCCGAAGACGCTCTCTCAGGCCAAGAACTTTCTGAAGAGCGTCTCCAAGGGGAAGGCCGGTGGGCTGTTTTCGTACATGCCGGAAAGCCCTCCGACGCCAGCGATGTCGGCGGTCGGTTTGCTTTGCAATCAGTACATGGGCATGAAGCGCACGGACCCGGCAATGGTCGAAGGCATGAACTTTGTCATGGGGAATCTGCCAGCCGGACACAAGAACGCGTACTACTGGTACTACGCAACTCAGGTCATGCACAATCTGCCCGGCCCGGAATGGGACTCGTGGAATCGGCACGCTCGCCGCGTCTTGCTGGCAGCTCAAACGAAGGAAGGTTGCGCCTCGGGAAGCTGGAATGCGAAAGATCTCGGCCACGCCGCCGGTCCCGTCATGACAACCAGCATCTGTGCTCTGACTCTCGAAGTTTATTATCGCTACCTGCCGCTGTATCAAATGGACAATAAGAAGGACGCAATGAAAGCCTCCGAGTAATCTCGTCTTTGGCTCAATAGACATTCGATAAATCAGCCCGGTTGCCAATCGCAGTCGGGCTGATTTCATGTCAGCACGACTTGCGAATTTGACCGAGGCTTGGTGAACTTTCCTTCGTTCTCGCCAGACGCCGTTCGTTGGTGGATGCCGACGTGAATCTCCTCAAAGGACCGTCACAATGTTTGCGCGACTTTCGCGACTCTTTTGGATGTCAACTTGCTCGGTTTTGTTGCTCGCAACGACGAATGTTCGAGCGGAAGAAGACTTTGAAGGCTTCCTGTCGGGTTTGCATGAAAAGGGATATGGAGAACTCGCTGCTCTGTACCTTCAGCAGGTCAAAGATCGCCCTGATCTTCCGGCAGATTTCAAGGTCACTTGGGACTTGTCGATGGCTCAGAGTTTACGGCTCTCGGTTCGCGAGACTCCCAATGTTGACGTTCAACAGAAGTTGCTGCTTGACGCTCAGCAGTTTCTCGACAAGTTTCTGAAGGAGAACCCGACTCACGACGAAGCCGCTTCGGCCCAATCGACCTCTGGAGAGATTTCATTATTCAGAGCTCAATCAGCCATTCGCACCGCCACTCGCGATAAGACGAAGAAGGATGCTCTGATTCCCGAAGCTCGCAAGCTCTTGGAAGAGGCTCGCCCGAAATTCGAAAAAGCGGCCGCGCTGTACAAGACGCGCATCGACGACATTCGCGCAGATCTGGGAAAAAAGAAGAAGTTCTCCAGCAATCGCGCCGAGCGGCGATATCTCGCGGTGGTGGATGCGTGGTATGGAGCGCGGTTCCAGGCTGGCACGGTCGATTACAACCTTGGCCTGACGTTCGCGGAACCGAAAGATCCCAAACGCAAAGATTGGTTGACCAAGGCCTACAAAACTTGGGATGCGATCTATCAAGAGAACCGTGAAGGGCGCACCGGCATCTACGCCAAGATGTGGGAGGGCAAGGCGATCGAAGAGCTGGGAGATTTCCCTACTGCGCTGGATATTTATGACGAAGTGATGACTGCCCAACCTCCCGCGAATGACGCGCGACAGGCTCAGTGGACAGCGATGTTCCAAGAAGTGAATCGCTATCGCCTGATGTTGCTGGGCCGCACGAAGAACTACGACAAGTTGATCGAAGAAGCCACGTTCTGGCTCGGCAAGAATGAAGCGGCCAAACGGACGAACGGGTATCAAGGCATCGCCCTGGAATTGGCAAAGGCGCATCTCGATATCAGCAAAACGGCGAAAGGAGCCGAAGCCGCCAAGTCGGCCGGCGCCGCCAAAGTTCTCTTGAAGGAAATCATCAAGCTTCCCAGTGAGTTTCAGAAAGAGGCGATTCTGCTGTCGCGCCTTTCGGCAGGTGGCGAACAAGAGGAATTGAAAACATTCGACGAGGCCATCGCTGTTGCCGATGCCGCCTCGAAAGCGGCTGGCGAAGCCACCACCGCCGCCGACATCAAGACCAATTGGCAGGAAGCCGAAAAAGCCTATGGCAAAGCGATGGAATTCAGTGCCGACGTCAAAGACAAGAACCGCGTCTTGCACACGCGTTTCGCGCTGGCAACTGCTCAATACATGGTCGGAAAGGCTCCCGAAGGATACGCAACGGCACTCACACTGGCGAAGGAAAACACAACCTACGCGAAAGCACCGGCAGCCGCATCTTTGGCGGTCAATATCGCTCTGTATCTCTACGGACAGACGCGAGATCAAGCGGCGCTCGACCGAATCAACGATGCGACCGAGTTCCTGCTCAAACAATGGCCGCAACACGCGGAAGCCGATGATGCGCGCATCGCCGCCGCGAAGTTGAAACTCATCCAGGGTGACTTCAACACGGCAATCACAACCTTCATGAGCGTCAATCCGGTGTCCGATCGTTATCCCTCGGCCTTGCAGTTTGCCGGGCAGACGCACTGGATGCTGTACCTCGATGGCAAGAAGAAAGCTGATGCCACCAAAGCCGATGCCGTGGCCGCACATCGCAAGAAGACAGTGGAAGTGCTCGAACAAAGTCTCGCCACCGGCCAAAAGGTTGAAGGGGGAGGTCCAGCTCTCGCGCAGACGCTGCAAGATGCGCAGCTCTTGCTGGCCGAAGTACGACTGGAGGGAGATCTGTCCGCCGAGGCTTTGGTCCTACTGCAACCGCTCATTGATGGCCTCAAGAGCAGGACGGCTGGAGCGATCGACAGGACAACTCTCCGCATTCTGGTGGCCGGCATTCGCGCGTTCGTCTCACAGCAAAAGACCAACGAAGCCATCGAGCTTGGAAACATTCTTGTTGTGGGAGGAGACGATATTCCTCCCGTCAACGGGGTGTTGATTGAATTCGCCAGGCTCGTCAAAGGGGAATGGAAGAAGGCGGATGCCGAACTCGATGCAGCCACTCTTGCGAAAGAGGAGGGCCGTCTGAACAACGCGAAACTCGCTGAAACCTCCAAACGCGAGGCGCTGTCCAAGTTGTTTGAACAGCTCAATACTCGCAAGCAATACGACCTATCCGGCTTGGTGTTCCTGGCGGAAGGCAGCAGCGAGATTGGCATGAACGATAAGGCTCGCGAGCAGTTCCAGGCCATCATCGACCGAGCTGCCGCAGATCCCGTGTTCGCCAAACAGGCGGCGAAGGCGATGATTCGTGTCCGAGCCCAATTGATCGGCTTGCTTCGCAATGAAAAGAACTATCCAGAAGCATTGAAGCAAGTCGAAGCGCTCCTCAAGGAACAACCCAACGCGCTTGAGCCGCTCATGGAAAAAGGAAACATCCTTCAAGCTCTCGCCGAAACCGATCCGAAGCGCTACGAAGAGGCCGTCAAATGGTGGACGACAATTCGTCTCAAGCTGCAAGGCTCACCGGGCAAGAAGCCCAAGGAGTACTACGAGGTCATCTACAACTGCGCGTTTTGCTTAATTCAACAAGGGACCCCAGAAAAGAAAACTCAAGCCGCGCAGTTGCTCAACAGCACTATGACTCTCAACCCACAGCTTGATGGACCGGATCGCGTGGAAATGTTCGAAGTGCTCCGACGGCAACTGCCAGCTCCCGCCAAGGTAGCTCCGGCAAAGGCGGCACCAACGAAGACGCCAGCGAAAGCCAAATAGTGCGGGAGTTCAAGATGCTCCGACACTCACGCCTGATGCGAGTCGCGATGATTGTCGTCAGTGCTGTGGCACTCATGGGCGTCGCGTCCCAATTGCCTGCGGCCAAGTTCAACAAGGTGCTCGATATTGGAAAACCCGCTCCCGAATGGGCCGACTTGGCCGGAGTGGATGGCCGCCGTCACGGATTGGATGACTTCAAAGACTCGAAGTTGGTCGTCGTGGTGTTTGCCTGTAATCACTGCCCTGTGGTCAAAGCCTATGAACGGCGATTGATCCGGTTTGTCGATGACTATCGCGACAAAGGAGTGGAACTGGTCGCCATCAGCGTGTGCAAACTGCAATCGGACGGACTCGCTCAAATGAAAGTCCGTGCGTCCGAAAGTGGATTCAACTTTCCGTACTTAATCGACCCGAGCCAGAAAATCGCCCGCGCCTACGGTGCCACTTGTACGCCACATCTATTTGTTCTCGATGAAAAGCGGCACATCGCTTACATGGGGAAGATCGACGACAATTTCGAAGAATCAAAGATCGGCGAACACTTTCTGCGAGACGCGGTCGATGCGTTGCTGGCAGGCAAGCAACCAGAGGTGACGGAAACCCGTCAAATCGGTTGCGCCATCGAGTACCGCGAGTGACATTCACATTCGATCTCGACAAACTGACCGCTTCGATTTTTGTCGGAGAAGGAATTCAACATGAATCATCGGTGTCGTGAGGCGGTCTTTGTCTACTTTCTGATGGCTCAGTTGTTCGTGCTGGGTTGCAACTCGTCGTCAACCAATTCGACGACCGCAGGTAGCGGCGTAGCGGCATCAAAAGAGATCACGGACACATCCGCTTTGGAAGCTCCTGGTCCTCAGACGGAGCCGCCGTTGGTCAGTTCACCGCCTGAACCCGAAAAGGCTGCTGGTCAAATCACCGTTCAAATTGCCGACCGAGCGGGCCTTGATGCCGTGCTTGCGAAGCACAAGGGCCGGGTCGTGCTGGTGGACTATTGGGCGACGTGGTGTGCTCCGTGCCGCAAGAAGTTTCCACACACTGTTGCGCTGGCGAAAGAACTTCAGCCAGAGGGATTGTCGGTCATCGCCGTCGCGATGGACGACGAGGATGCTCGTGAAGACGTCGAACGATTTCTGAATGATCAGAATGCGACGTTCGACAACCTTCTCGCCAAAGGGGGAGCCAGCGACGAATTGTTCGAGTCGTTTGAGATTCCCGATGGATCGCTTCCATGTTTACGGTTGTTCGACCGCGATGGAAAGCCGGTGAAGACGTTCGCCATCGATCAAAACGCCGATCAACAATTCACCGATGACGACGTCGCCGCTGCCGTGAGAGAACTACTCAAGGCAGGACAGTGAACTGCACGATCGCAGGAATGCAAAGCCGCATTTCCCCGCTGTAGCCCGACCCCTCGTGGGTCGGATGATCCTCGAATCGTTCGAATCCTTCAGGCCAATTCAAATCCTCCAGGCCACGAGGGCCTGGGCTACGGGTTCTGGAATCGCTTTTCTGCACTCTGGCAACAGACTGATTGGCAACAGTACCGGGTCAAAACACGACTTCGACAATCGAGAAGTCGTCGTCCAGAATCTCGCTGCCATTGAGTTCTTTTACATGCACAAACAATCGATCCATGATTGATTCATTTGGATCAGGAGGTTGCGACAAGAATTGGATGAACTCTGGATGAGTCCACTCACTGCCGTCGGCTTTGTGAATTTCATGAGCACCGTCCGTATAAAGAAACAAACGGCTGCCAGCGGTGATCTCTCGCTGTGACGTTGGCCAATCGGTCCACGGCATCATGCCGATGATCGGAGATTCGGAACCCAACTGGTCGGCAATCAAGGGTGTGCTGGACGTTGGATCGAAGAGCAGCGCGGGAGGATGACCTCCTCCGGCCCAGGCGAGTTGTTTCGTTTGCGTGTCGTAGACGCCGTACCAAATGGTGAAGCACTTTTCGCCATGCTGCTCCATGTCGAAAGCCTCGTTGAGCCCTTCCAACACTTGGCCAGGAACAGAGAAATCGACGTTCGGCAGCGATCGCGAGCGAATCGCATTCATGACCGAAACACTCAATAGCGCGGACGCAATGCCGTGCCCCGTGACATCCAAAACGTACATCACCAGCTTGTCCTGATTGAGCCAGTGATAGCCCAAAGAATCGCCAGCCAATGCGACGCACGGCTCATAGCGCCAGTCGATCTTGACCCGATCATTCATTTTGTCGGGCAACAACGACATGACGTATTTCGCGCCGGCGTCAATTTCAGCTTGCATCGCACGTTGGCTATCTGACAGCGCAGCATAGGCGTCATTCCGCTCCAACAGACTGATGTAACCTTTCGAGTGGTATCGCAACCGAGCGATCAACTCGATCTTGTCCGGCCATTTCACGAGGTAATCATTCGCTCCCAATGAAAATGCCTCGGCCTTGATCAAAGGATCTTCTCGTCCAGAAAGCACAATCATTGGGACTTCGCGCGTGATGGGATTCACTCGGAAGAACTTGACCAGCATCAGCCCGTCGATGTCGGGCATGACCAAGTCTTGCAGGATGACGGTCGGCTTGACTTCGTTCGCCACCGCGACGGCTTGAGCTGGATCACCGCAATAGTGGAAGTCGATGTCGTTCTCGGTTGCCAACCAACGCCGCACCGCCTCGGCACTGATCGCCTGATCGTCAATCAACAGCACCGAAATACGACGCTGGCGAGACGACAATCGAGACAGAGTTCTGGCAGGGGCATCTGGTGGCATGGTGAGGCAAAATTCAAGAAAAGAGCGCAGGCATACGGGATTTCTGATCAGCAGAGCGGCATATCATGGACTCGACGGTCTAGCGCCAGCCAGCCACAGGCCAAGAATTCTTTGCCTGCGGCAATGGTCCGTAGGGTCGTATCAATTGTGATGGTTCAAACTCCGCAAACACGAAGGCCAGCGTCACTGTCTTGTGAGCACCCCAGAAACACTTGCGAGTCAACAAAGCGATTGTCTCGTACAACCGATTGCCGCTAGATTCCGACCATCTCAATCACGAGGAGTGATCATGGTTCACACGATTGAAGGGGTCTTGGAAGTGGCCGGCAGCGTGCGATTGTTGCAGCCGATCCAAACGGCGTCTCCGCGACGTGCGCTGGTGGTGATTCTGGAGGAACCGTCCGCAGCACTTCCCAGTGAAACAGCCATTTTGAGCGAACGCTCGCTGGCGGCCGACTGGAATCGACCAGAGGAGGATGCAGCATGGGCGCACCTGCAGTTGGCGAAGTCGTAGTAGTGCCATTTCCTTTCTCGGACCTCACACAATCCAAAGTCCGACCGGCCCTTTGCCTTACTGACGCTGGCCGAGGCGATCGAGTGCTGTGTCAGATTACCAGTCAACCCTACGGTGATCTGTTGGCACTCAAAATTGATGACCAACTTCGTGGCCGGTGGTCTACACGTCGAAAGTTTTGTGCGTTCCGGAAAGCTGTTCACTGCCGACGCGAATCTCATTCTTTCGACAGAGGGCAAGCTCTCGCCTGCGGCGTACCAACGTGTGCTCAACAGCGTTGTGAACCTGCTGCGTGTTGGACATGGCTGAGACCGCAGCTTCCATTCACGAGTGAGGTTGGCATGTTCCGCTGTGATTCTCGCTCATGACTGCCGTGGCTCGGAGAGAGATGTTCGTTCGAGTTGTTTGATGAACTCGTCGGACATTCCGGCCTCGCGTCGAGCTTCGCGCTGAAACGAATCTCCCCGGGCTTTCTCCGGTCGAAGCGGCCATTTCAGGTGCGTACGGAATGCGTCCCAATCAGTGACCTCTGGTGGTTTCAGGCGACGCAGCCACTCTAACCCAAACGCGACGTGATGAATCTCGTCCCGATGAATCGTGCGCATGATCGCCGCGCTGCGCGGATCACCAGCTTGCTCGAAGGACGTTGCGAATTCCAAAGTGTGGTCGAGGTTGGCTCCCTCGAACACCAGCGGCAGTGTGGCGAGATAGTCGAGCACGCATTCGAACTGCATCGCCTTTCTCCAAATGTAACAGTTCACCGGAAGCTCTCCAAATTGGAGTCCAAGCATGGCGGCACGTTCGACGTGCATGCGTGTGTGACGTTGCTCGTCGGCCATGATCTCGACGAGGCCACTGCGAAAAGCGGCGGGCGCGTTGGGAAAGGCGACCAGAACCCAGGCCATCACTTCCAACGCCTGCAACTCATGATTGGCCATGATGTGATGAGCGATCGCTCGTTTGCCAGAGTCTTTGAATGCTCCTGGCTTGGGCATGTTCGGTGTTGTTCTTCGAGGTGCGAATTGAAGCTCTTGCGACCGAGCCGGTTGCTCTGGACGCCATACTTCGCCCGGATGTTGATCGGTGAAAACATCTGCCGCGCGAGCCAGTTTGTCGTCCAGGCTTGGGCACAAAAGGATTCGCTCAGCGAAAACTCGCAGTTCCATAACACGACTCGCCAATCAAAAGTGCGCAGGTCGCAACGGTGAGAGAGGCTCAATTCAGCCTCGTCCACCTTCACAACACGTTTCACAGATCGTGTGGCACTGAGTGCATTGCAGTTTGTGTCGAATCTCGAACAGCGCACCGCCACAAACCGGGCATGCCGAGCGGCATGCCGGATCGTTCGATTGCCGCACCTCCTCGGAGTGGCAATCGGATTCCCGCCGTACCGTGTTCCTTGTCTGCGTAGTCATGCGGTCCCCAACTGTTGCTCAGCCCACGGGCCGAGTTTTTCGCGAAAGATTTTGACGTTGTGCCGAATGTCCACCGGCAACGATGGATGAAACAGGATCGCCTCGATCGTCGCAGTTAGTTCATTTCCGCGAGCCAACTCGAACAACTCATTTCGAAACCGATCCTGCTCCGCAACGGACTTTGGAAACTCACCCGCTTCCGGTTCAACAACGATGACCGGTCGCTGCGTGGGCTTGGAACCGATTCCCACCATAGCCGATCGAAAGACTCGCGGATGATTGTTGAAAATGGCCTCGCACGGAATGGTAAACATGCGGCCGAGTTTCGCTTCGACGATGTGAGCCTTCCGACCACAGAACCAAAGTCGGCCTTGTTCGTCGATGTAACCGACGTCTCCCATGCGATGCCAAAATGAGGGGCGAGGGGTGAGGGGCGAGGGGTGAGGAACGCATTGTTGGTCAGCGATTTTTGCAACTTCAGTCGCTTCGGGCCGTTGAAAGTACTCTCTCGTGGTCGAAGGTCCACGCACGATAATCTCGCCAATCTGGCTGCGAGCAAGTTCTGGAACATCAGTGATCGAGCCGATCGGCCCGTCCGTGATTTCAATGATCTTCACGTCGATACCTGAGAACGGACGACCGACGCATGTGCCGAACCCTTTTCTCGACAATGCCGCCGTTTGTTCCAAGACCTCTCGGCCGGAGATCGAGGCGACTGGCAAAGATTCGGTTGCACCATAGGGCGTGTGAATGTCGGCATCGGGATGCGTGAACGCTTGCCGCATTCTTTGAATCACAGCGACGGGAACAGGCGCGCCAGCGGAAAGGACTCGCCGCAAAGTGCTCGGCAACTTCTGTCGCGTGTCTTCGCAATGTCGGCCGACTCGATTCCAAATCGCGGGTGAACCAAACGCCTGTGTGATGTTCCAATCGCGAAGGTGAGCCAGAATGTTTTCTGGATCGACCTGTGACGGCTTCGTTGGATCCATGTCAGGAATGACCGTCGTGACACCCATCGCGGCGTTGAATAAACCGAACAACGGAAACCCCGGCAGATCAATCTCGCCAGGTTGAATGTTGTAAAATGTCCGCAACAACTCAACCTGTGCGTCGAACATTCCGTGTTCATAAACGACGCCCTTGGGCGAGCCAGTGCTGCCGCGGGTGAAAATGATGGCGGCAGGCGTCGACTCAAAAGTGGCTCGACCACGCTCCGCTTTCGACGCTTGGCCATCTGCCAAAAGTTGCTCGTAAGTCTTGCCGCCCCAGAGCCATTTGCGACCGACGGTGATGTTGAAGCGCGCCTTCGGAAATCGCCGCCGCTTGAGAATTCGAATCGCCTGCACGATTGGAATCGCCACGAAACCATCGGGGTTGATCTCTTCCAGGCAGGTCAAAATGTTGGAGCGACCCATGCCGGGATCGATCAGGACCACGACGATGCCAGCTCGCATCAGACCAAAGGTGAGTGCGATGAATTCAAAGCTGGGGCGAACCATCAACACCAATCGCTGTCCCGGTTGAACTCCCCAGTTCGCGAGTCCGGTCGCAATGGCATTCGCCTCGCGATCCAGCTCAGCGAAGGTCCACGTTCGATAGCGGTATCGTCGTGAGGCATCTCGACCAACTGACTGCACGACCGCGACTTGATTCGGCCATTGTTCCGCCGCGCGCGTCAATCGATCAGCGATGTTGAGATTCTCGTGCTCCGTCATGGCGGGCGGATGTTAGCCCTCACTATTCCGTACCGCGACCGTTAGGAAGCGGCTAGCGTCGGCCACTCCCTGACGGTCGCGGTACGGCCAAAGCGGTGTCTCCGCAGAACCGCGTGTTCTATTCCGCCTCTTTGCGAGCGAGACGCGAACGATCTTTGAAGTCGTATCGGTCTCCAGCTTGCAACAACGCAGGTTGGCGAGTCGTCTCGTTCGAGAAACCATCAAAGACAGCGACCTGGTTTTCTCCGACCACTTCCATCACATGACCATGAACGATCAACGCCGTCGATTTCTCGATGCCCAAGCCGACAACTTGTGGATGGTCCTGTTTCAATTGCGTGAGTTCCGACAGCGTCGATCCTTTTTCAAAGCTCTGTGCGATCGCCACTCCCGAAAGAAAGCCAAAACCTCGGTCAAAGATCCGGAGGCGATTTACAGCGACGCGGCGTTGCTCGCCAAGGCTGGTCGATATGAAGAGGCTGCTCAAATGTTGAGGAAAGCCGCCGAACTTGGGCACG
>SXGT01434944.1_pt1 | contig 12650 bp, 13 predicted proteins | sample 3176221 | NCBI WGS metagenome assembly SXGT01 (sample SAMN11356862, study PRJNA531348) | freshwater metagenome | isolation source: freshwater sample F1-120 | place: China: Fuxian Lake, Yuxi | collected 2017-12-25
GAATCAAGGTGATTCCAAGCAGGTAAAAGATTAGTCTGGTCATTGCTAAGTAAAAAAGCCTCGAGGACGTTGAACTTAGTCAATGTAAAACAAAATGAGTCTTGAAGTAGTTGATGCAGTTTTGTATATGTTCTACATGCATGCTAATAAGTATAGTATTCTGTCTTCTCCAGCTGGACACCTTTATTTTTGCAAAGAAATATTTTTTGCAACATCTTATGCATTTCTGTTGTGGTAGCGCTAGTAACGTCAATAATACAAATGGGCTCTGCATCACCAATTTCACTCACAAAATCAACTACCTTATCATTTGTTTTATTGCAGTGATTCAAATCAAAGAAGGTCATTTTCACGCCCTTCGTACGTTTAGCTGTCGTATTATCCACATCAACGGGGATAGCGTGGTGGTGCAAAGCATCTGCCGTTTCGTAATACATCGCTGGAAGATGACATTCAATATACAATGGATCGACTTGATGAATTGCTGTTAAATAATCTCTAGCAGCAGCATACACCAACTGGATGGCTCGCATGCCTGTTGCGGTAATCAGCTTTTTAGCATAAACATCCATCGCTTTATCTTTTTCCAGAACAACCTCATCTTCCTCATCCGAGTCCGAACCATAGCCATCGGTCACTTCATCCACATTTTTGGGTTTGAAGAAAAAATCAGTCAGCAGATGCTCAAAAAAACAATGCAGATGGGTCGCTTTTTTATTGGACACAATCAGTCCAATATCTGATGAATTTGCACCTAAAAGCATAGAAAACTCGCCTATAATCGCCCAAAATCTCTCATCATCAATATTGCCTTCCTTGATCCAATGGTAATGACTGAGCTCTTTTTCTTTCGGTAAAATAGAGAGCGAGCCGCGATGAGTTAATTTATATGATTTAAATAAGTTCTGCAGCGGCAAAACAAAGGCGTGTTGCAATTTAGATTTATCCTGCATGATCTCTGATATTGGATTAGCTAAACATGCATCAAAAATTTGATCAATCAAATGCTCAACCGTAAATGCTTTTCTAAATAGTTGGCTTGCAAAAGAGCAGTTTTTACTGTCTGCGGGAGCCCAGAGTGTATCCCAAAGGGTATCTTTTAACTGAATAGAGACTGTTTTTTTAACGGTAGATTTGCCTTTATTATAAGCCTCTAACGTCGTCCTTAATGATGTTGATGTAACTGGTAATGCAAAATGTTGGGGCTCAATAAACAATTGTTTCAAATAAATAATCCCATCCACTAAACAATCTGCATAATCTTTTGGGCACAAACCCAGTGTTATCCGTAAACTCTCTCCACACTCAGCTACAGCTGGACGTAAACAACCAAAACTAGCACGCCGATGCAACTCAATATTGATACCACGCTCGTAAGCTAATTTATTTGCGATGGCAATGAGGTATACGCCAATAAGCTGTGTCCAGGTTGCATCATTTTTCTCAGCAGCAGGTTTTGTCAGATGCAAAAGAACACAGGTGTATTCGTAATCAGCGTTAACCGTGATGGAGGGATCGCGAACTCTTATTTTATCGACGATATAGTGCGCCATTTCTTTTTGATACGTCAGTAATTTGTCATACCATGTAGCAGGATCAGGCAGATGCGTTGCCGGGCTATCTTCTATTTTCACTGCGCGCTGGTAAGCTGAAAAATGAAATGGGTTGTAGAAATTACCCGTCTTAGGGTACATCCTCGGCAACACGTTGCTCTGGTTGCCTTTGAATTTAAAGTCCGCTTTTTTGACACCACTCAGCTGCTTATTATCACTGCGATGATAGGTATCAATAGTACTGGTGTTGGTCATTGAAAAGAGTGAACCAAAACGCGCGTGAAATTCACTGCGCGGAAAATAGGCTCTTAAGCTTATCTTCGCAAGGCTATATACAGGTTCTTTCTCGGCCCCAATGCTCGTAAGGGCACCAGATTTTTCTATTACATTTTTCAGTTGAGTGATCGGCATGCTGGTATCGCGCTTAAAATCGTATATTTTAACAACTATCACAACGATAACCTAGCGTGTGAATCAATTCGAATTGATTCACATTAAATAGAGCTCTTGCGTAACCTCTCTAGATACCGTGGACAAGCCACGGTACAGAGGCACTTTAGAGGGTTGGGGGGAATGAAGAGGGGCAACAGACTCTAATATCCGGCAATATCAATTGTTTTCATTGCATAATGAATGGGTTTTCCATTTCTGTGGACCGTGAGGGTGATTTTATCACCTATTTGGATTTCCGTTAGCAAGTCATACAAGGCGCCATAGTTATCTATTGGATGACCATTTAATGCCACAATTGTATCACCAGGGATAATATGCCCCCAACGATCACGTTGGGTCCCTCGCAGCTTTGCAGTGGCTGCCGGAGTATGAGGTAATACACTACCAATCAATACGCCTTTCTTCACTCCTAGGCGATGAGCGATATGAGGCTCAACGCGCGCAATCCCGATGCCAGCGAGAACAACTCGGCCATTTTTAATGATTTGCTGCACAATCCGAGCAATGTCATCGGCAGGCACTGCAAATCCAACGCCTGAAGAGGTGCCCGACTGTGAATAGATAAGCGTATTTAAACCTAACAATCGTCCAGCACTATCTAAAAGAGGCCCTCCAGAGTTCCCTGGGTTGATTGAGGCATCGGTTTGGATCATGTCTCGAATTTTGATGCCCCCAACCCCAGGAACCTGCCGTCCCAGTGCCGAAATGACACCCACCGTCAAGCTATGATCAAAACCAAAGGGATTACCAATAGCGATGGTTTTCTGGCCCACTAACAGTTCGTGGGTATGCGCCATTTCAAAGGGCTGGTATGTTTTTAAAAACTCCAGTGCTTTTGGTGAGGTTAGGGCAAGGACCGCAATATCTTTACGGGGTTCAGCACCGATGACCTTAGCGGGAACCGTCATTTTCCCGATACTCACCATTAATTTGTCGGCACCATGAATAACATGAAAATTTGTCACCACATGCCCTTCTCTGTCCCAGATGATCCCCGACCCGGAACCTGCAGGAACTTGTAAGCGCTCATAAGAATGATTGAGCACTGTCGTCATACGATGCACATAAATCACCTTTGGAGATGATTTTTGGAACACCTCAATGGTATTTCTTTCATTGGGCAGTAATTCATCCAATTTAGCTGCATGTAAAGACACCGCAACACAGCACATCATGCAAAAAAATGCTAATAGTTTCTTAAACGTCATGTTAAACCTAGAATAGTCTCATGTTAAAAACACATATTATGCACTAAATATAAACAATATGACACAATTAATTGTGTATATTTAGTTATTTGTACAAATAGTTTCATTTTAGATTATAAAATTTTCAGGGTAACACCCCACGTCATCCTGAACGAAGTGCTGTCTCTTGATCACATCTTAATCACTCCGATATCCTGAGCGAGAAAGAACCCTTCAACTCGCTCATTTAATCTACTCTATCCGTTCCAAATCGTAGCCCAAGATGCTTTTCCTGTTTTTTTCGAATTACTCCATCCTCCTAATTTCGCTATAGCTTGATAAGCCCAAACAGCATCAGGCGGAATTAAAGGAAGTTTCATGATTCAAAATGAGCATGACTATCAAAAATATTAAAGCAAGACGTCTGGCCGTATTAGAGCACTACGGTGATCCCGAAAAAATAGCTGATCAGGTAAGGTGACTCATTATAAAGTTGGTTAGAATTAAACATCATGTTTAAAAATTTAGAATATTTCGACATATTATATGTAGACACCTACGTGCGCCGTACAAATTGCAGCACGTAGATGATAGAGGAGATGAATTATTGTGGGGGGGGGCATTGATTGCTCTAAACGATCTGGCTACGGGGGCTGGCCAAGCCACTGTTTGATGAATGCCTTATAGCCAATAATAATCTGCTAGCACTATAAATAATGGTAATATTATGGAATAATTACCAATCAATTACGTTAATATTTTTCCATTTATATGAAAATAAAAGCACTTTTCTTAATGAGCTCTATTTTGTTTCCTGTTACTTTATTTGCTGGTACTGCAACTTGTCCTTTATTAAACGGAATCAATGTGCACACCACCAAACATATTTTAAATATATGTCAACACGGCTCTGTAATTAAGACCTTTAACGTCGCTCTCGGATACAAAGGCGTTGGGAAAAAACAAGCGGGTGATAATAAAACGCCAATTGGTTTATATGGGTTAGCTCATCCAAGAAAATCCACTCAATTTAAAGTCTTTATTCCCATTCTCTATCCGACTTCAAAGCAATTAGCTTCAGGATATACAGGTAGAGATGTAGGGATCCATGGGCCAACTCAGTCATCTAGTAGGTTTAGTTGGTTAAATAACTTACCAAACTCAACACGTGGATGCATTGCTGTTGGCAAAAATGACCATATTGAGTATGTGGCTAATTGGGTAAAGGCCAATCCTGGGGCTAAGGTTTTAATTATTTAAATTTACTCTAGCTATCCTACTAACAAGAATAGTCTCAACAACTCTATCCAGCAAAGTTAAAGGTAGTAATACTCCGCCTATATATACTACCAATGCATGCACTGGCTTAGGTGATTTTCGATAATAAGCAAGAAAAAATAGCGTAATGGCAACAATAATATATTGGATGTTATTCATGGTTATAATGCGTTTGCTCCATTAATTCTTGCCACACAAAATCCTGTAATGCCTGATCATCAGCCATACTTCCCATGAAGCGAACGTTTGGCACATAGACTTGATAAGTTTTTCGTGGTCGATTTTGATACACTTTCATGGGATAAAATAAGTAATTTTTTGTTTCAGATAATGGTTGTTCTGCAATATCCATATACAACGTATCTGCACTGGTAGGTAACCCAAGCTGTAATGCATGAGGAAGATATAATCCAATATCCAAAAAATCAAGACAGGCACTGGCACAATAACCATCTGTAATAAATACAGGGATTGCTTGTGACAAAGGGCTTAAACTGCTAGAAGGAGTGAACTAACGATATTTACCTCTCATCTCTCAATGGATTTTATAATAATGCCAAAAAGGAAATATCCAATCAAAATTGCTGTCATTTGTTGGTATTTATTGACACTACACTGCCACTAAACTTACCTTTCATTTTCGTAAAAATCGACGAAATCCTTACCGTTACTGGTGCCGTTGATGTGAATCGAACACACGACCTATTGATTACGAATTATCAAACAACGGGTTTTAGGCAATTCGACATTATTTTAATTTCTTTTAATACTCTTTTATTTCAATTATATAAACCATATAATGCGTCATAAGTTCTTTTAGTGTGTTTTAAGCAATCCTTCGACACATGTTCGACACGTTTTAATAGGGAGTTAAAATGAGTTCGCCTCTAGTACCTGAAAATCATATAGTCGTTTTTAACGATCGCACCATCCGCCGAATATTCATAGATGACTTATGGTGGTTTTCTGTCATTGATGTCATTCAGACCCTAACCGATAGCGTAAACCCCAGGGACTATTGGTACAAAATGAAAAGCAGGGTGAAAGATGAGGATGGCATTGAACTGTCGACAATTTGTCGACAGTTGAAATTACAAGCCCCTGACGGAAAAATGCGAGAAACGGATTGCGCCAATACTGAAGGCCTATTTCGTATCATCCAATCCATTCCATCCCCCAAAGCAGAACCATTCAAACGTTGGCTTGCCAAAATCGGTTATGAGCGCGTACAAGAAATCGAAGATCCTGAATTAGCCTCTCATCGCGCCCGTGAAATCTATAAAGCCAAAGGTTACAGTGATGCATGGATTGAAAAGCGAATGCGCGGCATCCAAGTACGCGGCGAATTAACAGAGGAATGGAAAAATCGCGATGTGGGCGACACCCGAGAATATGCCATTCTCACTGCTGAGATTTCAAAGGCCACATTTGGCATGACACCGAATGAATATAAAAACATGAAGGGCTTAAAGCGCGAGAATTTACGCGACCACATGACAGACCTTGAATTGATTTTCACCATGCTCGGTGAAGCCTCAACGACTGAAATTGCCCGCACTAAAGACGCTCAAGGGTTTAATGAAAATAAATCGGCTGCCCGCGTCGGAGGAAAAATAGCCGGCAATGCACGAAAAGAATTGGAGAAAAAATCAGGGAAAAAGATTTCCACATCCGACAACTACTTAGAACTATCCAAAATCAAAACAATCGAAGATACCGAAAATGAAGATCACTAAAACGGCTGTTGATAAGTTACCCATACCACCCACTGCCCAAGCGGGTAAAACAGCCCAAAAACGCTATTACGACGACACCATCAAAGGGTTTGGTGTGCGTGTGGCCTCGGGCGGCACGAGGGCATTCTTTATTGAAAAATTAATAAAAAAGAAACTGTGTCGAATTACCCTTGGCCGTTATCCCGAACTCACGGTTGAGATGGCAAAGAAAGAGGCCCAGAAGCTACTCGGGCAAATTGCAATGGGTCTTGACCCGGTTGCCCAAAAACAAACAGCTAAGATGCGTGAGGTGTCTTTAAACGATGTATTTAATGATTACTTGCAGGTGCGAAAGTCTCTCAAACCAAGCACCCTCACCAATTATAAACAAATTCTAACTAAGGCCTTTCCAAACTGGCTCAATAAGCCGCTTATCTCTATTACAAAAGACAAAATAGCCAAACAACATCAGCAACTCGGTGCCGCCCATGGTGAAGCCTATGCCAACTTGGCGATGCGTGTTTTACGCGCCTTGTTTAATTTTGCGGCAGGTCAATATGAAGATGCTGAAGGAAAATCCTTAGTCCCTGAAAATCCTGTTCGACGACTATCTCAAACGCGTGCTTGGTATCGCATAGAGCGCCGTCAAACGCTTGTTAAATCGACCGAACTGGCACCCTGGTATGAAGCCCTTAAATGTATACAAAACAAGACCCTGCATGATTATCTAATTTTAATATTGTTTACGGGACTACGTCGTCAGGAAGCCGCGACTTTAAAATGGGAACAAGTAGACCTAAATGAAAAGACCCTGATAATACTAGACACCAAGAACCGCGATCAACACACCCTACCCCTTTCCGACTTTCTCTATGAATTGCTTCAACTGAGAAAGAATAAGAAAACCAATGACTATGTTTTTGCAGGCACGGGAGCCACAGGCCATATTATTGAGCCCCGTAAACAAATGGCTAAAGTAACAGAGCTAACGGGCATCCAATTTACCGTGCATGATTTACGAAGAACCTTCATTACCATTGCCGAGAGCTTAGATATCCCTGCCTACGCCCTAAAACGATTACTAAACCATAGGATGGCAAATGACGTAACGGCTGGTTATATTATTGCTGACATTGAGCGACTCAGAAAACCTATGCAACTTATTACCGATTATATTTTAAAGTGCATGGGGCTGCGTCACTCAACGGAAGTGACTAACTTCCAAACCCTAAATCATGAAAATACAATTACTGTTTAATTTGGACCCCACCGCGGTCCGAAACTTATTGTCATATTTCGTAAAAATTTGGTACGCAGTGAGTGCCAAATTCAAAGATAAATTTAATTTGGCAGACAGTGTCCGCCAAATTTATCAGCGGTTATCGACAATCTTCTGTCGACAAAATATCGATAGAGCTCCGCTGCAATAAAAAAACGGACCCGTGGCTACGGACATTTTCTCAAGTCCACATGCTCCATTTTAAAACATTAAGCAAACCAATTCCAAACCCTCAACGGGAGCAATACTCTCGCCGTTGGGGGGTAGTGCTCTCCAATTGTTTATTAAGGAGAACATATATGGATACCCCTCAAATTTATGAAGCTTGTCTGGCTTCTTACAATAACGGCATATTACACGGCAAATGGATTTCAGCCAATCAGGATTTTTATGAAATCCAAGATGAAATTCGAGATATGCTTGCAAAAAGCCCTATTGAAGATGCAGAGGAATTTGCGTTGCATGATTATGAAGGGTTTGGCAGTATACAACTTAGCGAATATGAAGACTTGAAAACAGTCCTCCAATACGCTGAGTTCATTGCCGAGCACGGGGAGTTAGGCGCCGAATTGATTGCAGACTATGATTTTGATTATGCCAAAACCCTTTTGGAAGATCACTATCATGGCGCTTATGAATCAGAAGTTGATTTTGCCTATGAGTTATTTAACGAATGTTACAGCCATGCATTACAGGAAAATTTGAGTTATTACTTTGATTATGCGGCATTTGCCCGTGATCTTTTTATTAATGATTATATTTCGGTTGATGTAAAAGGAAAAGTACATGTTTTTTCGCGTTTCTAAGCCCCATTATTGGGGCTTTTTTATTATGCACTTTAAAAATTAAACACCGTAATTATCAATGGCTGCCATTAGACATTGGTACCTGCCTTTCTGTAAAAACTCTATCGAAATATTGTTCGGTGAACGAAAAAAAGCCATATGTTCATCACGAGGTGGTCTATTAATCAACACCCCAGCATCTTGTAATCGTTGACAAATTTCATATATTTGGACTCTGTGCTAAGCAATCAATATCAATCAATTATATTTAGAAATATTTCGTAAAGTGTACCCAAAAGTGTACCCAGGAAAATTTATCGCTAACTCTAAAACCTTAAACGCCTCGCCATCACTGGTGCCGTTGATGTGAATCGAACACACGACCTATTGATTACGAATCAATTGCTCTACCAACTGAGCTACAACGGCAAGCACGTGAAGTATATACTGCAGATTAATGTTGACGCAATACCACACCGAGAGACCAGTCAGCACCTTGTCCAGACGACAGATAGTGTATAGGCTGTTCTGGCCGAAGCCCGTAGCCATCCACCATCAATGCATAATAATACGCAGGAAACAGACAGTATCCATAAAGATATTCATTGTGGGCATACTGGCCTTGCAATTCTTGCCATTGTTGGTGGCAAACTTCATTATCAGCCTGCTGCAGCAAATTTTGGCTAGTCAATTGATTATTGGCAAAAGAAAATGGTTTATCCTCGGCAATGGAGGCCACGCCGCCCATCGCATACCAAACATGAGCGGTGTTACTTGCCAATGCGGGCTGAACAATGCCTCTGACGCCATGCACGGCATTGACCAATTGACTAACACGATGTTGGCAAGACGATGCATCGCCCTTCCCCAACTGCCCACTCGGCAGCTGATACCCTGTTGCAAAACAGCTTTCCTGATCGAGAAATTGCTGAGACAACACCGTATTCCCTAATCCGAGGAAACTATGTACGAATAACTCAAGATGACGGCCAGAAACATCGACAGAGACGAGGTCTTCATGATTAATGCTGGCAACATCCTGTACTGGAAAGGTAACTTGTACAGAAGCTCCCCCCATATCCATCACGCTGACAAGCGGCTTGTCTATACCATTCAACCCGCCCAGTTGATAATTAACTGCGAGCCAGCCAAACACCCCCTCCTCACGCCCTGTGATGGTCTTAGAGTCAATCAACTGCCATTGCGTCTCTCTGGAAAACCACTGCTGCAATGCCTGATAATATAGCTGTTGCTTGGGCTGTGGAAGTAAGCGCATGCCAGCTGTCGCATAAAAATAGACCGGTATATTATGCTCGGGGGCATTGGCAAATAAATTATTCAGGTAAGTATCAATAGCTCCCTGATTGGGTTCTAGAGCGGAAAATCCTGGCTTTATTTTTTTCGACCAAAGCTCATAGATTTTTACTGGAGTATTATTGCTATCAACATCATAAGCAAAAATGTGTAATCTCGATCCACTACTACCCGCATCCACCACGGCAAGACAATGCCGTTGCTGACACACCGCGCGCTCGGCATGGGCATTAAAAATGCCTGCGCAGAAAAAAATCAAAAATACAGCGACACGACGCATCGGTATACTCTAGAAAAGACATTGATAATATTATACATATTGATTTCATTGTGTTCAATTTTATTTATGATTTACCCGAAATAAATATTGTAAGAAATTGTGATTTAGTTAAAATACGCCTCGCCCAAGGGAGCCGTTGAGTCATCCCTTGAGGGCGCGTATTGATCCAAATACATGCATTTTAAGAACAACGATTTAGGAGTAATTTGAGTGAGAGGAAAGAAACCGCAAAAAGGCAATCAATTAGATTGTCATTCAAGACCTTTTAACATGAACACACCGCCGTTAACGACAAAGCTACCAGAGCATAGGACGCCATCTAAACTTCAAGCGCGTAGAGATGATAAATTTTTTAAACGCGCGGAGCCTAGCCTGCCAGCGAAAGAGCGGAATGTGGAGCTTGAGTTAACTGTGTCCTGCCTACTGGCTACCATGACAGGCCCAAGGTAGTAGGATTTAATTTATCATGATATACCCTCGTGGCGTCGACCACGAGGTTCTTGCGCACAGCGATTTCTTTTTGAAGCCCTAACAACAAAAATACTAGCAATATCAAACTGATTCCAATAGGATTATTCCACCATTGGCAGAAAGGATACTCCCGTGATAATTGCAGCAATGCATGAGGCAAACAATGAGACTCGCGTGGCTATCACCCCTGCTGCAGTCAAAAATTACATTAAATTGGGATACACAGTTAACTGCGAACACAACGCTGGAGAGCTGGCTGGTTTTAATGATGCTGCCTATGAGCAAGCCGGAGCTACTATCATAAGCAACCGTCAATCACTGCTCAATCATGCCAATATTCTTGTCTGTGTAAATGAGCCTGCTCCTTCGGCAGTCATCGACCTGTCACCACAGGCCTTGCTCGTCTGCCCCATCGACCATGAGCCACCGAGTGATTTACTCAACTGGTGTTGTCTACACCAGATTAGTGTATTTTCCATGAACCATATCCCGCGCATCAGTCGCGCACAAAATATAGACAGTCTTTCCTCGCAAGCAAATATAGCCGGTTATCGTGCCGTGATTGAGGCAATTACCCACTTTAATCGAGCAATCCCGATGATGATGACTGCCGCCGGCATGATTCATCCTGCTAAGGTATTAGTGATCGGTGCGGGTGTTGCTGGTTTACAAGCCATTGCCACAGCCAAGCGCCTAGGTGCGGTGGTTTATGCATTTGACGTGCGTGCGGCAGCCAAAGAACAAGTGGAAAGTTTAGGCGCAGAATTTATAGAAGTAAGCCAAAATGAAGACAGTGAAACAGCGGGTGGTTATGCCAAAGAGGTAAGCGACCGCTATAAACGCCGGCAAGAGGAATTAATCGATGATTATGCAGGACATGCCGATATTATCATTAGTACCGCCCTTATTCCTGGAAAAAATGCACCCATTCTGCTCACTAAAAAAACAGTGGAGAAAATGAAACCGGGTGCCGTCATTGTCGATCTCGCCACGGCTCGTGGTGGAAATTGTGAGTTGAGTGTACGCGATAAAATAATACATCACGGACAAATCACGTTGATAGGCTACAGCAACATGGCAGGCCTCATCCCGGCAACGGCCAGTGATTTGTATGCCAATAATGTCGTGAATTTGATGCATTTACTGACATCATCTTCGCTCAAATTAACGTTCAACCGAGAGGATGACATTATCCGTCAGGGCATGTTATGTCACGATGGACAATGTCTTCCATTTCAACGGATAGAGGAGCAGCAGCATGATTGACGTTAACACGCTGAACAACCCATACATGGCGATCATCACTATTTTCATCCTCGCCTGTTTTGTTGGTTATTACGTAGTATGGAAAGTCACTCCTGCCTTGCATACACCGCTTATGTCAGTCACCAATGCCATTTCAAGTATTATCATACTAGGAGCATTGATTGCCGCAGGTAGCCAATTTGCAGGCGGAACGTCTCTATTAGGTGAGATCGGCATTTTCATCACATCCATCAATATTTTTGGTGGATTCGTTGTCACTCAACGCATGCTACGCATGTACAAAAAATAAGGCGAGTATGTTATGACAACATTAGTCTCTTTTTTTTATTTAATAGCAGCTATTTGCTTTATATTGGCACTGAAGGGGCTCGCAAGCCCTGCCACGGCAAGAAGAGGCAATTTCCTAGGTGTATTTGGTATGGCAGTTGCCATTGGTGCAACCCTGCTGATGCCAACTATAAGCCATCACGTTCTATTGCTCATTTTGATTCTGGCCGGTGGGGCGGTAGGGACAGTAATAGCACTAAAAATTAATATGACCGCGATTCCACAGCTAGTGGCTGGATTTCACTCTTTAGTCGGTATGGCCGCCGTGTTGGTTGCGTTTTGCGCCTTTTTGTCCCCCCACTCATTCCATATAGGCACACCAGGCGCAATAGCGCCCTCAAGTCTGTTTGAAATGAGTCTTGGCTTAATCATTGGAGCAATTACGTTTTCAGGTTCTGTCATTGCCTTTGTAAAATTACAAGGGCTCGTTTCAGGCAAGCCGTTACGTTTTAATGGCCAAGGAGTTGTCAACTCACTCCTCGCTCTCATCATCATTTCTTTATTAATCTTGTTCATCCTTCATCAGTCACTCACTGTCTTTACTCTTCTCGCTTTGTTTTCACTTTTCATCGGCGTATTGTTGATCGTTCCTATTGGTGGCGCTGACATGCCGGTCGTTATTTCCATGCTCAACTCCTACTCTGGATGGGCCGCGGCGGGAATTGGGTTTACTTTGAGCAACCATTTGTTAGTCATCACGGGTGCATTGGTAGGAGCTAGTGGCGCCATATTGAGTTATATC
>SXGT01029959.1_pt1 | contig 12649 bp, 13 predicted proteins | sample 3176221 | NCBI WGS metagenome assembly SXGT01 (sample SAMN11356862, study PRJNA531348) | freshwater metagenome | isolation source: freshwater sample F1-120 | place: China: Fuxian Lake, Yuxi | collected 2017-12-25
GCACGAACTGCGCACGCCGCTGCACGGCATGCTGAGCTTTGCTGAGATCGGTGAGCGCAAGGCCGGCATCGCGGGTGAGGAACGCTTGCAACACTATTTCAGGCGCGTCGGCGAGAGCGGCGAGATCCTGCTCGGCCTGCTGAACGACCTGCTCGACCTCGCGAAGCTCGAGGCCGGGCGGATGCACCTCGAGTGTGCGCGTGCGCGCATCGCACCGCTCTGCGCGGAAGTGCTCAACGAGTTCACTGCAGCCTGCCGTGCACGGGAGTTGCAGATGGTGCTGCAGGACGATGCGAGTGACGCCCCGTGCGATGTCGACACCCGCCGGCTCATGCAGCTGGTGCGCAACCTGCTCGGCAACGCGGTGAAGTTCTCGCCCCAGGGTGGCCACATCACCATTCATCTGCAAGAGAACGAGGAGCACCTGCTGCTCTCCTGTACCGATGAGGGGCCGGGCATCCCGCCCGCCGAGCTCGGCACGATCTTCGATGCCTTCGTGCAGTCGTCTGCAACCAGGACTGGTGCTGGCGGCACGGGACTTGGCCTGTCGATCTGCCGCGAGATCGCCACGGCGCACGGCGGCGACATCCGCGCCCGCAACAATCCGGGCGGAGGCGCGCGTTTCGAGCTGCGCCTGCCCCTCGCTGCACATGTCGCTGCACACGCCGCTGCACACGCCGATGCACAGCAGGGCTATCCTCGACCCCATGAACACCTACCCGACGCAGCTCGTGATCTTCGGCGCGAGCGGTGACCTCACCGCCCGCAAGCTCATCCCCGCACTCGCGAGCCTCGCCGCCAAGGGCATGCCACCCGAGGGGTTCGAGGTGGTGGGCGTTGCCCGCCGGCCGCAGACGGACGATGCATTTCGCGCCGAGTTGCGCGCCGCGATGCCGGCCGAGCTGCAGGATGCCTTCGAGCGCCTCGCGCCACGCATCCACTACGTTGCAGGCGACGTGCAGTCGGCCGCCGACCTGCACCGGCTGCACACGCGCCTGACGGCCCTGCCCGGGGGCGACGCGGCCGGACGGCTGTACTACCTGTCGCTGAAGCCGGCGCTGTTCGCCGCCGCGGTGGCGAACCTCGACGCCGCCGGCCTGCTGCCACGGCAGCAGCCGAACGAGACGCCCTTCCGCCGCGTGGTGGTGGAGAAGCCTTTCGGTCACGACCTCGCGAGCGCCCAGGCGCTCAATGCGGAACTGCACCGGCACCTGAGCGAGGAGCAGGGGTTCCGCATCGATCACGACCTTGGCAAGGAGACGGTGCAGCACCTGTAGGGATTCCGCTTCCACAACGCGATCTTCGAGCCGGTGTGGAACCGCGCACACGTGGAGCTGGTGCAGATCACGGTGGCCGAGGAGCTCGGCATGGAGAGCGGCCGCGGTGCCTACTACGACACCACCGGTGCACTGCGCGACATGCTGCAGAACCACATGCTGCAGGTGCTCGCGCTGGTGACGATGGAGCCACCGGCGTCACTCGATGCCGACATGGTGCGCGCGCAGAAGGTGGCACTGCTGCGCAGCCTGCGCGTGCCGAGCCCACGCGAGGTGGCCGAGAGCGCGGTGCGCGCGCGCTACACCGCCGGAAGCATCGGCGGGCGCACCGTGCCCGGCTATCTCGAGGAGGCGGGCGTACCCGCCGCCTCGGACACCGAGACCTACGTGGCGGTGCGTGCGGAGATCGACAACTGGTGCTGGGCGGGCGTGCCGATCCTGCTGCGCCACGGCAAGCGCCTGCCGAAACGCTTCACCGAGATACAGGTGCAGTTCCGCATGCCGCCGCTGCAGCTGTTCAACCGGCCGGAGGGCATCGACGACGACGAGTACCGGCTCGCACTGCGGGAGGGCCGGCTGTGCGAGATGCGGCCGAACGTGCTGACACTCAGCCTGCAGCCGCGTGAGGCCATCACGCTCTCGTTCGGCGTGAAGCGGCCGGGCAACAGCATGGACATGGCGCCTGCCGCGCTGCACTTCGACTATCGCGATGCCTTCGGCCAAAGCACGGCGCCAGCCTACGAGCGCCTGTTGCTCGATGCATTGCGCGGTGACGCAACGCTGTTCATCCGCAGCGACGAGATCGAGGCCAGCTGGCGTTTCGCCGATGCGCTCACGCGTGCATGGCGTGGCCCGGGCGCACCGCCGATGCGCGCCTACCCGGCCGGCACCTGGGGTCCTGACGAGAGCCACGCGCTGTTCCATGGCTGCGAAGGCGGCTGGTCGCGTGGCTAGACCTCGAGTGGCGACACCTCGACTGGCTACACCTCGAGTGGCGGGGCCCTGAGCACGCCGACGCTGCACAGGCATGCCGACGCCGCCGAACACGCGGCGCAGGCAGTCGCGAACGCACTGCGCGCGGCTGTCGCCGCACGCGGCAACGCACGCCTCGCCGTGGCGGGCGGCAGCGTGGTGGCCGTGCTCGCGCGTGCGCGCGAACTCGCAGCCGATGCCTGGCCGCGTGTGTTGCTGACCTGGGTTGACGAGCGCCGGGTGCCCCAGGCCGATGCTGCCTCGAACATCGGTGCCGCGCGCGCCGCCGGCGTGCTCGCTGCGCCCCACGCATTGCACGTGCTGCCGCTCGTGCGTGACGACGAGCTGCCAGCTCCCGCGCAGGCTTGCGCGCGCGTGGCAACCGCGCTCGCAAGGGAATTCGCTGGCGGGCTCGACGTCACGCTGCTTGGCATGGGCGAGGATGCACACATCGCCTCGCTGTTCCCCGGCCTGCGCTGGCAGGCGGGCGACGCGCCCGTGTTCGCGCTCGATGACGCACCCAAGCCACCGCCGGGCCGCATCACGCTCACGCGCAGGTTCATCGCGACTGCGGGGACGCACATCGTGTACGTCGCAGGCGAGGCCAAGCGTGCAGCGATCGTCCGCGTGCTTGCGGCCGATCCCACCGCTCCCCTCACCGGGCTGGCCGGCGTGCAGCTGTTCACCGACCAGCGCGTCGAACCCGCATCGATCGACACACAACTCACTACGGACACTCGTTCATGACAATGCAGCGCGGCGCATGCGAGATCGGCGTCATCGGCATGGGCGTGATGGGGCTGAGCCTCGCGCGCAACTTCGCCAGCAAGGGCCTGCGCACGGCAATCTGGGATCGCACGGCGGAGAAGTCCCGCAGCGTGGCGGCGGCGCATCCCGAAGCGGACTTCGCGGACCACGCCGAACTCGCCGGCTTCGTCGGCGACCTGGAGCGGCCACGGCGCATCGTGCTGATGATCCTCGCCGGCAGCCCGGTGGACGAGATGATCCACGCGCTGGAGCCATTGCTCGACGAAGGCGACATCGTGATCGACGCGGGCAACAGCCTGTTCACCGACACCGATCGTCGCGCGGCCTACGCGGCCGGCAAGCCCTGGCGCTTCGTGGGCATGGGCGTGAGTGGCGGCGAGGAGGGCGCGCTGCTCGGGCCGTCGATGATGCCAGGCGGCGATGTCCAGGCCTGGCAGCGCCTGCAGCCCGCCTTCGAGAGGATCGCCGCCCGCGGCCCGCGCGGCGTGTGCGTCACCCACTGCGGCAAGGGCTCGGCCGGGCACTTCGTGAAGATGGTGCACAACGGCATCGAGTACGGCGACATGAAGCTGATCGCGGAGACGGCGACGCTGCTGCGCGCAGGGCTCGGCCTCTCGCCGGCGGCAATCGCCGACACCTTCGGGCAATGGAACGAAGGTGAGCTGGAGAGTTTCCTCATCGAGATCACGGCCGACATCCATCGCGTGCTGGATCCGCAGCGGCCAGGGCAGCTGCTGCTCGACCAGGTGCTGGACCGTGCAGGGCAGAAGGGTACCGGCCGCTGGACGGTGATCGCGGCGGCCGAACTCGGCGTTGCAATTCCGACCATCGCGGCCGCCGTCGATGCACGCATCGTCAGCGGCCAGCCTGCACTGCGGGCGCTGGTGGAGCACGCGCTAGGCAAGACCCAGGCGGGCACGCCCGGCATCCACGTGGACGACCTGCGCGACGCGCTGCTGGGCGCGAAGATCGCCAGCTACGCCCAGGGCTTCGAGCTGCTGGCGAAGGCCAGTGCAGACAAGGGCTATGGCACCGACCTCGCGGAGGTCGCGCGCATCTGGACCGCCGGCTGCATCATCCGCGCCGGTTTCCTGGACCAGGTGAGCTCAGCATTCGCCGGCGGGCGCACCGAATCGCTCGTGCTCGCGCCGCACTTCACCGCCGAACTGCGCCGACGCCTGCCCGGCTGGCGGCGCGTGGTCGTGGCTGCGCTCACCGCAGGCATCGCGGTGCCTGGCCTCGCCACCAGCCTCGCGTGGCTTGACAACCTCGCCACCGCCCGTGGCAGCGCCGCATTGCTGCAGGCCCAACGGGACTACTTTGGCGCGCATACCTACGAGCGCCTGGACACGCCGGGCGTCAGCCAGCACAGCGACTGGAAGGGAATGGCGCGGGGCGCCTAGCACCCGGCGCCACCGGAGCGCGCTGCGCGTCCATTCGCTTCCCGACATCCACTCTCCGCCATCATCAACAGTGCACGCGACAGGAACCCACATGCGATCACTGCCGCGTCGAGTCGTCCTGCTGCTCTGCCTGCACCTCGCGAGCCTGTGCGCGTTCGCTGAGGTCACAACGCCGGAGTAGCGCGCAGGAGTACTTCGAAGCCCTGCGGGCGGAGGGCCTGTCTTCGGTCACGCGCTTGCTGCATCCCGCAGAGCGCACACGCTTCCGCGACATGCTGCTACCGGTGTACGAGGCGGAGGTCGACGCGGGCCACAGCGACCTCATGGCCGCGACCTTCGGCCGCGAGGTAACGATGTCGCAGCTGCGCGCGCTCGACCCCACCGAGTTCTGCAAGCAGTTCCTGGCCGCCATCGGGGCGAGCATGGCTGGACCGGTCTCGTTCGAGTCACTGGAGGTGCTGGGCACGATTCCCGAGGCAGAGAAACGCCACGTCGTCGCCCGCATGACAGTGGGCTCGGCGCCCCTCTCCGTGACGTCCATGGACGTCCTGACGCCAGGTCGACACCGAACCAGATGAGCAGGCCGCTGCAACATCGCAGGGACGGCAGCTCGCTCCGGTTGATCGATCGCCACCGATCAATGCAGCCCGCGCGCGAGATCGCGCAACACCTCGGCCGCCGGCAGCGGCCGGCACGCACGCGCATTCTGCCCGGCCCACATCGGCGTGAAGTCGGCCGCGCCGCGTTGCTCCGCCGCGGCGCGTAGCGGTGCGATGGCGGCGGTTGCGAGCGGGAACGCCGGCGCGGCATCGTGCATTGGCCCGAGTTCGCGCATCAGTCGATTGACGATGCCGCGTGCCGGCCGGCCGGTGAAGAGGTTGGTGAGCGCGGTGTGCGCCGCATCGGGCGAGGCGAGCGCGGCGCGATGCAATGCGTTCGTGCTCGCCTCGTGACAGAGCAGGAACGCGGTACCCACCTGTACACCCGCGGCGCCAAACGCCATTGCTGCCGCCACGCCTTCGGCCGTGGCAATGCCGCCGGCTGCGATCACCGGCACGTCCACCGCCGCCACAACCTGCGGCAGGAGGGCGAAGGTGCCGAGCTGGCGCGTGAGGTCGTGATCGAGGAAGTGGCCGCGATGACCACCGGCCTCGAGGCCCTGGGCGATGATCGCATCCACCCCGCGCGACGCGAGCCAGCGTGCTTCGTCCACGGTCGTGGCGGACGAGAGGATCCTCGCGCCGGTCGCGCGCACGCGCGCCAGCAGGGCCTCACCAGGCAGGCCGAAGTGGAAGCTCACCACCGGCGGACGCAGTGCCTCCACGAGCGCCGCCGTTGTCGCATCGAAGGGCACGCGCCCTGCGCCAGCCGGGATCGAGCCCGCATCGATGCCGTACTCGCGAGGGTAGGGCGCGAGCGAAGACCGCCAGCGCGCCTCACGCGCCTCGTCGGGTACCGGTGACGCGTGGCAGAAGAAGTTCAGGTTGAACGGTGCCAGCGTGCTGGCGCGAACCGCGGCAATCTCTGCACGGATGGCATCCGGTGCAAGCATCGCGCAGGGCAGCGCGCCGAGGCCGCCGGCGTTGCACACCGCGATAGCCAGCGCACTGCCCTGGGCGCCCGCCATGGGTGCCTGGATGATCGGCAGGTCGATGCCGAGTAGATGCGTGAGGGACATCTGTGCCGTCCATCCTGTGCAGGCAGTTGCGACGCACTCGCCGTGACTCGCCTCGGATCGAGCATCCAGGGCGAAATCGTTTGACACGATCGCGCAGCGTTGCGGATGCTCGTTCGCTTCCGGGCGAGCGAGTCTGTCGCGGAGACTGCCGATGTGCCAGTCGGAACGCACCTGCAGCCATCGCCAGCGCAGATGGCTGGAAACCTTGGCAAGGCGATGGCAGCAAATGGCTGCGCGCGAACACAGGAGAGACGGCTGTGAACTACCGCGAGCGGCATGAGGCCATCCAGGCACGCGGCAGCGCATCCACGCGCCGCGGTGCGTTCGCGCGAGCGGCTGCGCTGTCCCTGGCGGCCAGCGTGGTGGCGGTCTGCGTGCCCGCGTTCGCTGCGCCAGACCCGTCGCTGCCCGAGATCGAGGCCGATCCACTCGTGGTCGAGACCCTCGGCGCCCCGGGCCCGCACTGGATCTGGCTGAACGATGGCCTGCTGCCTTCCTCGCGCCTGTTCGACGCGGGCACGGGCAACATGCTCGGCATGGTCAGCACGAGCTCGTCCACCAGCGCGGTCGAGTGGAGCGTCGCACGCGGCGAACTCGTGAACGCCGCCGCCTACTACAGCCGCGGTACCTACGGCGACAGGACGGACGTCGTGCAGATCCGCTCCCTGCGCACGCTGCTGCCCATCGGCGAGGTGGTGCTGCCGCCTTCGCTGCCGAAGATCGCCAACGGCTACCCGCTGCGTGCATACAGCGGCCTGCTCGATGGCGGTCGCTTCATGGCCATCTACAACTTCAACCCGGTGATGTCGGTCTCCGTCGTCGACGTGGCGCAACGCAGGTACGCAGGCGAGATCCAGACCGCCGGCTGTGCCCTCGTGATGCCCACGGCAGCTGATACCTTCATCCAGCTGTGTGGCGATGGCACCGTCCAGCGAGTGCGACTCGACCGCAATGGCCAAGAAGCCAACCGCGCGCGCACCGAGCCGTTCTTCGATGCGGAGAACGATCCACTGATCGACCGCCCCGCCCGCAATGGCGATAGCTGGTGGTTCACCAGCTACAGCGGCAAGGTCTACCGCGTCTCCGGCAGCACGCTCGCGGTGTCAGCACCCTGGCGCGTGCAGGGCAGCGACCCGGCGGACGCCGGCTGGCGCCCGGGCGGCCGCATGCCCATCGCAGTGCATCGGAGCCAGAACCGACTGTTCGTGCTGATGCACGAAGGCGGCATGGATACCCACGAGCATCCTGGCCCGGAGGTATGGGTGTTCGACGCGACGAGCCATGCGCGCGTGGCGCGCTTCACCCTTGCCGGGCCGGCCGTGTCCATCGATGTCAGCCAGGGCGCCGAGCCGCTGCTCTACGCCCTCAACGCCAATGACCGCACGCTCGACGTCTACTCCGCGACCGACGGCACGAAGCAGCGCAGCATCGGCTCGATCGGCGTGGGCGTCAGCGTGATCCAGGCGGTGGGCGGCAGTGACTGAGTCCTCGTCCGGTCAGCGCTCCTGCCCGCCATGGACGCCCTGACTGCCATGGATCCCGTGCTGCACTGGCTCGCGGCCACTGCGCTCGCGGTGCTGTTCGCCACTGCCGCCTGCGGCAAGCTGCGGGACCTGCCGGGCTTCCGCGCAGTGCTGGACGCCTACGAACTCGTTCCGCCCATTGCAACGCCCGCGCTCGCACCGGCGCTCGCGATCACCGAACTCCTGCTGGCCGTCGCGCTCTGCGTACCCGCGACGTGGCTGCTTTCGGCATGGGTGGCCATCGCATTGCTGTCGATCTATGCCGCCGCGATGGGCACGAACCTGCTGCGCGGTCGCGTGCACATGAACTGCGGCTGCATGGGTGCGGGTGGCGACGCACTCTCGCCGTGGCTCGTTGCCCGCAACCTGCTGCTGCTCTTGCTGCCGATCATGCTGCTCCTGCCGGAAGCTCCGCGCACGCTCGTGTGGGTGGATGTCTTCACGCTGCTCGCAGGCATGGCCGCGCTGGCACTGATGTACCGGCTCGGCGAACAGCTGATCGCCAACAGCCAGCAACAACGCAGGATCCTGGGCGAGTGACCACGACAACATGATCGACGCCATGCTGGTTTCCAACGCGCTGCTCTGGCTCGTCGTGCTGATGCTGCTGTTCGTGGTGTTCGCGCTGGCGCGCCAGATCGGTGTGCTGCACGAACGCGTTGCACCTGCCGGCGCACTGATGCCCACGCGCGGCGTGCTGGTGGGCGAGAACCTGACCGCGGCACAGCTGACGGACCTGAACGGGCGCGCCTGTGCCATCGGCGGTGCGCGTGCGCGTGGCCTGCTGGTGCTGTTCGTTTCGCCTACCTGCCCGATCTGCAGGACGCTCGTGCCGGTGGCAGCGAATCTCGCGCGGCGCGAGGGCCTCGACCTGCTGTACGCCAGCGATGGCGACGACATCGAGGCGCACCGGCGCTACGCTGCCAGCCAGCGCATCGAGGCACCCTACGTGCTGTCCGCCGACTTCGGCCGTGCACACGAGGTCGCCAAGTTGCCCTTCGCACTGCTCGTGGATGCCGGCGGCGTGTTGCGTGCCAAGGGGCTGGTGAACAGCCGCGAGCACCTGGAGAGCCTGCTGGAGGCCGAGGCCTCCGGCGTGGCGCACATTCAAGAGTTCATGCACCGCGAGGGCCACACATCATGATGTCCATCGAGCGCTCACTCGACGCACTCACCACGCGGTTCACGCGGCAGGTCGCACGCTTCACCTCCCGCCGCAGCCTGATGGCGCGGGCTGGCGTGCTGCTCGCCGGCACGACGGCCATCCCGCTGTTGCCCATGCTGCGGGCGAGCGCGGCGCCCGCCCAGCCATCGATCATGGGCCCGTCCATCATGGGAAAGGCCGGTGGTGAGAGCGCGAACGCCGCAGACCCCGCCGCCGCGATCAACGACCCGCTGGCCTGCGAGTACTGGCGTTACTGCGCGCTCGACGGCAACCTCAGCGCCTGCTGCGGTGGCACACACAGCACCTGCCCGCCCGGCACCGAGATCTCCACCGTCACGTGGATCGGCACCTGCCACAACCCGCTCGACGGGCGTGACTACGTCATCAGCTACAACGACTGCTGCGGCACCACGATGTGCATGCGCTGCAGCTGCAACGAGAGCCAGGGCGACCGGCCCGTGTACTCGCCTGCGAAGGCGAACGACATCATGTGGTGCCTGGGCACGAAGACGCAGTCCTACAACTCGACCGTGGCGCGCGTGATCTCCACGGCCATCAGCAACAGCGGCACCAGCTGACGATGCGCGCGCTACTGCAGCTGCCCGCGCGCGGCGCATCCGCCGCGACGATCGCGCTGCTGCTGGCAAGCACGCTTGCCGCGCCAGCCGCAGCAGATCCACGCCTCGACTACATGCTGCACTGCGAGGGCTGCCACCTTCCCGAAGCCGTTGGCTGGCCGGGACTCGTGCCATCGCTGCGCGGCGACTACGGGCGCATCGCCGGCGTTTCCGGCGGCCGCGATTACCTGATGCGCGTGCCCGGCGCTGCCGATGCACCGATACCCAGTTCGTCCCTCGCGGCCGTCCTGAACTGGCTGATGGACACCTACAACGCCGACACGCGGCCCGCAGACTTCCGCCCGTTCACCGCAGAGGAAGTGGAGCGCGTGCGCAGGAAGCCGCTCGACAATCCACAGGCGCGCCGCGCCGAGATCTTCGCGCCGCCGAATCCCTGACGCGCACTGGCCCCTTCAACGAACCTGTCACATCGGCGCACCAGGCTGCCCGCACAACAGACCGTGCATCAGCGAAGGCGTTCGCAGTCACGTGAAGAACTGCAGCAAGGGACCCTCGGCGACCATCATCGCGGGCTGTGGCGTGCTGCTGAGCGCGGCGCTGCTCGTTGCAGGCCTGTACAGGCCCGGCATCGCCGCCCAACCTGTCGACCAGCCCGTCGCCCAGGCTGGGACGTCCACACTGTTGCCAACGTCCCGGCTGCGCGAGCCTGCGGTCGCAGCGGTGGTGGCTGATGCGGCGCGGGACGCACGGCACACCGCCCTCGATGCCCTGCATCAGCCCGATGCGGTGCTCGCCTTCGCACGCGTGGCCGAGGGAATGGTCGTGCTCGAGTGGGGCGGGAACGACGGCTACTACACCGAGCTGCTCGCACGCGCGGTGGGGCCTGCGGGGCACGTGTACGTCTCGCAACTCAGGGAGGGTGCACGCGCAAGGAAGCTGCGCAACGTCGTGCTCGTATCGGATGCCCTGGTCGAACTTGCAGACAGCAGTGTCGACATCGCCTTCTCGCACTTGAACTACCACACGCGCTTCCACCCGGCAGCGGATCGGCAGGCACATCTGCAGGCGGCCCATCGCGTGCTGCAGCTTGGCGGCATGCTGGTGGTCATCGACCACGCCGCCATGCCGGGTTCCCTCGGCCATGATGCCGTGCGCTGGCAGCGCGTCGACGAGGAGCTCGTCGCCCGGGAAGTCCAGCGTCGCGGCTTTCTGTTCGAGGAAGCCAGCGACGTGCTGCGCAATGCAGCCGACGATCGCGAACGCCCTATCGACGATGCCGCCCTGCACGGTGCGACGGATCGTTTCGCGTTGCGGTTCGTGCGCGTGGGCGGGCTCGACACGCGTAGTGCATCCGGACCTGATCTGGTGGCCAATTCAGACGGACGCTGGCCCGAGGAACCTGCCAGCGATCGGCCCTGAAGGAAAGGGAAGAAGCGAACACGTGGCACGGATGAACGGTGCATTCCACACGCACTGTCTTCGAACTGTCATCTGGAAGTAGCGGAGGCGTCACGCACTCAGGCGAGTTTCGCTGGCAACTCCCGTCGCCACGCATCCAACCCGCCATGCAAGTGAAGGCACCTCGCACCGGCCGCGTCGTCGCAGGCATCTGCCTGGCGCTCGGTGCAAGGCACGCCCTCGCAGCACCCATCACAATGCAATTCGCGGCAAGCCGGGACAGCACGATCTTCAGCGAGGACGTCCAGTCCTCCAACGGTGCCGGCGACCACCTGCATGCGGGACGCGTGGCCCGTGGATTCGAGCGGCGCGCACTGCTCGCCTTCGACCTTGGCAACGCGGTACCGCAGGACGCAACCCTCATTTCGGCATCGCTGCGCCTCCACGTGAACCTGATCGGTTCGCCCGGCGACGCATCGTTCTCGCTGCACAGGCTATCGAGCGCGTGGGGCGACGGGAGTTCCGACAACGGCGGGCGCGGGCAAGGCGTTGGCGCGGCGCCCGTCGACGCGACCTGGAACAGCACATTCTTCTGCTTGCCAGGCGCTGACTGGCTGACCCCTGGCGGCGACTTCGCCAGCGCGGCAAGCGCATCCACGATGGTTTCAGGCACGGGCCATGTCAGGTGGCATGCCCATGCAGGCACGGCAGCCGGCCTGCTTGCCGACATCGACACCTGGCGCTCCGCACCCGCAGCCAACCACGGCTGGCTCTTGAAGGAGGACGCGGCGCTCATGCGTTCCGTACGCCGCTTCTCCTTCCGCAGCAGCGACATCGCCGACCACGCACCGTTGCTCACGCTGGTCTACGAACCCGCGCGGACGCCGGTGCCATCGCCAACGGCCGGTGCGCTCCTCGGCACGCTGGCCGCTGTTCATGTTCTTTCGCGGGCGCGTCAGCGCCTGCAATCCCGGTGACCGACCGATCGCGAGGCGGCTACGCGGGAGTCGACCCGCGATGCCGTGATCGTCGTCCGCAGACATCGACGCAACCACTCGGAGTGATCTCATGCCAATGCACCCGGAGAACGACCGTTCGCTGAACGAGTCATCGAACGAAACCATCCACGACGTGCTGGACAACGTCGACCCCGCGCGCCGACGTTTCCTCAAGGGCTCGCTCGGCGCAGCGATGCTGACCGCCTTCGGCGGCGGTGCCCTGACGCTTGCAGGACGTACGGCGAGCGCCGCATCGCCCGCGCCGATCGGCGGCATCGGCTTCACCTCGCTGCCGCCGAGCCTCGCGCCAGTGGCAGACCTCGTCGCGGTGCCGCCCGGCTACACCGCCAAGGTGCTGAGCGCCTGGGGCGACCCGATCGGCGCGGTGGGTGGCTCGCCGCTGCTCGACCCGACGCAACCGCAGACGCTCGCCGCCCAGATGCTGCAGGACGGCATGCACCACGACGGCATGCACTTCTTCGCGTTCCCGAAGGCTGGCGGCGCCGGCATCTCGAATGACCGCGGCCTGCTGTGCCTGAACCACGAGTACACCGATGAGGGCATCCTGCACAACGAACTGAGCCCTGGTGCAACGCCACAGACGATCAACCGCGTTCGCGTGTCCCAGGCAGCGCACGGCGTGTCGATCAAGGAACTGCGGCGCATTGGCGGCGAATGGACCGTGCAACGGCCGTCCGCATTCGCTCGCCGCATCACGCCGAACACGCGCATGAAGTTCAGCGGCCCGGCCGCAGGCTCGGCGCTGCTGAAGTCGAAGCGCTACAACATCACCGCGACGGCAAGCGAAGACACCGGGCAACTGAACGATGGGTTCACGGCCTGGGGCACCGCGAACAACTGCGCGCACGGCTACACGCCCTGGGGCACC
>SXGT01950718.1_pt1 | contig 12649 bp, 13 predicted proteins | sample 3176221 | NCBI WGS metagenome assembly SXGT01 (sample SAMN11356862, study PRJNA531348) | freshwater metagenome | isolation source: freshwater sample F1-120 | place: China: Fuxian Lake, Yuxi | collected 2017-12-25
GCGCTGAACGAGACCCCGGCCGAGTACGCGAAGCTGCGCGCGAACCCGGGCCTCATTCCGAACATGGTGAGCGAGATGGTGCGCTGGCAGACGCCGGTGATCCACATGCGCCGCACCGTGACTGAAGACACCGTGCTCGGCGGCAAGCGCCTGCGCAAGGGCGAGAAGGTGGTGATGTGGTACCTCTCGGGGAACCGTGACGAGACAGTGATCGAGCGCCCGGACGAGTTCATCATCGACCGCGCGAACGTGCGTCATCACCTCTCCTTCGGCTTCGGCCCGCACCGCTGCATGGGCAATCGCCTGGCGGAAATGCAGCTGCGGGTACTGTGGGAAGAGATCATGAAGCGCTTCGACAACATCGAGCTGGTAGGCCCCGTGGAGCGCCTGCGCTCGAACTTCATCCGCGGCATCACCAACGTGCCCGTGCGGCTGCACGCAAGGGCCTGAGCGGCTGCACGCGAAGGCCTGAGCCTTCGCACGCCGGCACGACACCACCCGCACGAACAGGCAACCGGAACGAGAACACGAGGGCATCCCCATGGCCGACAGCCCGATGCCCACCGTCCTCGACGCCGCCGCGGCGATCCGCCGCGGCGAGCTCACCTCGACGCGCCTCGTCGAGTGCTGTCTTTCACGCATCGCGGCGGCCAATCCGATCCTCAACGCATTCGTGCATCTCGATGCCGAGGGCGCGCTGGCACGCGCGGCGTTCGTCGACGCCGAGATAGCCGGCGGCCGAGGCGACGCGCTCGGACCCCTTGCAGGGGTGCCCTTCGGCGTGAAGGACCTCGAGGACTGCGCGGGCATGCCGACCACCCGCGGCTCCAACTGGTTCAAGGGCCAGCCTCCGCTGGCCACTGACGACATCCATGTGGCGCGCCTGCGGGCTGCCGGTGCGATCCCGATCGGCAAGACCGCCGTGCCGGAGTTCGGCGCCTTCGCCTACACCTCGAGCCCGGCACTCGGCACGACGCGCAATCCATGGAACACCGAGCGCACGCCGGGCGGCTCGAGCGGCGGTTCCACAGCCGCCGTGTCCGCAGGGCTCGTGCCCTTCTGCACGGCCAGCGACGGCGGCGGTTCGATCCGCACCCCCGCGGCCTTCACGGGCCTCGTCGGCCTCAAGCCGACCTATGGCCGCATCCCGACCTTCGGAATGACGCACATCGCCCAGAACGCCACCACCGGCTGCGTCACGACGACGGTCGCCGACACCGCGGCGCTGCTCGACGTGATGGCCGGCCCGGACGCGCGCGATCGCACCTGCCTGCCGCCGCCGGGCATCTGCTACCAGGTCGCCATCAACTCGCTCGACCTGCGCGGCATCCGTATCGCCTGGAGCGCGGACTTCGGCTTCGCGGTGGTCGATCCGGACGTGCAGCGCCTCTGCGAGGCGGCCGCCAGGGAACTCGTGGCCGTGCTCGGCGGTACGCTCGTTGCGCGTGACGTTCACTTCGACGACTACATCCAGGTCTATGGCCGCATCGAGGGCGTCGACCAGTTCGTTGGTATCGACGAGGTGCTGTGGCGCGAGCGCCTGGGCGAACTCGACCCGCTGATTGCGCCGGGCTGGGCCTCTGCCCGCAACGCAACGCTGCCGAAGATCGCCGCCGTGGAGGTACAACGCCGCGCCTTCGTTCATCAGTTGGCAACGCTCCTCGACGGCATCGACCTGCTGGTGACGCCGATGATCGCGCGGACGGCGTTTGCGGCCGAAGGCCCGATGCCGACCGACATCAACGGCATCCCCGGCCACGGCGGCATGGCGGTGATCCACGGCATGCTCGCGAACCTCGCGAACCTGCCGGCGATCAGTATTCCCGCCGGCATCGCGCCCGACGGCATGCCTGTTGGCCTGCAGGTGATCGGCCCGCGCTACCGGGAAGACCTGCTGTTGGCCGCCGCACGTCGTTTCGAGGCAGCGCAGCCCTGGCCGCGCCACGCCCCCGCCTGGCGCGACTGAGCAACCTCTGGCGATTCAGGCGCAGCCGCGCACACATCGACCCATTCATTGCTGGCCGGACCTGCACCATGAGCGAAGTACTGACCGAAGACCGCGGCACCGTCCGCCGCATCATCCTCAACCGCCCGGAGGCGATGAACTCGATCACAGGCACCATGCTCGGTGAGCTGAACGATGCCCTGAAGGCCGCCGACGACGACCCGACGGTGCGCGTGGTGGTGCTCACCGGCGCGGGCCGGGCGTTCTGCGCGGGGCTTGACCTGAAGCAGGCTGCTGCAGGCGAAGGCATCGGCGGGGCTGGCCTCGCCAATGCCGGCGCGCGCCACTAGTCCACGCGCGAGATCTGCACCGTGACGCTGCAGCGCATGGACAAGCCGGTGATAGGCGCCATCAACGGCGCGGCGGCCGGCTATGGCCTCGACCTCGCGCTCGGCTGCGACATCCGCCTGATGTCCGACCGCGCCATCCTCATGCCCGGTTTCGCGAAGATGGGCGTGGTGCCGGAGAGCGGCGGCACCTGGTACCTGCCGCGCCTGCTCGGCTGGGCGAAGGCCTGCGAGGTGGCGATGCTGGGCGACACGCTGAACGCGGCGCAGTCAGTGGAGTACGGCCTCGCGAACAAGGCGATCCCGGCGGCGGACTTCGACGCCGTGGTCACCGAGTGGGCCGAGAAGATCTCGGCCAATGCACCGCTCGCAATCACCGAGATGAAGCGATTGTTCCGCCACGGCCTCACCCAGGACTTCGAGAGCCACTCACACCATGTGCTGATGAGCGTGCTCAACCTGTTCCGCTCCAACGACTTCAGGGAGGGGGTGCAGTCGTTCGTGGAGAAGCGGCCGCCGAGCTTCAAGGGCAGCTGATGCGTTGGCGGCGGGCGTGCGCGCACCTGTACCGGGGCCTGACGATCGCCGCGGCGCTTGCGCTTGCGCTTGCGCTTGCGCTTGCGCTTGCGCTTGCGCTCGATGCTGCGGCCAACACCAGCCTGTTGCCGCATCCCGATGGCAGCACAGGCGAGCTGGTCGACGCGACAGTGCAACCTCCCCTGCCTGCGTGGAATGACGAGGTCGACTTCACCGCGCTGCGTCTCGCCTATGCGCGCCGGCGCGACTACGACGCGCGTTGCGAAGGCTCACCCGGCGACGAGTTCATGCCGACCCTCGAGGCGAGGCGCTTCACCGAAGCCGCAGCCGTCGCGGAGCGCTGGCTGCAGCGTTGCCCGGTGGATGCCCGCGTGCACCAGTGGGCGGCCTCGGCCTACTACCGGGCCGGCATGCAGGCACCGTTCAAACTGCATGCACGCTGGCATGAGGGGCTGGTGAACTCGATCCTCGCGGGCGTGGATGGGCTCACGCCGGCCACACCCTGGCGCCTCATCTCGGTGATGGAGGCCTTCATCGCACTGCAGCACCTGAAGCTCACGCGCGTGCAGCACGCGATCATCGAAGGCGAGCATCCCATCGACCGCATCGAGGTACGTGACGAGGCGGGCGCTGTTTCCATGCGCTACTTCGATGCGCGCTGGCAGCTGCGGCGCTTGCGCGGGCTCACCGGCGGCACTGCGGGCAGCGCCAGCCAATGAGCGCCGCACTGGCAAGGTCACCTCAGGCAAAGCCAATGCAGGCAAGGTCAATTCAGGCAAGGTCGACGCAGACAGGGCAGCCCGCACCATGGCACGCCTGAAGGAGATCGTGATCGACGCCCGGCATCCGGCCGCGCTCGCCAGGTTCTGGGCCCAGGCGCTCGACGGCTATGCCGTGCGCGCCTACGACTCGGCCGAGATCGAACGCCTCGCCGCGCTGGACCTCACGCCCGAGTCGGACCCGAGCGTTGCGGTTGATGGACCCGGGCCGACGCTGTTCCTGCAGCTGCACCCCGAGGGTCCGAGCGGGCGCAGCACGCTGCATCTCGACCTCGAGTGCGCGTCGCGCAGTGCGGAGGTTGCGCGGCTGCTGGCGCTTGGCGCCCGGGTGCGCGACACGCACGCCACCCACACCGTGATGCACGACCCCGAAGGCAATGCGTTCTGTCTGCAAGGTGCCGAATGACAACACCGGGCGCGCCAATTCCCACCGTGCTCGAAGGCCACTGCCACTGTGGCGAGGTGCACTGGCGCTTCAGCGTGCAGGCTGAAGGAGCGACCGCGTGCAACTGCACGCTGTGCCGCCGCTACGGCGTGCTGTGGATCTACGATTACGAAGGCATCGGCGTGACGCTCGCCGGCAACACGACGATCTATGGCCCCGGTGCGGCCATCGATTTCCTGTTCTGCGCACGCTGCCACTGCATCGCCGCGTGGCGCGCACGCGCGCCAGGTGCCGACGGCCGCCGGCGCATGGCCGTCAACGTGCGCCTGTGCGAGCCCGATACGGTGGCGCACATCCCGATCGATCACTTCGACGGCCTCGAGCGGTTCGAGGACCTGCCGCGGGACGGCCGCTGCGTGGCCGACTACTGGTTCTGACGGACGCATGCCGGGCTCACCTGCGAAGGTCCTGATCGTTCGCCAGTCGAGGCGGAGATAGCGCCTTCCTGCGATTCGAACGAAGCAAGTGTCCCTGTGAAACGACAATCCTCGAGGAGCAAGACAGCATGACGACATCCGACCGCGACGCGATCGATGCCCTGTATGCGCGCTGGCGCAAGGCCGTCGAAGCCGCCGACATTCCCGGCTACGTATCGGTGCTGCACCCTGACGTGCGCCTCATGCCGCCGGGTGCGCCAGACATCGTGAGCGCAGCGAGCTACGGCGCATTTCTCGGCCCCGTGTTCCAGGATGCGAGCTATCGCATCGAGGTCCTCGCCATGCCGGAGATCGAGGTGCTGGGCGACGCCGCGGTCGCGCGCTACGAGTACGCCATCCACCTGAGCCTGAAGGACCCGTCGCGACAGATCAGCGAACCAGGTGCGCTCACCGCATCGCGCACGGCGTCGCGCTACTTCGACGTGCTGCGGCGCATCGATGACGGAGGCACCGGCGGCAGCTGGCGCGTGTGGCGGCACACCTGGAACGCGAGCGCACTCGAGTAGCACGCGCGCTGCCTCGCGGCGGCGGCCGACGGACGACCGACCGCCTGCGACCAACCGCCTGCGAGCGAACACGGATGAGTATGGATCGGCCAGAGAAACAGGTTTACAAAACAAACTAGTCTCTGCAGACTTTCCTCCGGTTCCCCGGAGGCAAGGTCATGGCCGAACACACGCTCCCCGCCGACATCCATGCGCAGCGATCGGCTGGCGAGACAGCCCGATCCCTCGCCCAGCCCGAACGCTTCCACGCCCTCGATGCCGTACGCGGCTACGCGCTGCTGCTCGGCATCCTTTTCCACGCCAGCATGTCGTTCCTGGTCTCGCCGGGCCAGGCATGGCTGATCGCGGACAGCAGCTCGAGCACCACGCTCACCGTCGTGTTCTACGTGCTGCACATGTTCCGCATGGCCACCTTCTTCCTGATCGCCGGCTTCTTCGCGCACCTCACCTTCCATCGCCAGGGCACACGCGCGTTCGTGCGTGACCGCCTGCGGCGCATTGGCCTGCCGCTCCTGGCCGGATGGCCGATCTCCATCGCCTCGATCGTCGGCTGCGCGATCTGGGGCGCATGGGTCATGAATGGTGGGCAGATGCCGGACGCACCCCCGGCCGAGGGCCCGGCGCCGTTCCTCGCGTTCCCGCTGACCCACCTCTGGTTCCTCTATGTGCTGCTGTGGCTGTACGCGGGCACCCTCGGGATGCGGGCCGTACTCACGCGGCTCGATGGCTGGCCCGCCCTTCGCGCACGGCTCGACGCGGCCATGGCCGCGCTCGTCAGCGCACCGGCCGGCCTCGTGCTGCTCGCGTTGCCCACCTGGCTCGGGTTGCTGGCCGTGCCGAACTGGCAGCCCTGGCTGGGCGTGCCGACGCCAGACCAGAGCCTGCTGCCGAACATCGCGGCCGTCGCGGCCTTCGGCTCGACCTTCGCGTTCGGCTGGCTGCTGCACCGGCAGCCGCAACTGCTGCAGGTGCTGGAACGGCGCGCGCACGGCCATCTCGTGCTCGCCATCGGCCTCACGGTCGCCTGCCTCTGGCACGTGGGGCTGCAGGTGGACGCGACGATCGCCAGCATCGACGCCGCGACCCTGTTGTACGCGGCGGGCTATGCACTCGCCCTGTGGGCATGGAGCTTCGCGTTCATCGGCCTGGCCCTGCGCTACCTCTCCGGCTACAGCGCCCGCCGCCGCTACATCGCGGACGCGTCCTACTGGATGTACCTCGTGCACCTGCCGCTGGTGCTCGTGCTGCAGATCCTGTTCTCGCAACTCGAATGGCACTGGACGGTCAAGCTGCCGCTGATCCTCGGCATCGCCACGGTGGTCATGCTCGCGAGCTATCGCTGGTGGGTGCGCGGCACCGCGATCGGCGCGGTGCTGAATGGCCGGCGGCTGCCGCCCGCGTGAACCGCAACTCGGCCACCGGACGGGCGGGCGCCGCATGACTTCACCTACGATGCCGACCCTCGATGCCGACCCTCGGCGGCAGGTTCACAAGGGACCCGCAATCATGAACAGCGAAGCACAGGGCCTGCGCCACGACATCGCCTTCCTGCGCGCACTTGCGGACGGCGGCGGCAACGCCAGCCACGCACAGCGCGGCACGGGCGAGGCATTCGTTGCCGCCGGCCTGCTCTATGCCCTGCAGTGCTTCGCGATGAGCGGTGATGCGCTGGGCTTCGGCGCATGGTCGGAGACAGCGACGTTCCTCATCTCGAGCGTGCCCACCGTGCTGTTCCTGGTCGTGCTCCCTTTCATCATCCGCCGCCATCGCGAGGAATCGCCCGGCGTGGTCGCGCGCGCGCTGTCGGCAGCGTTCGGCGCCGCGGGCGCGGCGACGGTCGCGATGCTGTGCATCTTCCTCATCGCGGTGTGGCGCACCCCGAGCATCGAGACCTGGCAACTCTACCCATGCACGGTGTTCGCGCTGCAGGGCGCCGCCTGGATGGTCGCCGGCGCCCTGCGCAGGCGCACCTGGCTGCACGCGGTGGCGGCCGGCTGGATGGTGAGTGCCGTCGCACTCGCAGCGAGCATCGGCTCGGCCTGGTACCCGGTGATCGCCAGTGCCGCGCTGCTGCTGCTCATGGCCGCGCCGGGTGCATACCTGCTGCGCAAGCAGCCGGCCTGAGGCGCCACGCATGTCGGGCTTCGACATCGGCCGCATCGACGACGTCATCCACGGGCGCATGCGCCTCGGCATCGTCGCCTACCTCGCGAGCGCGGAAGTGGCGGACTTCACCGAACTGCGCAACGTGCTGAACGCGACGCAGGGGAACCTCTCGGTGCACCTGCGCAAGCTCGAGGACGCGGGCTACATCGCCATCGAGAAGCGCTTCGTCGGCCGCAAGCCGCAGACCCTCGCACGCCTGACCGATGGCGGCCGCAAGGCGTTCGCGGACTACCTCGCGGCCATCTCCAAGCTCATCGAACGGGCAGGGCCGACTGGATAGCGACGAGGGCTGCAATACCAGGCGAGGACGCATGACCGAGCATCCGCACCCGTCGCTCATCGGTCGCGCCACCGCGACCGATCCGCCAGGGCAATCGACCCGTCGCGGATCGTCTCCGCCCGGGTCGCCGTTGACCCTGGCCCGCGGCAATCCCTCGCAGCGGTCGTCACGGAGCCCACCACGCCTGGTGCAGATCCTCCGTGACATCGCTGATCTGGTCGATGCCCACCCGCTCCTCCTGCCCCAGTCCACCCGACAACCTCGGCCACGAACTCGCCATGCATCCCAGGCGCCTGCACGATGTACTCTTACCGCGTCGCGATCGACTGTCCGAGGGTACGACGATGTCCGCTACCGCCACGCTCTCCAGCAAGTTCCAGATTTCCATCCCGAAGGCCGTGCGTGACGAACAGCACTGGCAAGCAGGGCAGGAGTTCGTGTTCATTCCCAAGGGCAAAGGCGTGCTGGTCATGCCTGTGCCCGAACTGCAGGCGTTGGCCGGCATCGCCAGGGGCGCACGCAAGCAGGGCTACCGCGATCGCGAGGACCGCTACTGATGGCAACGCTGCGCGTCGTCGATACGTCGGCCTGGATCGAATGGCTTACCGACAGCGCTCCAGGACGCAGGCTGGGCAAGCAGTTCCCGGACAAGGCGCAGTGCATCGTGCCAACCATAGTGCAGCTCGAGCTGTCGAAATGGCTGGGACGCGAGGTGGGCGAGGAGGCTGCGGACGAGGTCATTGCGTTCACGCAAAAGTGCGTCGTCGTCCCGCTGGACACCCACATCGCCTTGCTCGCGGCCGACCTGCACCGACAACACAAGCTCGCCACTGCAGATGCCATCGTCTACGCAACAGCAAGGCACACGGGAGCAGACCTGCTGACCTGTGACACCCATTTCGAGGGCTTGCCGGACGTGAAGCTGTTTCCGAAGGCGCCTTGACGCGCGAGGAGGAAACCCCTTGCAGGCAGCAAGTTGCTCGAAGTCCAGTCAAGGTGCATGACTCGACGATGCGCAGCTGTGCCAGGCAGTGCCGCAGTCCTGCCCGAGCTTCGTCTGCCGTCGACATCGCACGCCCAATCACGCGCGCCTGTCGCGCATGCGCGTCACTTGCTCGTCATCATCCACACGCCGCCCCAGTCATCACCCGGCGGGTTGTCGCGCAGCACGCCGCAGCGCTCGATGTAGAGCTTCGTCGCCTTGTCGGCCGGGTTCGCCTTCAGCGCCTCGTTGAAGCAGGCAATTGCCGAATCCCAGCGCTGGCCACGATAGAGCTGCAGGCCGTCGCGGAAGTGACCGAGCACGTCGACCATGCTCGGGAACGTGGATGCGTCGTGGTAGTCGAGCACCTCATAGATCGCCACCGGCTGGGTCTTGCCCTTCACGATCACGCGGTCCATCTCGCGTGTGCGGTAGGTGCCACGCGCGCGCGTCAGCGTGTCCTCGCTCACGAGGATGCGCGCGCCGTACTCCTTGCATGCGCCCTCGAGGCGCGAGGCGAGGTTCACGCCGTCACCGATCACCGTGTAGTCCATGCGCTTCGGCGAGCCGATGTTGCCCGACACGATGTGACCTGTGTTCAGGCCCACGCCCATGTCGATCGGCTTGCGGCCGAAGGTCGCGCGCTGCTCGTTGTAGCCGCGCAGGTCCGTGAGCATGCCGATGGCGGCGCGGATCGCGCGGTCCGGGTCGTCGTCATGCGGCAGCGGCGTGCCGAAGATCGCGTCGCCGATGAACTTGTCGAGCATGCCGCCCTGGCGCGAGATGCACTCCACCATGATGGTGAAGTACTCGTTCAGCAGCGCCACCGTGCCCTGGGCGCCGAGCTCCTCGGTGAGCGTGGTGAAGCCGCGGATGTCCGAGAACAGGATGGTGGCTTCCTGGCTCTTGCCGCCGAGCAGGTCATCACCGCTCGAGAGCAGCTGGTCGGTGATCGCCGGATCCATGTACTTCGCCATGGTCGACTTGATGCGCTTCTCCGAGCTGATGTCCTCGACGATCTGCAGGCTGCCGGCGCTGCCGCCTTCTACCTTCAGCGGCAGGGTGGTGAGGTTCACCGACACCTTCTGGCCATGCAGCGTGAGCTCGGCATCCATCGTCACGTCGGGGCGCTGGGTCTCGGCCACGCGGTTCAGGCGCTCCACCACCCAGAGGTTCTGCGCGCCGAAGAAATCGGAGGCGGTACGGCCAACGACGTCGGTGGCGCGCGCGCGCAGGATGCGCGTGCCCGCCGCGTTGCAGGTGACGATGCGCCCGTCGCCGTCCAGCGTGAGCACGCCGTTGGACATGCTCTCGAGGATGCTGTCGTTGTAGATCTTCATCCGCTGCACGTCCTCGAACAGCTTCGCGTTCTCGAGGCCTATCGCGATCTGTGCCGTGAACGCGCGCAGGCGCGTCTCGTCCTCCACCGTGAAGGCGCCGCCGCGCTTGTTCAGCACCTGCGTCACGCCGATGCGCCGGCCTTCCTTGTTCGTCACCGGCACGCACAGGATGGAGCGCGTGAAGTAGCCGGTGGTGCGGTCGAACGATGGATTGAAGCGCAGGTCTGCATACGCATGCGGGATGTTGATGCTGCGGCCGGTGGTGAACACGGCACCGGCGATGCCGGCATCGTTCGGCATGCGGATCTTCGAGGCACCGAGGCCCTGGCCGATCTCGGTGTACAGCTCGTTCGTCACCGCATCGTTCAGGAACAGCGTGGAGCGGTCCGAGTCGAGCATGCGCGTGACGGCCGACATGATCTTCTGCAGCAGCGGCCCGAGGTGGATCTCGCTGGACACCTCCGCCACGAGCTCGAGGAACTCGGCTTCCATGCGCCGCAGCTGTTCCGTCTTGGCGATGAACAGCGTGCCCTGCAGCACGATCGACGCCTGGGTCGCCATCGCCTCGACGAGGTTGCGATCCTTCGCACTGAACTCTCCCGCGACGCGGTTGAGGCACTGCACCACGCCGATGATCTCGCCCTTGATGGTGCGAATGGGCACCGCGAGGATGTTCTGTGTGCGATAGCCCGTGGCCTGGTCCACGGCGCGGCTGAAGCGCTCGTCGGCGTAGGCATCGTCGACGATGATCGCCTTGCCGCTGCCGAACACCGTACCCGCGATGCCCTCGCTGTTGAGGATGCGCACCTCGCGCAGCGAGCCGCCGCGAGATGCAGCGAAGCCGTACAGCTCGTTGGTCGCGGCATCGTTCAGGAAGATGGTGCCGCGCTCGCTGCCCGTCGCCTCGGTGGCGATCTCGACGATCGCGTTCAGCTGTTCCTCGAGCGACTGCGTGGCCGCGAGGCGGTTGGACACCATGAGCAGCAGCCCGGCGTCGATCTGCTCGACGCTGCGCGTGCCGCCCTGGGGTGCGTCGATCTGGTCGGTCTGCATCACGTGCACCTGCGTCGCCCGGTTGGGGGGGTCTGATTCCAGTCCGTTCCGACCTGGGCCACCTGCGGGGCCGGCACCGGCCGGGCGATGGTGATCCGATCGCGGACGCCAATTGTCCTGCTACGGCCGCTCGGGAGCGTTGCCGCTGCGTCGTGAGGCGCGACGATCAGGCTCGACCCACAGGCGCGAACACAGTGCGCCATCACGCGGTGCCCGTCGTGCCGGCACCCTCGTGCACTGGCGGGACTGCTGCGGCCCGTTCAAGACCGAGGCGCATCTCGACGATCGTCTCGCGCAGCTGCTCGACGTCGAGCCGGTGCAGGCGATCGCGCTCCGACAGGGCATCCTCGCCGCGCAGGCGCAGCATCTCGATCTCCTCGCGCAGCGCGGCGATCGTCTCCCGCAGCTGCCGTGCCTCGCCCGCGGCGGTCTTCTGCACCTCCGCGATCGCCTCGGCCCGGCCCAGCTGCGCCTGCTCCAGGCCCTCGCGAAGCACGCCGATGGTGCCACGCAACTGCGCTGCTTCAGCATCACCCGCACGCCGCGCATCTTCCACCGCCTCCATCGCCACGGCGCGGGCGGTCTCGAGGGCCTCGCGCAGGCCCTCGATGGTCCGCCGCATCTCCTCGGCATCGCGCGCCGCCTCCCGTGCGACCTCGGCCAGGGCCTCGTCGCGCTCGGCCCGTGTACGCTCGAGCTGCTCGCGCAGCGCCTGGATCGTGGCCAGCAGCTGCGCTTCCTCGGCGCGCCGCGTGCGCTGGGCGTCCTGCACCCGTTCCTCGAGCGCAACGGCCTGCCTGTCCAGCGCCTCGCGCATCGCACCCAGCGTGGCCTGCAGGTGGCGGACCTCCGCGCGCAACACGCGCAACGCCTCCGGGCCTTCCGCCGCGGCGAACTGCTCGCTGTGGACCTGCTCGGGCATCGGCCGTGACTCGTGGCGCCGTGGCATTGAACTCGCCCGCGTGGGTGAAACGCGGGGCCGAGATCGTGGCGTGGAGCGCCGCGGGTGGCAATGCCTCCCCATCCATGCCCGAAAGAGGAGGCTCGAGAGGAGTGCCCAAGAGGATCGGCGGGCGCGGCGAGGCTAAACACGACCGGCAGTGCGCAGGACCGGCAGTGCACAGAAGCGGAATGGCGCAGGAATTGCCGCTCATCCCTCCTGCCAACGCCCACCGCGCCGGTATCCGGCCGGGCGGCTGCACAGGAGAACTGCCTTGGATGACGCGCCCTACTTCCTGCGCCGCGGCACCGCGCCACTACTGCTCTCGATGCCCCACGTGGGCACGGCACTGCCCGCCGCCATCCGTGCGCAGCTTACGCCGGTCGCCGAACTGCTCCAGGACACCGACTGGCACATCGAGCGTCTCTACGAGTTCGTTGACGGGCTCGGCGCCACCGTCCTGCAGGCGCGCCATTCGCGCTACGTGATCGACCTGAATCGCCCGCCCGACGGCGCGAGCCTCTATCCGGGGCAGACCACGACCAGCCTGTGCCCCACGGAGACCTTCCGTGGCGAGCCCCTCTACCCGGAAGGCCACATGCCCGATGCCGCGGAGCACGCGCACCGCCTCATGCACCATTGGCAGCCCTATCACGATGCACTGCGCACCGAGTTGGACCATCTGGTGGCCAGCCACGGCAGCGTGCTGCTGTGGGATGCGCACTCGATCGCAAGCACGTTGCCGCGCCTCTTCGACGGCCAGCTGCCGGACTTCAACTTCGGCACAGCCGATGGCGCGAGCTGCGCACCTGCGTTGATCGCCGCAATACGTGAAGCCGCCGCCGGCCATCCCTTCCCGCAGGTGCTGAACGGCCGCTTCAAGGGCGGCTAC
>SXGT01086726.1_pt1 | contig 12648 bp, 13 predicted proteins | sample 3176221 | NCBI WGS metagenome assembly SXGT01 (sample SAMN11356862, study PRJNA531348) | freshwater metagenome | isolation source: freshwater sample F1-120 | place: China: Fuxian Lake, Yuxi | collected 2017-12-25
ATGCTTACAACTATATCATACAAAGCAGAGTTTGTCAATATGACAGCAACTATTTACATGCCTACACAATAGACCTGAAACGGGGATAACTTCATCAAAACAAGCCGTTTCAGGGTTTTAGTAGTGAGAACTTCGGGTTAGGCGTCGTGGCGACTGATCGCGGCAGTCTTGTGGCTGAACGTCAACCCTCGGGAGGCGTCGCCGGAATATAGAGAGCCTGGACATCCTTGGCATCGTTCCGGCAGCACCATATTGGCGTCGCCGGAGACCTCTTGCCCCGCGAGATCACAGACTTTCAACTATTTCTTCCACTTGAACGGCCGGCATTTATCGAAACCCCTGCTCTTTCCCCCACCTCGAACGCCCTATCATGCGACTGAGGAACAACCTCATTGCCCAAACCCAATCAATCGGCAGCGTGCCTGCGGGCCGGATTCTCCAGCCTTCCAGACGAAATCGTGGAAATAAATTCTCTGCGTCACCCAGCACCCAAGGCACTGAAAACCAACTACTTGGCGTCCACGGTCGAAAGCATGTATAATTCCCGGCAGTGCTTCTTGCGTTCCAGATCGCGCTCGCCGGTTTCGTTTCGCTTATGCCACGAACGGACCTGACCGAGCACTGGATCGTCGAAGGCACTCCCGCCTCCTCCTGGTCCATCGCGAACGGCGAGATCGCCTGCACCGGCTCGCCCAGCGGTTTCCTGCGCAGCAGGAAGGTATACCGGAATTTCGTCTTCCGCGCCGAGTGGCGCTTCGAACCGGCTGGATGGGAAGGCGCACCCGGGAAATGGCCCAACGCCGGGTTCTTCATCAACGCCGGCGCCATAGACAACACTTGGCCCATCTCCCACGAGGTACAGGGCCATTTCGGCGAGGCCGGAAGCCTTTTCGGCGTTCGCGGTGGCAAAGTCGCGGGAGCAAAGCGCGGCCCCATCGTTAAAGAACGCCCCCGATTCGGCGACTGGGATCGTTACGAAATTACACAGAAGGACGGAAGCGTCACTGTCGTTCTGAACGGCAAACTCGTGAACGAAGGCCACGATCTTTCGCCTTCGGAGGGCAACATCTGCCTGCAATCGGAGGGCTGGCCGGTGTTTTACCGGAACGTGGAAATCAGGGAGCTCCCATGATCACGCGGCGTCAATTCCTCGCGGCGCCTGCCCTTGCGCCGGCTGCGGCGGCCCCTCTCACGCGCTTCCAGATCGCCTGCATGACGCTCCCGTATTCGCAGTTCAGCCTGGAGCGCTCGCTCGCTGGAATCTTCTCGGCCGGATATCGCTTCGTCGCCTGGGGTACCGCGCACAAGGGTGCTCCCGTGCTCGCCGTCAATGCGCCGCCAGTCGATGCAAAACGGCTCGCCGACCGCTGTCGCGACATGGGTCTTGAGCCCGTTATGATGTTTTCGAACGTTCATCTCGAAGCGAAGGACGCGGCCGTGGCCCATGCACGGCGCATTGAGCAGGCCGCCGCGGCGGGTATTCCGTTCCTTCTCACGTTTGGTAAGACCAGTCCCGGCGAGTACGAATCCGTTATCGCCAATTTGAAGGACATGGGTCCGCGCGCACGCGCCGCGGGCCTCACGGTCGTCATCAAGCAACACGGCGGCAACACCGCGACCGGCAAGGCTTGCGCCCGTGTTCTCACCGAAACAGCCGACGAAGGCATCAAGATCTGTTACGACGCCGGGAATGTTCTCGACTACGAAAACGACGATCCCATCGCCGACATCCAGACCTGCTACCGGGATATTCGCGCTTTCGCGATCAAGGACCATCGCAACACCCCGAAGGATCAGGATTGCGGACCCGGCTTCGGCGAGATCGATCATTACAAGTTGCTGCTGCCGCTCGCGCGCACGGGCCTTACGATTCCACTCGCGTGCGAGAATATCTTTGAGCCGGTTGTTCCACGCCCCCACGCGCCTGAAGGCGTGGACGCGCTCGCGCGCCGCGCCCTCGAATTTCTTGAAACGGTTGTCCGTGGAGTACAACATGACGCCGCTTAGCCGTAGACAACTGCTCGGAACCGCACTCGCGTCAACGGCCTTCGCTCAGAGCGAAGACAAGCCAATCGGGACAGCGATGATAGGCACCGGCAATCGCGGTACGTCCGTCTTGCGCGGCGTCGTCGCCCAACCGGGCGTCAAAGTCGTAGCCGTCTGCGATCTCAAGCCCGACCGCCGTGACAACGCCGCTACCGTCGCCGCACGCGACAAACCCGACACTGTCGCGGACTACAGACTGCTGCTCGCGCGCAAGGACATCGACGCCGTCTTCATCGCGACCCCGTGCGACAGGCACGTCGAAATGGCAATCGCCGCCCTCGAAGCCGGCAAGCACGTTTATTGCGAAAAGCCGGCCGGCATTGACGCGGAATCGATAGGGCGGCTCGTCGCCGTCGCCCGAAAGTCGAAGACCGTGTTCCAGATCGGCCAGCAGTTGCGCTCCATCGCGCGCATGCGCAACACAATCGAAGCGATCCACGCGGGCGAAGCCGGCCGCGTCGTGATGGTCAAAGCGCAGCGTCATGCGGGCGACGATCTGTCGCACGACGGATCCTCCGCAGAGTGGTTCTTCGACGCCTCGCGCTCCGGTGACGTCATTGTCGAGATGTCCGTACACAATCTCGACATCTGCAACTGGGTCATCGGAGGCCGCCCCGAACGCGCGGCGGGATTCGGAGGCGCGCTCGTCTGGCCGAACGACCCTCCGGGCCGCACGAACATGGACGGCTACAGCCTCACCTACGAATATCAGAACGGCGTGAAGATGTCGTACACGCAGGTGTTCTTTCATCCAAGGGGATTGCCCGGCAACGGCCAGTATTTTTACGTCTATACAACGAAGGGAGCGGTCGATTTGAATACGTCAACATTCTATCCGCGGGAGCGCGACGCAAAGCCCGTCGTGCTCGCGCCCGAGCAGCAGGAGGACCCGCACGCCCACACGGCTGCCTTCTACGAATCCATCCGCACCGGCAAGAAGCCTCCCGCCGATATCGAAATCGCGGCCACAGCGGCCTTAACAGCCATCATGGGCCGCGAGGCCATCTACCAGAAGCGGGTCATGACGTGGACTGAAATGGGGGTGCCGCTGTGAGCGCCGGCCGCCGCCGTTTCCTCAAGCTGGGCGTCACACTGGGGAGCGCGCTCACGGCGTGTAATCAGGCCAGGAAGCCCCAGGCGGAACTAGACGACGATGGGCCCAAGCGTCTCGGCAAACCGCTCAGCGAATACGGGGAACGCTCACCGTTCGAGAAGGTCAAGCGCTCCACACCCACGGGGAAGAATCTCGAAATCGGGGCGACCCGGACGCCTCTTGACGAATGCTACGGCGTCATCACTCCGTCCTCACTTCACTTCGAGCGGCACCATTCCGGCGTTCCCGAAATCGATCCCGCCCAGCACCGGCTGCTGAGTCACGGCATGGTGGATCGGCCGCTCATCCTGACGGTCGAGGAACTGAAGCGGCTCCCCTCCGTCTCCCGCGTCCATTTCGTTGAATGCGCGGGCAACAGCGGGAGCGAGTGGGGACCGAAGACCGCACCCAACGTGCGGAACAGCCACGGGCTCGCCAGTTGCAGCGAGTGGACTGGCGTTCCTTTGGCCATCCTGTTTGAAGAGGCCGGCATCCAGAAAGGAGCGAAGTGGTTCGTGGCCGAAGGCGCCGACCCGTGCAAGATGGCGCGCAGCCTTCCGATTCAGAAGGCGCTCGATGACGTCCTCGTCGTCTACGCGCAGAATGGCGAGGCAATCCGTCCCGGTCAGGGCTACCCGCTCCGCCTGCTGGTTCCGGGTTGGGAGGGCAATATCAACGTGAAATGGCTGCGGCGGATCAAGGTCTCGGCCGAGCCGTTCTATACGAAGGACGAGACCTCGAAGTATACGGAATTGATGCCGGACGGCAAGTCGCGCATCTTCACCTTTGAGATGGACGCGAAATCGGTGATCACCTATCCATCCGGCGGGCAGAAACTCATGAAACCGGGCTTCCACGAGATCCGTGGACTCGCGTGGTCCGGCCGCGGCCGCATCGAGAAAGTCGAGGTTTCAACCGACGGCGGGAAGGCTTGGGTTGCGGCCAGGCTTCAGGAGCCTCGCCATTCAAAGGCATTCACTCCATTCCGGCTGCCCTGGACGTGGGACGGAGGAGAGGCTGCGCTGATGTCCCGTTCCACCGACGAGAGTCGCTACGTCCAGCCCCCCGTCGAGGAACTGATCGCCGTCCGCGGTCTTAACTCGAACTACCACAACAACGCCATCAAGATCTGGAAAGTGCATCCGGACGGGAGCGTAACCAATGCGTAGACTCCTGATTGCGGCCCTTGCACTCCCCGTGTTTCTCATGGCCCAATCGCCGAAGTACAAGGTGGGCCGGGCTCCAGCACCTGAGGAAGTGAAGGCTTGGGATATTTCGATCGGACCCGATGGGAGTGGGCTGCCGGAAGGCTCCGGCACGGTCGCCGAGGGCAAGGACCTCTACAGCCGCCGCTGCCAGAAGTGTCACGGGGCGGATGCGAAAGGCGCGGACGACGCCGCTCTGGTTGGAGGGCAGGGAACGCTCGCGACTCCCAAGCCGCTCAAGACGGTCGGCAGTTTCTGGCCGCACGCCACATCGCTGTTCGACTATACGCACCGCGCGATGCCCTTCAAAGATCCGGGCACGCTGACGGCCAACCAGGTCTACGCGGTGGTTGCCTATATCCTGAACCTCAACGGCATCATCGGACCGGATGAGAAGATGAATGCGCAGACGCTTCCGAAGGTGCGCATGCCGAATCGCGACGGCTTCATCAAGGACCCCAGGCCCGACACCGGCGCGGAGACGCGCAAGAAGCGATAGAATGGGCATGTCATGACTTCAAAGTTGTTACTCGCTGGAATTGCGCTGTTTGCCGCGTCGCTGTTCGCCCAACAGCAATCCGCCAATACCCAGGCGCTCGCGTTATTCGAAAGCGGCGTCCGGCCAGTCCTGAAGGCTAGTTGTCTCGGGTGCCACAACCAGAAGCTCCGCTCGAGCGGCCTCGGTCTCGAGAGCCGTGACGAACTGGTGAGGGGCGGCAATCGTGGCTCCGCGCTGAAACCTGGCGATCCGGCCGCCAGCATTCTTCTCCACGCCATCGAGCAGAAGGGTGATCTGAAAATGCCTCCCGGCGGCAAGCTGAAGGATGAGCAGATCGCCGCGATCCGCCAGTGGGTGGAGCAGGGTGCCCCATGGCCCGAAGAAAAGACCGCGAAGCAGCGTCCCGGCCTGGACCACTGGGCGTTCCAGGCCCCGAAGCGCATCGACCCTCCTGCCGTCATGACCGCGTCCTGGGCGCGCAATCCCATAGACCACTTCATTCTGGCCCGGCTCGAAAAAGAAGGCCTCAAACCCTCGCCGGAGGCGGACCGCGAAACTCAACTCCGCCGCGTCACGCTCGACCTCACGGGCCTCCCTCCCACACCAAAGGATCTTGAGGCCTTCCTTGCCGACAAGTCGCCCAAGGCCTACGAGAACGCGGTCGATCGCTTGCTCGCGTCGCCTCACTACGGCGAACGATGGGGCCGGCACTGGCTCGACATCGCGCGCTACGCCGATTCCGACGGCTACACGATCGACAGTCCGCGCCAGATGTGGAAGTATCGCGACTGGGTCATCAACTCACTCAATCGCGACATGCCCTTCGAACAGTTTGTCATCGAACAAATTGCCGGCGACCTGCTGCCGAACGCCACCACGGACCAGTTGATAGCGACCGGTTTCCACCGCAACACGCCTAGCAATTTCGAGGGGGGAATCGATTTTGAGCAGTACCGTGTCGAAGCCGTGGCCGACCGCGTCGCCACCACCGGCGCGGCCTTCCTCGGCCTGACCCTCGGCTGTGCGCGCTGCCACGACCACAAGTACGACCCCATCTCTCAACGCGAGTTTTATCAGATCTTCGCCTACTACAACAACACGGACGAGATCGCGAGCGAAGCCGAGCGCTACGCCTTCAATCGCCCGATACTCGAGCTAGCGACGCCCGAGGAACTCGCCAAGCGCGAAGCCTACAGGTCGCAGATCGCCATGCTGAGCCGCGAACTCGCCACATACGTCAGGACGCTCGCTGCGAAGCCGGTCAAAGAAGGCGACCCGCTCACCTATCAGGATGCGGGCCTCAAGGAGCGCGTCGCAAACCTGCGCACGTTGCGGAAGCGCGAACCTCAGGTTACGACCACGCTCATCATGCGCGAACTCGAAAAACCGCGCGAAGCCTATATTCACCTGGGCGGTGAGTTCACGCGCCGTGGCGCGCCCGTTTCGCCTGCCGTGCCCGCCGTGCTCTCCTCGAAACCCGCCGGCGGTTCGCGTCTCGATCTCGCGAAGTGGCTTGTCGATCGATCGAACCCGCTCACCGCGCGCGTTACCGTGAACCGCATGTGGCAATCGTATTTCGGGCAGGGCATCGTCGACTCTGAGAACGATTTCGGCGTAATGGGGTCGAAGCCGTCCCATCCGGAATTGCTCGACTGGCTGGCCACGGAATTTGTCGCGCGCAACTGGAGCCAGAAGGCCGTGCACAGGCTGATCGTGACTTCGGCCACCTACCGGCAGTCATCGCGCCACCGGCCCGATCTGGAAGAGCGCGATCCCTACAACAAGCTGCTTGCGAAGCAAACCAGAATGCGCCTCGAAGCGGAGATCCTGCGCGATTCCGCGCTCGTAGCCTCGGGCCTGCTCGCGCCTGTCGTTGGCGGACCCAGCGTGTATCCGCCCATCCCGGATGGCGCGATGGCCGTCACGCAGGTCAAACGTGAATGGCCCACGGGCGCCGGTCCGGACCGCTACCGCCGCGGCGTGTACACGTTCTTTTACCGATCCGCGCCGCATCCGTCGCTGGCTTTGTTCGATGCGCCCGACGCGTCTTCAGCTTGTACCAAACGCGTCCGTTCGAACAGTCCGCTGCAAGCGCTCACCTTTCTGAACGACGAAGCCTATATCGAGTTCGCGCGGGCGATGGCGAAGCGGGTACTCAATGAAGGCCCTCAGACCGAGGCGCAGCGGTTGGATTACGCTTTCCTCGTCGCCCTTGGACGCAAGCCGAAACCGGCCGAACACGAACGCCTCGCCCGGTTCCTCACTATCCAGCGGGACGAGTATCTGTCGGATCCCACGTCCGCGAGTTTGATGGTGATCAAAGAACAGGTATTCGATTCGTCGCCAGGCGGAGCCATGGAAGGCGAGCAGACTGTGGATCCCAAACAGATTCCGGAACTCGCGGCATGGACAGCGGTGGCGCGCGTGTTGTTCAACCTGGACGATTTCATGACACGGGAGTGAAGCATGTCATTTAAACAGCAAGATCTACAAGAACAAATCCTCGAAGATAAAATTCTGCTGGCCGAAACGCGCCGGCATTTTTTCAGCCGCTGCGGTGTGGGCGTCGGTCAGATGGCGCTTGCTTCCATGCTGGGCGACGGCCTGTTATCGGCCGCGCCCGCACCGGTCAATTCCACCCAGCCGAAAGCCCCACATTTTCCCGCCCACGTCAAGAACGTCATCTACCTGTTCATGTCCGGCGCGCCGAGCCAGTTCGAACTGTTCGACTACAAACCGGCGCTTCAGAAGTACAACGGCCAGGTAGCGCCCGAGTCTCTTCTCAAGGGCAAGCGCTTCGCCTTCATGGACACGTTCACGAAAGCTCCGCCTCGAATCCTGGGTACGAGCCGCGAGTTCAAGCGCTATGGCAAGAGCGGCCTGCACGTGTCCGAATTGTTGCCTAACATCGGCTCGGTGGCGGACGACATCGCGCTCGTCTCAGGCATCTCGACCGACAACTTCAATCACGGGCCGGCGAAGTGTTTTGCGAACACGGGGTCCATCCGCTTCGGGCGTCCGAGCATGGGGTCGTGGGTCTCCTACGGTATTGGTAGCGAATCGCAGGACCTGCCAGGTTTCGTCGTACTGCAATCCGGCCCCCGCGGTCCGCGCGGCGGAGCCGCGCTGTGGAGCAGTGGATTTCTGCCCAGCGCGTATCAGGGCATCCCGTTCCGTTCCGGCGGCGATCCGATTCTCGATCTTTCGAGTCCAAAGGGCGTCACTGAGCGCACGCAGCAGCAGACGCTTGAGACGGTGCGCGATCTGAATCTTGCGAAACTGGCCGAGACGGGCGATCCGGAGATCAACACGCGCATCGCGGCGTATGAGATGGCGTACCGCATGCAGACCAGCGGACCGGAGCTGATCGATTTTTCGAAGGAAAGCCGCAAGACGCTTGATATGTACGGCGCGGAGCCGGGCAAGGCGACGTACGCAAACAACTGCCTGCTCGCGCGGAGGCTGGTTGAACGTGGCGTCCGGTTCGTCCAGTTGTACCACGCCGATTGGGATCACCACGCGGATTTAAGCCAGCCGCTCGATCAGGTGTGCCGCGAGATCGACCGTCCCACGGCGGCCCTGATTCGCGACCTCAAGGAGCGAGGCCTGCTCGACAGCACGCTGGTCGTTTGGGGCGGCGAGTTCGGCCGCACACCGATGGGCGAAGTTCGCGAGAGCAAGAAGATCGGCCGGAATCACCACATCGACGCCTACACGATTTTCATGGCGGGCGGCGGCATTCGCGGCGGCCAGGCAGTGGGCGGCACGGATGAGCTCGGCTTCTCGCCAACGGAGAAAATCCACGTTCACGATATTCAGGCGACGGTGCTCCACAAGCTGGGTCTCGACCACACGAAGCTCACCTTCAAGTTCCAGGGCCGGCAGTTCCGGCTTACGGACGTGGCGGGAGAGCCGATCAAGAAGTTGATAGCATGAAGCGCGTCGCACTCTGCATCCTCTTTTCCGCCATCGCAGCCGCGGAGACCTCCCGTGCGCCGCTGACCATTGCCGATCTCGAAAAGTGGATGACGGAGCTTTCAAACTGGGGACGCTGGGGCAAGGACGATGAACTCGGCACGCTGAACCTCATCACGCCGGCGAAGCGCCTGCAAGCGGCGAAGCTCGTGAAAGAAGGCTTCGCTGTCTCGATGTCGCACGACGCCGAAAAGGAAAAGGCCGCCGACAATCCGCGTCCGTTCGTGCACGAGATGCTGTCCACATCAACGACGCCAAACTCATCCTCGCACAGCGATTCCTTCACCGTCGCGCATCACGGACTGGCGCACACGCACCTCGACGCGCTCTGCCACTTCTTCTACAACGGACGCATGTACAACGGGTTCTCTCGCGAGGCGGTGACGGAGAAGGGCGCGGGGAAACTCTCGGTCTACCAGGCGCGGAAGGGCATCTTCACGCGCGCGGTGCTGATGGACATCCCGCAACTCAAAGGTGTGCCCTATCTGGAGCCGGGAACGGCGATCTATCCCGAAGACCTTGAAGCGTGGGAGAAGAAGAGCGGCGCACGAGTTGAACCGGGCGACGTGGTCCTGATTCGCACAGGACGCTGGGCACGTCGCGCGGAGAAGGGCGCCTGGGCGCCGGCGCAGTTGGCGGGACTCGATGTCCGCTGCGTTCGATGGCTCAAATCGCGGGACGCCGCGGTGCTGGGAAGCGACGCCGCTAGCGACGTGAGGCCGTCGGGGGTCGAAGGATTCGCGCAACCGGTCCACACGTTGACGATCGTGACGCTCGGCACGCCGATTCTCGACAACTGCGACTTCGAAGACGTGAGCCGAGAGAGCCTGAAACGCAAGCGCTGGAGCTTCCTGATCACGACCTCGCCGCTCGCCGTTCCGGGCGCCACAGGCTCCGCGCTGAATCCGATCGCGGTTTTCTGACGGGCGAGACGGCTCCGGCGGCCGGACCCAGAAATCGTACGAGCCGGCTTCGGACCGCTGCGGGGTGCTTCAATTCGCACTCCCAAACAACCTTCGTTTTCCACCCTTGCTCTCGAAGCAAGGCTTGGTTTTTCTCGTCGCGCCGCCTGTTCTGCGTGAGCTTCGGCCCCCAATATTCGGTCCTCGACCCGGGTATGCGTCCTTCCCTGCACCCGGCGTGCTGATGCCAGAAGCATCCGTGAACGAAGATCGCTTTCCGGCGCGAGGGGAAAACCAGATCGGGCTTGCCAGGCAGGTCTCTTCGATGCAGCCGGAATCGATACCCGGAGCGGTGTAGAAGACTGCGCACGAAAAGCTCCGCGGAGCGCGCGGCAACCGCCTTATCCGCACTCCCAATCTCGACCGGCTCGCCGGGGGCGGCGCCGACTTTACCTCCGCCTTCGTTCAGGCTCCCGTCTGATCTGAGTGCCCTCGCGCGTCAGTCTTCTCACCGGACGCTATCCGCACAGCCACAAGAACCGCGTCAACTACACGCCGTGCGACCCGAGCGAAATCTTCCTCCAGCGCAGACTGCGGGACGCCGGCTATCAGACCGGTTCCGTCGGCAAGCTCCACTACTTTCCGCCCACATCCGCGCACGCCCGGTCCACCGGGTTCGACCGCGTGCTGCTCGACGACGGCGTCGCCGCCACCGATCCTCATTCGGACTACGTCAAGTGGCGCGGCGCGAATGATCCTAACGCCGCCACGCCGTACCTCGCCACAGAGAAGGGCGCGGCCAATCCCTTTCGCGGCGTCGTCCCCTACCGGTTCACTCCAACCCACTGGACCGGCGAAGAAAGCTTCCGCATGCTCCGCAACCTCCCGCTCGCTCTTCCAACCTGCCCGCGGCGCGGGAGCCAGTTCAGTCCGAGGATTTGCACGGCCTTCCCGCGCCAAATAGAGATCTGACCGGCGATGCGGCGTTGCAGTTCGATCGCGCTGGATCGCTTGGAACTGGAAGATGCCGAAAGGGCGCGCGACGTCGAACCGCGTTTCTTCGCCGGCGTCGACGTGCCTGAGACTCCGGCGCATGAAAGGTCAAGCGATCGAATCGGGGCGACATTACCCAAGATGGTGCGGCGCGACCCATCGTTGCCTGGATGGCTTGGGTGCGCCTCAACGAAGCCCGCGCCAAAGCGATAGCGGGCCGCCGGCCCGCGGTTCCGCAAATCAAAATCCGTGGCCATGAGCCGCGCGGAGAGTGACTGTGGCTCGTTGAGGGCCGCCGTCCGGATTGGCGCCGCCTGACGGCCGCTACGCATCGGCCGCGCGTAACGACTACACAACCTTGTTGCGGAGGATTCCGATACCTTCGATTTCCACTTCCACCGTGTCGCCCGATTTCATCGGTGACGTGGTGCCGCCCGTTCCCGTGAAAATCAGATCGCCGGGGACGAGCGTCGTGGATTGGCTGATAAAGCTGACGACCGTCTCACAGTTGTGGACGAGGTGAGACGTGTTCTCGTCCTGCATCACTTTGCCGTTGAGGCGGGTCATGATCCTGAGATTGGCGTAGTCGATGCCGCGCGCGATGACGGGGCCGACGGGACCAAAAGTATCGGCGCCTTTGGCGCGCCACCACTGGACGTCTTTGATCTTCGGGTCATTCTGCCAAATGCGCTCGGAGACGTCGTTGCCGCAGGTGACGCCGAAGATATGGTCCTTCGCCTGCTCCACGGTCACACGCGTCGCCTTGCGGCCGATGACGATGACCAATTCACATTCGAAATGGACATTCTTCGCGCCGGGCGGAATGACGATAGGATCTTCCGGATTCTGGAGGCAACTGGGGGGTTTGTAGAATGGCTCGGGATTAGGGCGCGGCGGCGCCGACCCAAGGTGACTCCGATAGTTGCCGGCGAGCGCAAGAATCTTGCTCGGCGCGGCCACCGGATAGAGGAGCTTCACCTCGGACAACTTGTGCTTTGCGCCGGTCTCCTTCGGGTTGGCAAACAGGTCGCCGCTCAGTTGGCGAACGGTCTCCCCATCCACGATCCCGAGAGCCACCAGGTTGCCTTTTTTGAATCGGCAATACTTGGTGACCTTCGATTGAGCCAAGGCTGCGGGCGCCATGGCGATTCCCGATAGCAGTTCACGTCGATTCATCATGATCTATCGTTTATATCACGAACGGGAACCCAGGCCGCTCGGGCCGCTTCGATTGCTTCCGCGCCGGACGCTTCCATTGCTAGAATTGGGTCTTGGAGGCAACGTGAAAATAATAAAATTTGTTTTACCTGCCGCGATCCTGATGGCCGGACTGATCGTGTCGTCGAGCCCCACCCAGGCGAAGCCGGAAGCCACGAGGAAGGAAAAGAAGCCGTGTTCTTTCTGTCATGTGGATGCCAAGGCCGCCCCGAAGGAACTTAAGGATGCGGGGAAGTACTACAAGGATCACGGGTCATCGCTTGAAGGATATAAGGGTAAGTGAAGTAGGCAACCGTCAGTGCCCTGTGTCTAACCGCGCTCACCGCGGCGGCGAACGTCGATATCGAGGCGTTTGATTTTTTGATTCAGCGTGGACAACGGAATGTGCAGGCTCCCAGCGGTCTCCGTCTGGCTCCAACTGCATTTCTCCAGCCGTTCCAGAATCACGCTCCGCTCGTAGTCCGCCACGATCTCAAAGAGTGAAGCGTCCGCGGGTAAAGGCCCGCCATCGGGCTTGTGTACGCGGATCCCGCCGGCCTGGAGCAAATATTCCGGCAGCACGTCGGGAGGCACCGGTGTATCCGAAGACAGGACAGGGTCGAGTTAAACCATCAACGGCTCCGCGTATTTGGACAAACTAGCTGTGAAGATTACGAGCTCATAATGTTTGTGCATTCTTTGCAAAAATTCGGCAACGTGAGGTCTCACAAGGACATA
>SXGT01111405.1_pt1 | contig 12648 bp, 8 predicted proteins | sample 3176221 | NCBI WGS metagenome assembly SXGT01 (sample SAMN11356862, study PRJNA531348) | freshwater metagenome | isolation source: freshwater sample F1-120 | place: China: Fuxian Lake, Yuxi | collected 2017-12-25
GGTCAGCTTGCGCATCGCCTGGCTCATCATGCGGGCTTGCAGGCCGACGTGGGACTGGCCCATCTCGCCATCGAGTTCTGACTTCGGAACCAGTGCGGCCACCGAGTCGATCACGATGCAATCGACCGCGTTGGACTTAATGAGCATCTCGGCGATCGCCAGTGCCTCTTCACCGTGACTCGGCTGGCTGACGAGCAGTTCTTCGAGGTTGACCCCCAACTTCTTGGCCCAAGCGGGATCAAGCGCGTGTTCGGCGTCGATAAAGGCGGCGACTCCACCTTTTCTCTGAGCGTTGGCGATGACGTGCAAAGCGAGCGTCGTCTTGCCGCTCGATTCCGGGCCGAAGAGTTCGATGATTCGGCCGCACGGAAATCCGAAGCCGCCCATCGCCAAGTCCAGCGACAATGCTCCGGTCGGGATGCCAGAAATCTTCATGTCCGACACCTTGTCGGACAGCTTCATGATCGTCCCTTTGCCGAACGCCTTCTCGATCTGGCCGAGGGCATTGCTCAGGACGGGATTCTGCTCGGCCGGTTCATCGACCTTGGCAATTTTGGCTTTCGCGCTCATCGTCAGCTCCTTCAGGGAACGCATTTCAAGGGGCCGAGAGGATAGCGGCTGGCACCCTCAAAACAATGCCCCGACAAAGTGAGTCCACACTAACGCGAAGCGCCCGCGAGGACGAACGCTTCACGGACTAACGATCGCGAAATCCGCGTCCTCAGAAGCGCCCGCCCTCGCTGTCGCTTGGGGTTAGTTTGTGTCCGCAGTAAACTCGCCCATGACTCATTTTCGCGAGGAATTGGCCATGATCGCTCGATACCGATTCGTTGTGTGCTGCGTAGCGATGATCTTGCTCACACAAATCACCGCTCTTTCGGCCGCCGACACGAAGCCGCCGCGGCCGAACATCGTCTTCATCCTGGCGGATGATTTCGGCATCCCCGGAGTCGGCTGCTACGGAGGCGCTCACAAGACGCCGAATCTCGACGCGCTGGCGAAGGGGGGCACTCGGTTTGAGAACTGTTTCTCCGCACCGCTGTGTGGGCCGACGCGAGCGATGTTGATGACCGGCCGCTACGCCTTTCGCACCGGGATGCTGACCAATGGAACCGGACCCGCCGTCTCACCCGATCGCGAGGTCTGCATCGCGCGAGTGCTCAAGCAAGCGGGCTACGCGACCGCCGTGGCCGGGAAGTGGCGGCAGTTGCAGTACTTTCAAACCAAGGCGGATGCCGAGCGCTGGGGCTTCGATGAATTCCTGACGTGGGGAGCACGCGGCGGAAACGACGAAGCCGAAGCCGATGATGCGGCTCCCAAAAAGAAAAAACAGAACAAGCAGGCGAAGAAGGAAGCCAAAGAAAAAGGCGAGCGTTACTGGGAGCCGGACTACAACCTCAACGGCAAGGCGTTGGAAGATGTCGAGGGGAAGTACGGTCCCGACTTGCTGCACAACTTTGTCGTCGATTTCATCGAGCGACATCGCGAGAGGCCGTTCTTCGTCTACTACCCGACGCCACTGATTCACGGTCCTATCCTCCGCACCCCAGACACCGACTCGAAAGGCAAGAAGCAAAGTCTCTACGAGGACAACATTGCGTACCTCGACAAGCTGATCGGCAAATTGGTCTCTGAACTCGATCGCCTGAAGCTGCGCGACAACACGTTGATCGTCTTCACGGGAGACAACGGCAGCGTGCCTCACGAGAACATTAACGGCCGTAAAGTCGATGGCCACAAGAGCGACCTCCTCGAAGGTGGCAGCCGCGTCCCCCTGATCGTCAACTGGCCGGGAGTCACTCCGGCCGGCGGCGTCCGCAAAGACCTGATCGACTTCAGTGACCTGTTCCCGACGTTCGCCGAAGTCGCCGGCGCGAAGTTGCCGAACGGCGTGAAGATCGATGGCCACAGCTTTGCCGCCGCAATCAAAGGTGAAAAAGGTCAACCGCGCGATTGGGTTTATGTGCAACTCGGCGAGAAACGCTACGTCCGCGACGTCGGCTGGAAGCTCAACAACGACGGTGAGTTCTTCGACATGCGCGACGCTCCGTTTGAGCAAGCCGCGGTCACGAAGCCAACCGCCGAAGCGACAGCCGCTCGTGAGAAACTGCAAGTAGTGCTCGACGGGCTAATCTCGGAAAGCAAAGACGCGACCGCACCGACCAAGAAGAAAAAGAAGAAGTGATCGGCTTGGACGTAGCCACGTTCGCCAGAACGTGGGCGACGCGAGCCTTCCCACATTCTGGCGAACGTGGTTACTTCTCGATGTGAAATTCGAGCGTGACGACCGCTTTGACTTTCTTGTCGATCGTCGATGTGTCGTACTCGCCGCCATCAGAGACATCCGTCGAATCGACCGGCGTGATCTGGAAGACTCCTTGCGATGCCGAGTTCAACGCTCCGACTTTGCCGTGGCTGTTCTCGGCGAGCGCCGTCGCGCGGTCGTAGGCGTTCTTCGTCGCACTGCCGAGCAACTCCAGCTTGAGCGCCTCCAGGCCGGAGAAAATGAACTGCGGCGAGTGGCTCTGGATTTCGATCCCTTCCTGGATGAGTTCCGTGATGCTCTTCGAGACCGTCTCGATCAAACGGACGTTCTTCGATTTGACCTCGACCCACTGGCTGAGCACATACCCGAAGACGTCGTTGGTGGTGTGCCCACGCTCGTCCTGCTTGAAGACCGTCTGCGTCGTCAGGGCCGAGTAGGTGCATTCGCCATCGGGGATTTTGGCGTCGCTCAAAAACTTCTTGACGATGCCGCGTTGCTTCTCCAGTTCGGCGTAGCCCTCCTTGAGCGTCGTCGAACGCACGGTCCACGTCGCGGTCCAGTTGGCCGAGTCGGACGTGATGACCTTGTCAGCCATCCCTTTGACTTTGATCGTGTTCTGATGCTTAAAGCTGACGATCGCTGACGACATCAGATGAGCCGAATAGGTGAAGCCGAGAGCCAACGTGGCTCCCAGCAGAAACATGGCCAAGCGACTGCCGGAGATGCTCGAAACGTACTGATTCATACTCGTCCTTCCCTGAATGAAGCCCGTCGCGCCGACGGATAAGGAGTCGGTTTTAGACCAGCCTGCGATTTCAAGGGAGACGAATTCTCGCTGAGCACCCACCGTCGTGGCAGCGCAAGCCAGTTTGTGAAGTTGCACAGTTTGTAAGCCGACACGGGTGGCACAGCTTGCATCAAGCTGTGTGCGCAGCATTAGAAACCTGCGAATGACGTTCAATTGTCCTAACGGCCCCAACCCTGGAGTCAGCGCTGATCCCAAGTTTCTTGTGTATGCGGCACCCAGCTTCTGCGAAGCTGGGCGACCCGCGAAAACGTGCGGACGTGACGGTTTCGCGATTGCCTGTCGATCGGTAAACCATCAAGAAGTCTCCGCCTATCTGCGTCACAGGGAACCCTACCAATGCTTGCTCACCGTGTGTTCGTTGCGATTCTGGCGTTTGGGTTTGCGGCGACATCTCAAAGCATTGCGGTGGATCTGCCCACTCCGCCAAACATCGTGCTGATCTTTGCGGATGATCTCGGTTACTCGGATGTCGGCTGTTTCGGCGCGAAAGATATCCGCACTCCCAGCATCGACCGGCTGGCGGCCGAAGGGACTCGCTTCACCAACTTCTACGTCTCGCAACCGGTCTGCACCGCCTCGCGAGCTTCGTTGATGACCGGCTGCTATGCGAATCGAGTCGGCTTGTCGGGAGCGCTCAATCACACCAGCAAGGTCGGCATTCATGTGGACGAAGTGCTGCTGCCGGAGTTGCTGCGACAGCGTGGCTATGCAACCGCCATCTTTGGCAAATGGCATCTCGGTCATCGGTCGGAGTTCTCACCGCTGAAGCACGGCTTTCAAGAGTTCCGGGGCATTCCGTATTCCAACGACAACGGCCCGTTGCATCCGGTGGTGAAGTCGATCCCCTCGCTGCCTTGGATCGATGGCGAGAAGACGGCGGAACTCGATCCCGATCAATCGCAATTCACGCAGCGGCTGACCGAGCACGCGATTCAGTTCCTCGAACGTCATCGCGAGCAACCCTTCTTCTTATATGTGCCACACGTCATGCCGCATGTGCCGATCTTCGCATCGCAGAAATTCAAAGGGCGATCCGCTCGCGGCTTGTACGGCGACGCCGTGGAGGAACTCGATTGGTCGGTCGGAGCCATCATCGGCGCGTTGAAGTCGCTGGGGCTTGAAGACAATACGCTCGTGATCTTCACCTCGGACAACGGCCCGTTTCTCTCCTATGGCGAACATGCCGGCACCGCGTCGCCGTTTCGCGAAGGCAAGCTGACGACGTTTGAAGGCGGAGTCCGCACTCCTTGCCTCATGCGCTGGCCAAAGATGGTTCCCGCCGGACGAACCTGCGACGAACCGGTCGCCTCGATCGACCTGCTGCCGACGCTCGCCAAGCTTGCCGGCGCGCCGCTGCCGAAGCATTCGATCGACGGACTCGATGTCTGGCCGATCCTTTCCGGCCAACCGAACGCGCGCACGCCGCACGAGTCGCTGCTGTTCTACTCCGGCGACGAACTGCAAGCGATCCGCAGTGGCGATTGGAAGCTACACTTCGCTCACGACTATCTGACCGTTGCCGGCCCACCCGGCCGAGCGGGTAAGCCCGCCAATTTCGAGAAGATGCAGCCGAAGTCCATCGAAGAGTCCGGCATTCGCGGCATCGCCAGCCGACACGGCTATGAAGTGCGTCGCATCGAGCAATCGCTGTTCAGTCTCAAAGACGATCCGGGTGAAGCACACGACGTCGCGAAGCAGAACCCCGATGTCGTTCGTCGCCTTCAAGCGCTGGCCGAGAAGGCTCGTGAAGAACTCGGCGATTCGATCACGAATCGGCGAGGCCGAGGCATCAGGCCCGTCGGCAAAGTCGATTAGTCCGGCTGATGGCTGTGAGCTGAAAGCTGATGGCTGTTGTCTCAATCCGTGAACCGTTGGATTTCGGATGGCAGCCATCAGCTTTCGTCCCACAGCTTTCAGCCGGATGGTTTGTTGACGTGACTTCGGGTGGTGCCCAGACTGGCGAGCGTTCCACCCGCCCATAACGAAAACTCCGCCGGAGAATTCATCATGCGAAAGCTGCTTGTTGGGTTGTCTGCATCGCTGGCCGTCCTCTGCATCGCGGCGACGTTCGCGGCCGAACTGGTCGGACACACCGAGCCGGTTTATGACATCACGACCTCGCCTGATGGCAAGTGGCTCGTCACCGGCAGCTTCGATCAGACCGTGCGTCTGTGGGACGCGAACTCGTTGCAATCGACGCGGACAATGCTCGGTCACACGGGGCTGGTGCTGTCGATCGCCGTCTCGCCGGACAGCAAGCTGATCGCATCGGGAGGACTCGACAACACGATCCGGCTTTGGGAGATCCCGAACAACGCGCCGGTGCTGAATCTGGCCGGGCATCAAGGAGCAGTCGCGTCGGCCGCGATGACAACGGACGGGATGTTTGTCGTCAGCGGTGGAGCCGACAAGTTGCTGAAAGTCTGGACCGCCGCCGATGGCAAATCCGTTCGTGACATCGCCGGCTGTGCGGCGGCGATCACGCGCGTCGATCTTCGCAAAGACAATATGCAGGTCGCGGCCGGAGATGCGACCGGCGTCGTCCGACTGTTCAACTTCGCCGATGGTGTTGCTCAGCAAGTGCTCGGAGCACACGCCGGTGAGATCACCGGTTTAGCTTACGCTCCGAACAACGGCTTCTTTCTGACCTCCGGAGCGGACGGGCTCGTCAAACGCTGGCCGGTGCAGTTGCCGCCGCTGGTCAACATCGCGGGACATGGCGAGGCGATCAACGCCATTGCGCTACGTCCCGATGGGAACTGGATCGCGACCGGCTCGAACGACAAGACCGCGCGACTGTGGGACCGCAACAACGGGCAGCCGATTCGCAATCTCGACGGACATCCCGAAGCCGTCACCGCGATCACCTTCAGTCCGAATCAAGCCTGGGTGCTGACCGGCTGTGTGGACAAGATCGCTCGGTTGTTCGACGCGAACAACGGCCAACTCGTGAAGGCGTTCGCCGCTCAAGCCGGAGCAATCACCGCTGTCGCCGTGAATCCGAATCATCAAGAGATTGCTGTCGGTGACGCGACCGGAGCCGTGAAGATTTACAAGACAGCCGACGGTGCCGAGGTCCGCGCACTCGCGCCGCACGGTGGCCCCGTCAGCGGAGTCGCTTACTTGCCCAATGCAGCCAACCTCCTCACCGCGAGTCACGACAAGTCGGTCAAAATCTGGAACGCCGCCGATGGAGCGCTCGTCCGCAAGATCGACATCCCGGACGCCGCGACCAGCTTGGCGGTCAGCGTCAATAACCTGCTACTGGCGGTCGGCTCGAACGACAAACAAGTCCGAGTCTTCAGCATCGCCGACGGAGCGGCGGTTGCCGCGCTCGCCGGACACGCCGACAAGATTACCGGTGTCGATTTCAGCCGTGACGTCACGAAGCTCGTCTCATCCAGCGCCGATGGCAGCGTTCGCGTCTGGGATCTGACGGCAAAACGTCTCACGCAATACTTCGTGCAACATGCCGGGGCCGTCAGTGGCGCGGCGTTTCATCCGGACAACAAAACGATCGTCTCGGGCGGTGCGGACAAGACGATCAAGGTCGATGCGGTCTCGGTGCAGGGGATGTTCGTCGCGGACGACAAGAAGTTCAACGATCTCGTGATCGCCTCAAACAGCGCGTGGCATGCGACCTCTCACGAAGATGGGTCCGTGAAACTGTGGGACAGCAATGCCGGCACGCTGATCCGCCCGTTCGTGGGAGTGACCGGCCGAGCGATCGCCGTCGCCATCAGCCCGAACGCTCAGCAAATCGCCGCCGGTGGAGCCGACAAAAGCGTTCGTGTCTGGAACCTCAACAGCGCACAAGCTCAGGTTCGCTTCGAGACTCCCTCTGAAGTCACGCGACTAACCTTCAGCCCCGACAATACGAAACTGCTCGCCAGTGGAGCCGACAACGCGCTGCGTGCCGTTGACCCCACGCCACCGAACCCGCAACCGGCCGACGCGCCGCTGCGCCCGATCGCTCAGACGCTGACCGGTCACACGGCCGGCATCGGTTCGCTGGTCATTGCTTCGAACAATCGCACGGCGGTCTCTGCTTCGGCCGACGGCACGGCGAAGACCTGGAACATCGCCGCCGCGACCTTCACGGCCAACCTCGGCGGCCACGGCTCGCACGTCTACGGACTGGCCTTCAGTAACGACGGCAAGCAACTCGTGTCCGCCAGCAACGACAAGACCGTCCGCTTGTGGGACGTCGAAAAGAAAGCCGCCCTGCGAGTCATCACCACGCAGCAACAACCGGTCTACGGAGTGGTCTTTACCCCCGACAACAAATCGCTGGTCATCGCCGGCGGAGACAAGACGGTCAAACTGCTGAACCTCGAAAACGGTGCCGAGCTGCGCGTCTTCAAAGGCCCAGAGTTCCCGGTCTACACCGTGGCCCTCAGCCCCGATGGCCGCACGATCGCGGCGGGCGGGGTGGGCCTCGGCCCCAACCGGCCGATCTTTGTCTGGAATATCGACTCGCCCGATCCGGTGAAGAAGCTCGACGGTCACAAGGACGACGTCTATCGAGTCCGCTTCAACGCCGCCGGCAACAAGGTGCTCAGCATCGGCTATACCGGAGCCGTCAACATCTGGGATATCGCCGCCGGCAAGCCGGTCTTCTCATCGAAACTACCGACAATCACCTACGGCGGAAACTTCGTCGCAGCAGGTGCTCGCATTGCCGCCACGGCGACCGACGGCAAAACTTATTTCGTGGATCTGCCGGCAGAGGCACGATGACGTCTTACTCGGAGATTGAATCATGAACTGGCTTCAGGAATATCAACGCAACATCACGCGGCGTTACTTCTTCTCACAAGGCTCGCAGGCTCTTGGCTGTGCATCGCTGGCCTCACTGATGGGGCGTGATGCTGGCGCGGCGGAAGGGACGTCGGCCGATTCGCTGGTGAAAACGAACCTGACGCATCACGTTGCGAAGGCGAAGCAAGTCATCTATCTCCACATGGTTGGTGGCCCGCCTCAAATGGACCTGTTCGATTACAAGCCGGTGATGAGTGACTGGTTCGACAAAGACCTGCCGGAATCGATCCGCAAGGGCCAGCGGCTGACGACAATGACCAGCGGGCAGGCTCGCTTTCCAATCGCGCCATCGAAGTTCAAGTTCCAGCAGCACGGCGAGTGTGGCATGTGGCTTTCGGAGCTGTTGCCGTGGAAGGCCAAGATGGTCGATGACATGGTCTTCATCCGCTCGATGAACACCGAGGCCATCAATCACGAGCCGGCGATCACCTTCATTCAAACTGGCAACCAAGTGACCGGCCGGCCGTGTCTCGGCGCGTGGGCCTCGTATGGACTGGGTTCGCTCAACGACGATCTGCCGTCGTTCGTGGTGATGGTCGCGAAGCCGACGAACACGGAGCAGGTGCAGGCGATCTCCGCACGGCTGTGGCAATCCGGCTATCTGCCGGGTGAGCACGCGGGAACTAGCTTCCGCAGCGCGGGTGATCCGATTCTCTACATCAACAACCCGCCCGGCGTCTCCACCGAGATCCGCCGCAAGACGCTCGACGGACTCAAGCAGCTCAATGAGCTGACGCTGCAACAGATCGGCGATCCGGAAACGCGGACTCGCATCGAGAACTACGAACTGGCGTTCCGCATGCAGACCAGCGTTCCGGAACTGACCAACATCGCCACCGAATCCGAGGCAACGTTGAAGCTCTATGGCGATCAAGTGCAAAAGCCCGGCTCGTTCGCCAACACAGTGCTGCTCGCGCGGCGACTGGTCGAGCGCGGCGTGCGATTCGTGCAGGTCTACATCAATAACTGGGACACGCACGCCAACGTCGCCGGCCGGCTGCCCGATCAATGCCGTGACGTCGATCAGCCCTGCTACGCCTTGATCCAAGACCTCAAGCAACGGGGCCTATTCGACGACACGCTGGTCATCTGGGGCGGTGAGTTCGGCCGCACGATCTATTCGCAAGGGGGCCTCTCGCGTCAGAACTACGGTCGCGATCACCACCCGCGCTGCTTCACCTGGTGGATGGCGGGCGGCGGCACCAAGGGGGGCACGATCCACGGCGAGACCGACGATTTCTCGTACAACATCATCAAAGACCCGGTCCCGATCCGCGACTTCCACGCGACGGTGCTGCATCTGCTCGGCTTCGATCACGAGCGTTTCTCCTACAAGTATCAGGGACTCGACCAAAAGCTGACCGGTGTCGAACCGTGCCGCATCGTGAATGAGTTGTTGGCGTGAGATGCCAGTCCATGAGCAGCTCCGTAGGGTGGGACAAGCTCGCTTCGAGCGCCGGCCCACCAAGCTCATTCGTTGATGGTGCCGTCCTTCGGCTGGTGGGCCGGCGCGGCGAAGCGCCGCTGGTCCCACCCTGCAACGGTTTCTCCTCACTCGCCCGGCTTGCCCAGTCTTCCATGCCTCGCTGCTTTCACTGTTGGATAGACCGTGATCCAGAATCTCGCCTCCGCGCACTTGGCCAAGACTCTTACGATCCCGCGCGATTGGCACTCTGGTTTTAGTTTCTTGGTCCGTCAGACGATGGAGCTAATGAGACGCGAAAGGATTCGCGTCGGCGAGCGGTCGCGCGCGACAGAGTCGCGTCAAATTTCGGGAAGGGATTCCCTCATGGACAGACGAAATTTTTTGAGTCTTGGTGTCACCCTGGTCGCCGGCAGCATCGCCGGCTGCCGCGGTTATCAAACCGCACGAGTGATGAAAGACAGCGAAAAAGATTCGGTCGGCAGCCACGCCGCCGGAGCGGAGACTTACAAGCCGCTCATTCAAGAGTCGGTCTCCAAGCTGTTGGGCCGCGCCTGCACCCCCAGCGAGATTCAGCCCGCCGCGATGGTCGTCGGCGAACGCAAGAAGATCTGCTTCATCGGCGTCGAGAACTGCACCGCCGAAGAGATCGGCGACTTCCGCGAACAGATCTACGAATTGATCGACTCGGCCATCAACGAGTCGCGTCAGTACGAACAACTGAGCCGCCGCTATGTCGAGAACGGACTCAAGCAACTGCGACTACGACCGGATGAGTTATTCGTCCAAGAAAACCAGCGCAACTTCCAAGCGGTCATGGAAAAGATGGAGCAGCCATTCGACTACTTGCTATACGCCAAGCTGACCTCTGGCACGACGCAGAAGAACGGCGATTACCAGCGCGATTACCTGCTGACTCTGGAGTTGGTCAACATTCACGACGGCCACTACGAAAAAGAATCGGCGTCGATCCGCAAAGGCTACCGCCGCTCGCTGACGGACAAGCTGTTTCGCTAATCGCGGGATTTGAGAGCAGAAATGTGTGCGTCACTAACCCGAAGCGTCAGCGAGGGCGAATGCTTCACCGATGCCCGTGTGGCGAAGCGTGTGAAGCATTCGCCCTCGCTGACGCTTCGGGTTAGTGTTTTGTTGCTGCTCGCCTCCGGTTGTTCGAGCTATGCCGATCGAGTGCGCGATGTCCGCAACGGGTTTTATTCCGGCAACCTCGCAGCCAGCGAAAAGATCATTGCGAAGGAACTGCCTAAGAAGCGCCATGCGAAAGAGGTGGACGTCCTCAAGCTCGAACGGGCGATGATTGAACTCACCTCCGGCAAGCCCGCCGTCGCCGAGCGAACGCTGCGCGAAGTCCGCGACCGCTTCGACTTCCTCGAACAGAAAGATCTCGCCGAGGGTGCCGCGTCTTATCTCACCGACGACACGCGCCGAGCCTATGCTGGCGAAGACTACGAGAAGATTCTGATCCGAGCGTTCCTCGCGCTGAGCAACTTGATGCACGACGGCGGCGATGCGAACGCCTATGCTCTGCAAGTCAACGACAAGCAGCGGCAGATCATCGAAGCGGCCGGCGACAATGCTGACAAAAATTCAAAGCTCGAATACAAGCGCGTCGCGTTGGGAGCCTACGTCAACGGGATGCTCCGCGAATCGACGCTGCGCGACTACGACGAGGCGAAGCGCTCGATCCAACTCGTTGCGAATTGGGAGCCGGAGTTCGGCTCGGCGAAACAAGATCTTGAACGAGTCACCACCGGCCGGCATTCGGCTCCGGGGCATGGCGTGCTCTATGTCTTCACGCTCGTCGGACGGGGGCCGTACAAGGAAGAGCGCAACGAAGTGCCGACTCAAGCCGCGATGCTGATCGTTGATCACATCCTGTCGGCGGTCGGTAAGCACAGCGTCACACCGACATTCGCCCCGGTGAAAGTCCCCGTCGTCGTCGTCCCGCCCAACCAAGTGCAATCGGTCAGTGTCACGGTCGATGGCCAACCATCCGGGCTGACCGAAACGATCACCGATGTTGGCGAGTTAGCGGTTCAACAATACGCCGCCATCTTCCCGCAAGTTCTCGCGCGGACCGTCGTGCGGCGGACGGTCAAGAAAGGCTCGCTCTACGCCGCGAAGGAATTCGGCCAAGTCGACAATCCACTCGCCGAGCTCGCCATCGACGCTGCGGGAGTCGCCTGGGAGGCGACCGAGAATGCCGACACTCGCTGCTGGGGATTGCTCCCCAACAAGATCCAAGTGCGACGCATCGAACTCCCAGCTGGCACGCATCAAGTTGCTTTACAACCCGCGAGCGCATCCGGCCAAGTGCTGGGCGGTGCCCAACAAACCGAGTTGCAAATCTTCGATGCTCGCAACACCTATGTGCTCGCGAATTTTCCCGGCACCACGATGGTTGGGCAGATGCTGGTGAATCAGGAGGCTCGCGACGGCACGATGCCGGACGAAAGCCTTGTTGACGAACGAATAAGTCGTCCGAAGAAGGTCACTCCGGCGAACTTTCCGGAGCCTCCACCGGAGGGCTCGCGATAAGCAAGGATTCCTCTGACGCTTTGGCGATCAATTCGTCGGCTTGCGGAGTCTCAGTGGGCATCCCGACCGAGGCTTCGCTGTCGCCCGATCCCGCATGGGTTGGTTGACTCTCATGAGTCGAATCATCCAGGCCACAAGGGCCAGGGCTACATCGGGGAATCATCGCTTCGCCCCTCGCCAGCCGTTCCCAGTCGATTGGCTCGCTCACGTCCAATTTCGGCAGCTCCCCACGAATCGCTTCGACATACTTCTGAGCGGCTCCCGTGTTGAAGATCACGACTTTGTCATTGGGCCGAATCCAACGGCTCGCCTTCAGCGATTCCAAAGCGCCGACACACGCCGCCGCTTCAGGGCAGACGGCGATTCCCTCGAGACGACAAGCCAATTCCATCCATTCGCGGATGCGTTCTTCTTCGACGGAGATCGCGAGTCCGCCGCTGGCTCGCACGGCGTCGAGGATCATGAAGTCGCCAACAGCGGCCGGGACGCGAATGCCGCTCGCGATCGTCGCCGCGTTCGGAAATAGCTCGGCGAAGCGTTCCCCTTTGTCGAACGCCGTCACGATCGGAGCACAACCGGTCGATTGCACCGCGACCATGCGTGGCATTTTCGTGCCCGTCAGCCAGCCAAGTTCGCGGAGCTCTTCAAACGCCTTCCACCGACAATTGGAGTTCCAAAAGAAAATATTGTTATTGTTTCAGGCATTGGATGCAGTAGTCGATTTCCGTATTATATGAATACTTACGGAATGCACTCCATTCATGGTCGGGCTAC
>SXGT01366177.1_pt1 | contig 12646 bp, 10 predicted proteins | sample 3176221 | NCBI WGS metagenome assembly SXGT01 (sample SAMN11356862, study PRJNA531348) | freshwater metagenome | isolation source: freshwater sample F1-120 | place: China: Fuxian Lake, Yuxi | collected 2017-12-25
CACGGCTTCCGACGCGGCGATTGCGATGGAGCTAGGTTGTGACGGTGTGCTCATGAATACCGCGATCGCCGCCGCGAAGGATCCGGTGCGGATGGCGCGGGCCATGAAGCACGCGGTGATCGCCGGGCGCGAAGCCTATCTGGCCGGACGGATGAAGAAGCGGCTGTATGCGGACCCGTCGTCGCCGCTGGCGGGGTTGATCTGAATTCAGACCTTCTCCCGATGGGAGAAGGGGGACCCGCGCACCGGAGCGCAGCGGAGGTTCTGGCGCGGGGGATGAGGGTCGGTTTTCCCCCGTGAGCCAGCCGCCCCTCACGCTGCGCGCGAAGGAGCGGCTCGCTTCGCTCCCCGCTGCGCGCAGCCCTCTCCCATCGGGCGAGGGAGGGGATTATCGACACCGGTCCATACGCTGGATAGGGTGCGCGCAATCCTGAAACCGCATCCGAGGTTGCCATGCGTCCTGCCCGTTTCGCCGCCGTCCTGATGGCGAGCGCCGCGCTCGCCCTGCCGCTTTCGCTGGGGGCCTGCGCCACCACCGCCGACATGGGCGGGGAGCCTGTCGCCTTCGAGGCCCAGCGCCTGTCGGACCACATCCGCACCATGTCGGATGATCGCTTCGAAGGACGCGGCATCGGCCAGGACGAGGCGGGCGAGCAGCTGACCGTGGCCTATCTGATCGAGCAGTTCTCCAACGCCGGGCTGGCGCCGGGCGGCGAGAACGGCGGCTGGACCCAGACGGTGACCCTGAACCGGTTCGAGGCGTCGGACATCGAAGCCAGCCTGAGCGTGGGCGACTGGACCCTGCCGGTGACCCAGGGCGAGCAGGTGGCCATCTCCACCCGCCTGCCGGGCGAGGCGGTGAACCTGGAGGACGCCGAGCTGGTGTTCGTGGGCTATGGCGTGACCGCGCCGGAGCGTCAGTGGGACGACTTCAAGGACATGGACGTGCGGGGCAAGATCCTGGTGGTTCTGGTCAACGATCCCGACTTTGAACAGCCTGAGCTGGGCACCTTCGGCGGCCGGGCCATGACCTATTACGGGCGCTGGTCCTACAAGTACGAGGAAGCCGCGCGGCGCGGGGCGGCGGGCGTGCTGGTGGTGCACGAGACGGCGCCGGCGTCCTATGGCTGGGCCACGGTGCGCAACTCGTGGGGCGGGCCGCAGTTCGACATCGTGCGCCAGAACGCGGCGGACGAGCGCATTCCGGTGGAAGCGTGGATCCAGCGCGACGTGGCGGTGGACCTGTTCCGCCGCGCGGGCCAGGACTTCGAAGCCCTGAAGGTCGCCGCGCGCAGCCGGGACTTCCAGCCGGTGGCCCTGGACGGCGCGTCCATGGACGTCAGCTTCGATGTGGCCACCTCGACCATCCAGACGGACAACGTAATCGGCGTCCTGCGCGGGACGACCCGTCCAGACGAGACGATCCTGTACGGCGGCCACTGGGACCAGATCGGGGTGGGTGAGCCGGACGAGAGCGGCGACGGCATCTTCAACGGCGCGGTGGACAACGCCTCGGGCATGGCGGCGATCATCGAGATCGCGCGCCGCTTCGGCGCCGGGCCGCGCCCGGAGCGGTCGGTGGTCTTCATGGGCTTCACCGCCGAGGAGAGCGGGCTGCTGGGGGCCGAATACTACGCCGCCAATCCGGTGTATCCGCTGGAGACCATGGTGGCGGGCGTGAACATCGACAGCGCCAATGTCTATGGCCGCACTACGGACATCGCGGTGACCGGACACGGCCAGTCGGCGCTGGACGATTATGTGGAGACGGCCGCCGCCGAGCTGAACCGCACGGTGACGCCCGACCCGCGCCCCGAGGCGGGCGGCTATTTCCGTTCGGACCACTTCCCGTTCGTGAAGCGCGGCGTGCCGATGATCTATGCGGGCGGAGGAACGACCTTCCGCGACGAGCCGGTGCAGCCCCGCATCGACGCGCGGGCCGAATACGGCCGCACCCGCTATCACCAGGCGGCGGACGAGTGGTCGCCGGACTTCGACTATGCGGGCATGATCGAGGACATGGAGATCTGGTACGAGGTGGGCGCGCGTCTGGCTAACAGCCGGGACTGGCCCGAGTGGCGCCCGACCTCCGAGTTCATCACCGTGCGCGCCGAAAGCGCCGACGCGCGCCAGTAAGGCTTGAGGGCGGCCGGATCGTACCGGTCGCCCAAACTTCCCAAGGACAGAATGACGTGACTCGTTTTCAGATCACCGGCCGCGTGGCCGCCGCCGCCCTGCTGCTCGCCGCCTGGCCGGCGCAGAGCCAGGATTTTTCCGCCGAACGCCTGTCGCAGGGCGTGCGCACCATCAGCACCGACGCCTTCGCCGGGCGCTATCCGGGCGAGGTGGGCGAGGGCATGACCCTGGGCTGGCTGATTGCGCAGTATGAGGCGCTGGGGCTGGAGCCCGGCGGGCCGGACGGTGAGTGGCTGCAGCCGGTGGACCTGAGCCGCTATGAGCCGGTGCGCCCCGCGACGGCGGCGTGGCGCGCGAACGGCGAGGGTCACGCTCTGGAGGACGGCGTGCTGTTGCGGGCGGCGTCCAATGACGGACGGGCGCAGGTCAGCGGCGCGCCGGTGGTGTTCGCCGGATACGGCATCCATGCGCCGGAGCGGAACTGGGACGACTATGGCGACATGGACGTCGAGGGCGCCGTGGTCGTCTTCGTGTCGGGAGAGCCGGACGGGGAACTGTTCAACGGCGAGTATCGCACGGCATACGCCAGCGATTCCGCCAAGGCTGCGGAAGCCTATCGGCGCGGGGCGGTGGGTGTGTTGACGCTGGTGGACGCCACAGCCGACGAACCGGCCTGGGCGCGGCGGGTGCAGTTCAACGATCGCCGCCGCACCCTGTCGCCGGGCAATGACGATCTGGAATTCACCGGGGCGGTGCTGGCGGCCACTTTCGGACAATGGGCCGAGGCGGCGGGGCTGACGCTCGAAGACGTGACAGCCGGTTTGGGCGGAGGCGAGTTCCGGGCCGTGGCGCTGGAGGGCGTGACACTGGACGTGGACGCCGAGGAGACGGTGGAAATCCAGCGGTCGTGGAACCTGCTGGCGCGCATCCCGGGGACCGCGCGGCCGGAGGAGACCATCGTGTTTTCGGCCCACTGGGACCATGTGGGCGTGCGCGGGGAAGGCGAGGGCGACCACATCTACAACGGTGCCTGGGACAACGCCTCGGGCACCGTCGGGCTGGTGGAGATGGCGCGTGAGCTGAAGGCCGCCGGGCCGTTCGAGCGGTCCATCGTGTTCCTGCATGTGACGGCGGAGGAGCAGGGCCTGCTGGGGGCGTTCTGGTATGCGGCCAATCCGGTCTATGCGCTGGAGACGACGGTCGCGAACATCAACATCGACATGCTGCCGCTGTCGGGCCCGACGCGGGACCTGCCGATCTTCGGGCTGGGGCAGAACAGTCTGGAAGACGAGCTTCAGGTTCTGGCCGAGGCGGAGGGGCGCTATGTCACCGACGACGGCCAGCCGGAGCAGGGGTTCTATTACCGCTCGGACCACTTCGCCTTCGCGCGGGCGGGGGTGCCGGCCCTCATGCCGTGGCACGGTGTGGATCTGGATGAGGGCGGGCGCGAGGTGGGGCTGCCGGCCTATCAGGCGAAGTTCCGCAGCGACTATCACCAGCCCAGCGACGAATGGAGCCAGGATCTGGATTTCTCATCGGCTGTCGAGAACCTGACCCTGCTGTACCGGCTGACGGTCGATCTGGCGGACAGCGAGCGCTGGCCGTCGTGGAAGCCCACGTCGGAGTTCGGCGCGGTGCGTGATCGCAGCGCGGCCAGTCGGGAGTAGGCCCATGGCGGCGCGCCTCACTCCCATGACCGGCGATGGCTCGCCGCCCGTTCAGGGCAGCTATCCGCAGGCGGTGGAAGTGACGGGCGCGACCCGCTGGCTTTATCTGTCGGGCCAAATTCCGATGAAGCCCGACGGAGGCCTGTCGCCGGATTTCACAGAACAGTGCCGCCAGTGCTGGGCCAACATCGAGGCGCAGCTGCGGGCCGCCGACATGACCCTGGACAACTTGGTCAAGGTCACGACGTTCCTGTCGAGCCGGGCCTATGCACTGGAAAACCGGGCGGTTCGGCAGGAGGTGCTGGAGTATCGCCAGCCAGCCCTGACCGTCATCATCACTGACCTCTTCGATGGGGCCTGGCTGGTGGAAATCGAGGCCGTGGCGGCGGCATGAGCCGCTGGGCGCCAGTCCCTGCACCGGATCTGGCCGACGGTCTGATCCTGTTCGACGGGGTCTGCGTGTTCTGTTCGCGCTGGGTTCGGTTCGTGATTGCGAGGGACCCGGAGGCGCGGTTCCGGTTCCTGCCGATCCAGTCGGCGCAGGGGCGAGCGTTGGCGGTGCGGCTGGGCGTCAACCCCGACGCACCGGAAACCAATGTCGCGATCATGGACGGACGGGCGCTGATGAAGTCAGACGCGGCGCTGTCGGTGCTGGGCATGCTGAAGGGCGTGCGCTGGTTGGGGACGTTGCGCCATGTCCCGCGCTGGATGCGCGATCCGCTGTATGACCTGATCGCGCGCAATCGTTATGCGATCTTCGGGCGCACGGAGGCCTGCATGGTTCCCGGGCCCGACGAGCGGGCGCGGTTCCTGTGACGAAGGTGCTGGTCATCGGCGGTGCGGGGGTGTTCGGCGGGCATCTGGCGCGGGAGCTGGCGGCGATGGGGCTGTCGGTGATCGTCGCGGGGCGGAATCTGGAGCGGGCCCAGACGACGGCGCACAGCATCGGCGGGACGGCCGTGCGGCTGGACCGGGACCGGGTGACGGTGGAGGAGCTGCACGCCACGGGCGCGGCGGTGGTGGTGGACGCGGCGGGGCCGTTTCAGGGCGGGGAGCCGACGGTTGCGCGGGCGGCGATGGAGGCGGGGCTGCACTATGTGGACCTGGCTGATGCGCGGGACTTCGTGACCGGGTTCGCGGCGCTGGACGGCGAGGCGCGGGCGGCGGGCGTGACGCTGCTGACCGGCGCCAGCTCGACCCCGGCGCTGTCGCACGCGGTGCTGGATCACCTGACGGAAGGCTGGCGGGGCATCGATCATGTGGAGGCGGCCATTTCGCCGGGCGCCAAGGCGCCGCGCGGCCGGGCCGTGATGGAGGCGATCCTGACCTGGCTGGGCCGGCCGATTCAGGTGTTCAGCGACGGAGGATGGCGTCAGCGACGCGGCTGGGGCGGGCTGTACCGGCGCCAGATGGGAACGGCGGGGCGGCGGTGGCTGTCGCTGTGCGAGACGCCGGATCTGGATCTGATGGCGGCGCGGTATCGTCCGACCCGGTCCGCGCTGTTTCTGGCGGGGTTGGAGCCGCCCCTGCTGCATCTGGGTGCTTGGATGCTGGGCGGCCTGTCGGCCCTCACGGGGGTGAAGCTGAGAGCGGCCGCGCCGGCGCTGACCGCGATGGCGAAGCCGTTCGCGATGATCGGGGACGACCGGGGCGCGATGCGGGTGGAGGCGCGGGGGCTGGACGCGGAAGGTCGTCCGGCGCGCGCGGTGTGGAGCCTGACGGCGCCGCCAGGCAAGGGACCGGTGACGCCCGCGCTGCCCGCTGCGGCGGCGGTGGCGGCGATCCTTGACGGCCTCACGAAGCCGGGTGCGGGCGCCTGTGTCGGTTTGCTCAGCCTGACGGATATGGCGCCGTTTCTGGCGCGGCACGGGCTGGCCACGGCCATTGAGGTGACGCCGCTGGCGTTGTTCGAGCGGGCAGCGGCGGGGTTCGAGGAACTGCCCACGCCGATGAAGGCGCTGCACCGGACCATGGGTCGGTCGGTCTGGCGAGGCCGGGCGTCGACGCAGGGAGCGCAGACCCGAATGGGTCAGTTGGTCGCCGCCGTATTCGGCTTTCCTCGCGAACAGGCCGACGCTCCTGTGGAGGTGGCGATCGATGCTGGTCCCGAGGGCTCGGTGTGGCGGCGGACGATTGGCCGGGACTGTTTTCGCAGCGTGTTGTCAGAGCGACCGGGCGGGGTGTCGGAACGGTTCGGCCTGCTGACCTTCGACCTGCGCCTGAGCGCCAGCCCTGCACGCCTGACCTACGAGGTGGCGGGATGGCGAGTGGGGTCGCTGCCTCTGCCCGGCCGGCTGGCGCCGGAGACGCGCACCCATGAGGCGGTGGACGAGCGGGGCCGCTTCACCTTTGACGTGGAGATCCGGGCGCCGCTGGTCGGGCGGCTGGTTCGGTATCGCGGCTGGCTGGTCCGGGCGGACTGAAGCTCAGGCGCCCTCGCGGATCAGCTTCTTGCTGATCAGCTTCCAGGCCACGACGGTGGCGATGGTGATGACCAGGGCGATGGCGGCGACGATGCCGGCGGTGTGCAGGTGCTCGTCCAGGTGGGCGAACTGGGTCAGGCCTGCGGCCACCAGCCAGCCCGGCGCGATCATCACCGGCACCCAGACAACGGCCGAGAAGAAATTGGCCAGCTGGAACTTGGTCTGACCCATGGCGGTCATGCCCGCGATCAGGGGCACGAAGGCGCGCACCGGACCCATGAACCGGCACAGGAAGATCGAGGTCACGCCGTAGTGGCGGAAGAACAGGCGCGCCCGCGCCAGGGGGCGACGGTGCGGCTTGAGCCAGGGGTGGCGCCAGGCGCGCGGGCCGACGCGGCGGCCGATCCAGTAGGAGACCGCATCGCCGAGGGTCGCGCCGGCGATGCACCACAGAAGGACAGGAACCGGGTGCAGGACGCCCGCGCCGATCAGGCCGCCCGCCGTCACCATCAGGATGGTGGCGGGGAAGAAGGCGCCGATGAACACCATCGATTCGCCGAAGGTGATCAGACCCAGGATCGGGGCGGCCCACATGACATGCTCCTGCATGAACGTGTTCAGGTCGGCGATCAGGTCTTCCAACAGCAACTCCGGCGCGAGAGGGTAGAGGGTCGATATAGGCGGTTCGCATCCTCTGACCACAGAGGGACAGCCGAATTGTGACAATCCGGGCGACGGTGTGACGCAGATGCGGCACCGCTCATCGCGGCAATGCCGCCAGGACGTCGGCGGTGAAGCGGGCGATGTCGAAGCCTTCGCCGCCGGGGCCGACGGCGTCGAAGCCGCGCCGGATCACCAGTACGTTCCGCTCGGGCACAATAAACAGATACTGGCCGCGATTGCCCTGGGCGGCATAGGTCCCCTCCGGCAGGTTCTGTTCGAGGCCGAAAAGCCAGAACTGGGCGCCGTAACCGGCGCCGCGCGGCGGCTGGGCTGGGGCTGGCTCGGCCACATAGTCGGTCCAGCCCTCGGCCAGGATGCGGTCGCCCTCCCAGACGCCGTCGTTCAGATAGAGCAGGCCCAGCCGCGCCATGTCGCGGGCGGTGGTCCAGACCTGGCTGGAGAAGACGAAGTCGCCGTCCCAGTCGGTCTCGGGAACGGTGCGGGTCATCCCGATGCGCCACAGCAGGGATTCGAAGGGATAGGCCAGATAGCGATCATCGTCGTCCATGGCGGCGCGCAGGGATCGCATGGCCAGCAGGGTGTCGTTGTTGGCGTATCGCCAGCGGCTGCCTGGCGGCGCCAGCAGGGGCAGGACGGCGGACCGCTCGGCCACCAGGGTCCCGCCGAAGTAGATGGCGTCGGTGCGGTTGCCGGGGCCTTCGGTATCAAGGCCGCTGGCCATGTGCAGCAGGTTTTCGAGGGTGATCGACCGGCGCGGGTCGCCGGGACGGGACCATTCGGGCACGGGGGCGGGAGCGTTCACGTCGATGATGTCCTGATGGACCGCCGCGCCGATGACCGAGGCGGCGATGCTCTTGCCCACCGACCATGTGCGCTGGGAGACGTGGGGGCCGAAGCCTTCGCGATAGCGCTCGGCGACGATGCGACCATCTGCGACCACGATGACGGCTGTGGTCTCGCTGCCCTCGCCATAAGTGGTCCGGTCGAAGGCCGACGCGACGAGGGAGTCGAGCGCCGCCGGGGCGGGACGGTCGGACAGGGCGCCCGCGTCGCCGCGGGGCCAGGGCAGGGCGTCGGTGGCGGCCAGATCGGGGCCGTCCCTGTTCAGACGCGGCGCCATGGCTGCATCGTCCGCGTCGGCGCCGGGCGGCAGCTGGACGCAGCCCAGATGGGGTCGCCAGACGGCGGTGCGGGGCGCCATGTCGTCGGCGAAGGGGACGGTGACGGTGCGGGCCTGTTGATCGATGGCGGCCGGCAGCTCGGCCACCGGCGCGCGAAGCTCCTGATAGATGCGGGTCAGGTCGTCGGAGGCGACGGTCGCCTCGTCCAGCCCCCCGTTAAACATGCCGCTGCACAGGAAGGCGGCCTTGTAACCGGCCGCCAGCGACAGACGAGCGCGGTCCGGCGCGTCCTGGGCCTGGGCGCCGCCGCCGAGGGTCAGGCACAGCACGAGGGTCGCGCCGAGAAGTTTCCGCTGCATTGGCCGTCTCCCGTGTTCGCGCCGATCCAAGAGGCGCGGAAGGGCCGGGTCAAGACCGCCGGAAACGATCGGCGGCGTTCGGCGTTTCGGGAGACATGAAACACGCCCTGCTGATCGCTCCCGCCGCTGCGGTCCTGTTGCTCGCCGCGTGCGGGGATCAAACCAATCCGCCGACAGAACCGGCTGCACCGGTGACCGAGGCGCCGATGGTCAATCCCACCGCCCCGATCCAGCCGGGCGAGGGACCGGAAAGCTTCGTGGGAACCTGGGCGGCGCAGGAAGCGTGGTGCGAGAACACCTCGGCGACCACAGATCAGGTTCCCATCCGCATCTCGGCCGAACGGTTTGAGGGATATGAGAACCGCTGCGACATCACCGCCATCGAACAGGCTGGTGACAGCTATGACGCCAGTCTGTCGTGCGAGGCCGAGGGCATGACCAGCCAGGAGACGGTCAACATGCGGGTGATTGGAGACCGTCTGACCCTGACCTGGGCCGACCGGGGGAACGAAGCGGTGCAGTTGGTGCGATGCGGGGCCGGGCCAGGTCAGAACTGACCGATCCCCTGGTGAAGCCGGCCGACTGAGCGATTCCACCACCAGCGCGTTCAGCTCTCGAACCGTGCGAGGGAGGATCCGCGCATATGACCCGCGGCGAGCTCAAGACCTATCGGACCAAACGGAATTTCGAATCGACGCCCGAGCCGAAGGGCCGGAAGGCGGCGCGGTCGAAAGCCGGGCTGCGCTATCTGATCCAGCGCCATGCGGCGACGCGGCTGCACTATGATTTCCGCATTGAGCACGACGGGGTGCTGAAGTCCTGGGCGGTGACCAAGGCGCCGTCGCGCGACCCGTCGGTCAAGCGGCTGGCCGTGGAGGTGGAGGACCACCCCATGGACTACGGCGGCTTCGAGGGCACGATCCCGGAGGGCAACTACGGCGCCGGCACGGTGCAGATGTGGGACGAGGGCGTCTGGACGCCGCAGGACGAGGATGTGGACGCGGCTTTCAGGAAGGGTGTGGTCAAGCTGACGCTGGAGGGCGAGCGGCTGAAGGGCGGCTGGGCGCTGATCCGGCTGAAGTCGGACCGGGGTCGGCCGTCGAAGCGGAACAATTGGTTGCTGGTCAAGGAGAAGGACGAGCACGCCGTGGAGGGCGAGGGCGACGCCCTGGCCGAGATCGACGCCTCGGTGACCACGGGCCGCAGCCTGGCGGAGATCGCTGGGGGCGATGCGGAATGGACGTCGTCGAAGCCGACGAAGCGCAAGGAGCCGGCGAAGCCGAAGATCACGAAGGCGCAAAAGAGCACGGGTAAGGGGGCGCCCGCGTTCACGCCGATCCAGCTGTGCAAGGTGGTGGACAATCCGCCGGGCGCGTCGGGCTGGGCCCACGAGATCAAGTTCGACGGCTACCGGATTCAGATCGCCGTGGGCGGCGGCAAGGCGAAGCTTTACACGCGCAGCGGGCTGGACTGGTCGGCGAAGTTCCCCGCGCGGGCCAAGCAGGCGGCCAACTGGCCCGACGGGGTGATCGACGGGGAGCTGTGCGCGCTGGATGACGAGCACATGCCGGACTTCTCGGCGTTGCAGGCGGCCATTTCCGAGGAGCGCACGGACGCGCTCATCTATTTCGCCTTCGACCTGATGTTCGAGGGGGCTGAGGATCTGCGCAAGCTGCCGCTGGCCAAACGTAAGGCGCGGTTGCAGGCCTATGTGGACAGGGTTGGGGAGGCGGGGCCGAACCTGAGGTTCGTTGAGCATTTCGCCACCACGGGTCAGGCGGTGCTGGACAGCGCCTGCCGCATGGATCTGGAGGGGGTGATCTCCAAGAAGCTGGACGCGCCATACCGGGCGGGGCGCCAGGCCAGCTGGGTGAAGTCCAAGTGCCGGGGCCGGGACGAGGTGATCATCGGCGGCTGGTCGTCCGAGAAGGGCACGCGATTCCGTTCGCTGCTGGTGGGGGTCAGGGAAGGCAAGGGCCTGCGCTATCTGGGCCGGGTGGGCACGGGCTACAGCGCGGCGCTGACCAAGGTGCTGGTCCCGGCGCTGAAAGGCGCCGCGTCTGACGACAGCCCGTTCGCGGGCAAGGGGACTCCGAAAGGGGGGCGGGAGATCCACTGGGTCGAGCCGGTGCTGGTGGCCGAGATCGAGCACGGGGGCTTCACCGAGAACGGGACCCTGCGCCATGCGGCCTACAAGGGCCTGCGCGAAGACAAGGCGCCGAAGGACGTGACCGACGCGCCGCAGGCGCCGGCCAAGACGGTGAGCCCCAAGGGCAGGGTGGTGGTGGCCGGCGTTACCATCTCCAGTCCCGACAAGGCGCTTTGGCCCGCCCATGACGGCGAGGCGGCGATCACCAAGGCGGATCTGGCGCGCTACATGGAAATGGCGGCCGAGCGGATCCTGCCCCATGTGGCGGACCGGCCCACCTCCATCATCCGGGCGCCGGATGGCATTGAGGGGGAGACCTTCTTCCAGCGCCACGCCATGAAGGGGTCGAGTCCGCGCCTGAAGCTGATCGATGTGAAGCAGCGCAATCCCTATCTGGCGGCGTCGGATGTGGGCGGGCTGGTGGCCATCGCCCAGTCCGGGGGCATTGAGCTGCACCCGTGGGGCTGCAAGCCGGGCGACCCGGAGACGCCCGAGCAGCTGACCTTCGATCTGGACCCGGACGAGGGGCTGGATTTCGAGGACGTCATCGCGGCGGCCAAGGACATGAAGACCACGCTGGAGGCGCTGGGCCTGAACCCGTTCGTGAAAACGACAGGGGGCAAGGGCCTGCACCTGGTGGTTCCCATCAAGGCGGACGGGCGTAGTCGGGTGGAGTGGGACCAAGCGAAGGCGTTCGCGAAGGCGGTGTGCGAGCAGGTGAAGGACGCGGCGCCGGACCGCTACACCACCACGCTTTCCAAGAAGGCGCGGGGCGGGAAGATCTTTCTGGACTACCTGCGCAATGGGCGCATGGCGACGGCGGCGGCGCCGTGGTCAGCCCGGGCGCGGCCGGGGGCGACCATAGCCTTTCCCCTGTCGTGGGGGCAGGTGCGCAAGGGGCTGGACCCCAAGGCCTACACCCTTCGCACGGCGCCGGGCCTGCTCAAGAAGCCCGACCCGTGGAAGGACTTCAGGAAGGGCGAGGTGTCCCTGCGGCCCATCCTGAAGAAGGTGGGCGTGGACTGACGATCAGAACGCCAGCCTGATCTCGGCCACCACCGTGTCGTCGTACTTTTCGTCTGCGGGGATATCGACGTCGGTGTCGTAGTAGCGCACGTCCAGATCCAGGTTCTGGGTCAGGGCGTAGGTCGCGCCGACGTTCCAGCCCGTATAGTCGACGCTGTTGCGCTGCTCTCGGCGACCCACGGCGGCGGTTCCTTCGAGGCGGGGGGTGAAGTCCCAGCCCACGCGGGCCTCGACCCAACTGAAGCTCTCGGTCGAGCCGTTGGAGTCCGGCGAGTACTGATACTGCAGGCGCGCGCTGGCCGGGCCGATGGAGCGGGACATGTTGGCGGTGAACTCCCAGGCGCCGTTGTCCGTGCCGGGGACCGGGTCGATCAGCCACTTGTGGGCGGCGTTGATGTCGAAGTCGAAGCCGGCGAACTGGGGCGTCCAGCCCACCAGCAGCTTGGACTCCCAATCGGCGCCGTTGGAATCGACGCCTTCAACGGAGCCGGAGAAATAGATGTCTCCGGTTGCCGGGACGTAGTCCACGATGCCGTAGGCGTAGGCCTCGCCATTGGTTTTTGAAGCGTTCTTGGAGCGGTTGTCGGTGCCCGCGCCGATCTCGACGCCGAAGCCGTCAGGCAGGCTGAACCCGGTGTCCCGCGCCGACACGGCAGGAGCGGACAGGCCGACGATGGCGGCGGCCAGAAGGGCGGTGCGGAGCATGAGGCGACTCAGGTTCTGTTGGCGATGTGACGCCGCCATTAACTCCGCTTTCTGACGAATTTATCACAAGCCGATACAAATTCATCATTCAGCCTACGGACAAGTTCGGCTGTGGTGGGAATGTCATTCACGCCGCCCGCGCCCTGACCGGCGGACCAGACCGTTTTCCACGCCCGCGCTTCCTCGCCCATGTCCAGCTTGTGCTCGGGCAGCGATTTGGGATCGATGCCGTTGGCGACCAGTGACGGGGTCAGGAAGTTGGCGGGAATGCCCGAGACGGCCGGGGTGTAGGTGACGTCGGAGGCGCCGGAATCCACGATCATCTGCTTGTACTCGGGCTGGGCCATGCTCTCGGTCGTCGCGATGAAGCGGGTGC
>SXGT01286962.1_pt1 | contig 12643 bp, 9 predicted proteins | sample 3176221 | NCBI WGS metagenome assembly SXGT01 (sample SAMN11356862, study PRJNA531348) | freshwater metagenome | isolation source: freshwater sample F1-120 | place: China: Fuxian Lake, Yuxi | collected 2017-12-25
CATTTCGTGAGCCGACATGGTGGTTGAGAATCCTCGTCGTGAGCGTGAGCGCAGCATCGTCCGAAGTCGTGACGCCGCTCGTCAATTCCGTCGTTGGCCTCGGCGGATGGTTGAACTTGCACATGCTCGTTGCAGCGCTGGTCACGTTTGCAGCGGCCCTGTTGTTCGCGGGACCGCTGATACCAGTCACCCGCTGGACGCTGAGTGAGAAGGTGTCACTTGGTCGCGACTAATCCGCAACGTCGCTGGGGCGCCTTGGGAGGATTGGCGGTCACGTTGTTGGTGGTGTTGCTGGCCCGAGTGTGGTTCTTGCAGGCGGTGACCAAGGACGAGACGGATCGCATCATCGAAAAGGTGCAATCGCGCATCGTGAAATTGATCCCCGAACGAGGGCGAATCTTCGACGTCAACGGGCGGGTGGTGGCCGACAACAAGCGGGTCCTCGTGGCGACGATCGATCGTCGAATCATCGCCGATCCGCAGGATCGACTGGAGATGTTTCAGCGACTGTCCGGACCCCTCGCTACGCCCATCGAGCGCCTGTACGTTCGCGCCGAGGACAAGCGGTACGACCAGTTGACGGAGATGCCCCTCGCATTCGACATTTCCGAGGAGCAGGCAGCGTTCCTGATGGAACGAATCGAGGACTATCCCGGGGTCGTCATCAAAGAGGACTGGCGTCGGATCTACCCCTATGGTGCCGTGGGCAGCCATGTCCTTGGATTCCTTGGCGCAATCCAGAAGGACTCCGCCGCGTACTACAAATCGTTGGGTTACGACCCGAATGAACGTGTCGGGCTGTACGGCGTGGAACTGACCTACGAAGTCGACTTGCGAGGTGTTCCAGGTTTCGTTCGTTACGAGGTCGACGCCGTTGGTCGCATCAAACGGGTGCTGGAACGAGTGGAACCCCAACCGGGTCGGGATGTGCAGCTCTCATTGGATTTCAAGTTGCAACAGTTCGCGGAACAGGCACTCGAAACGCAGATCCTCGTGCGACAACGCAACGAAGCGCCGCAGGTGATGTTGCCGGAGGGAATTCCCGATCCGCGGTACGCGGAAGTCAACTACTACAAGGCACCGGCGGGTTCGGTGGTGGTGATGAATCACAACACTGGTGAGGTCGTGGCGATGGCGTCGTATCCACGATTCGACGGACGATGGTTCACCGCCAACGTCGATTCGGGCAAGTTCGCCCAAGTGTTCCCCCAAACGGACGACCCCGACAGATCGATCCTCGTGAATCGGTCGGTGTCCGGTCGGTACAACCTCGGCTCCAGCTTCAAGCCATTCGTCGCATACGCTGCATTGAACTCCGGGCAACTGCCGGGCGGTGCCGAATACGTGTTCGACGACCGAGGCTCGTACAAGTTGGAGAGTATTCCGAAGGACCGTTGCGACCAGGGAGTCAAGTGCGTGTTCAGGAACGCAATTTGCCGAGCCACCGGTGCACCGTGTCGGTACGGCGAAGTCGATGTCGAGGCCGCACTCGCGGTGTCGAGTGATGCCTTCTTCTACAAGATTGGCGAACAGATTCTCACCGAACGTGGGTATCGAGCGGTCCTCGAGGAAGAAGTGAGACGTTTCGGCTTCGGATCCCCGACGAACGTCGATCTGCCGTTCGAGTATGCGGGTACGATTCCGAACGCTGCATACAAGAAGTATCTGGCGAGTCTCGGTGTCATCGCGGAGGATGCGGGAAGGGCGTACTACGTCGGTGACAACGTCCTTTTTGCCATCGGTCAAGGACTTCTGTCGGCGACGCCCCTGCAAGTTGCCAACGCCTACTCAACCCTCGCCAACGGCGGAACGTTGCGTGAACCTCGTGTCGTGCGTGCCGTCCTTCAGCCTGGGACCCGAAACAAGGCAACCGGCTTGGCCGACTTGTCGAACGCTTCAGTATCTCGACGCGTGAGCGATTCCACCCGAGAAACGGCGATTCCGATGGGACCCGACGTTCGCGAACCCATCGTGAACGGACTCCGGCGAGTCATTACGGGACCTGGAGTGGAATTCGACTACTACCACAAGACCACCGGAGAGAATCTGTTTCGCAACTACACGGGCGTTCCGTTGGCAGGCAAGACCGGAACGGCACAAGGGTTCAACAACCTGCCCTGGAACGACTCGTCGGCCTTCGGGGCATTCAGCCTCGACAATTCGAAGCCATACAGTGCCTTTGCCTACCTGGAGAAGTCGGGCTACGGGGCAACGGCCGCCGCGCCGGTCGTGAAGTGCATCTACCTGGCATTGAGCGGCAAGTGGAAAATGGACGACCTCGTGCCGGCGGACCCGCTCGACACGGCATCGAACGTCGCTGCTCCTTCGACACGCTTGCGGAATCCGATGTGTCTCGTGACCACCGCATTGGACGCTCGGGATTGACATGTCGATCACCTTTCGAATTCGACCACGACCGTCGGACCCGCGGGGATCGGCCAGCGTCCTTGACCCGTGGCGCAACGTCGACTGGATGATGCTTTCTGCCATGGCCGTGCTCGCCGTGATCGGGGTATTCAACATCTATGCGACGACGAGTCCACGACTCGTTCTGCGGGCGGCTGACCCCTTCTATTACACCCAACGACAGGCGCTCTTCATCATTGCTGCAATCTTGGCGTTGTTTGCCGTGATGTTCTTCGGGCACGACTGGTTGCGCAGCAAGGCGATGTGGCTCTATTCGATCACCACGTTCTCATTGGTGATCTTGTTGTTGTGGGGTCGAGTCAGTGGCGAGACGAAACTGTCGTTCGACTTGATCGTCATCGCCGTGCAACCGGCCGAGATCATGAAGCCGGTACTCGTGCTCGTACTTTCGGCGTGGTTTGCGGACGCCGGTCTGCGAAAGTTGCCGTACGACGAGTTCGTTCGTGCAATCCTCATCGCGGGGCTTCCGTTCGTCCTCATCGCGCTGCAACCCGATCTCGGGTCGGCGATGACCATCGGTGCGGGCGTATTTGGTGTGCTGCTCATCGCCGGGACGCAACAACGTCACTTCGTAGGCGTGACGTTGTTGGCTGTCGCGAGCTTCATCGCGAGCATCTGGTCGGGCGTCGTGCGCGACTACCAGTTGGAGCGATTCACCGCGTTGTGGAATCAGAACAACACCACCAACGAGAGTCTTCAGAATCTCGTACTCCAGGTCCGTTACGCCAAACGCGCCGTGGCCGCAGGCGGATACTTCGGAAAGGGTTACCTCCAGGGTGAACTCACCAACGGTCGGTTCATTCCGGTGCAATCGACGGACTTCCCCTTCTCCGCGATCGGTGAACAGTTCGGACTCGTCGGCGCGATTCTCGTCGTCGCACTCTTTGGATTCGTCCTCCTTCGAGTGTGGATTATCGGACGCAACGCCAACACACCGTTCGGTCGGTATCTCTCCGCCGGGGTCTTTGCCACACTGACGTGGCAGGTGTTCCAGAACATCGGAATGACCATCGGCATAACTCCCGTCTCCGGCCTGCCGCTCCCATTCGTCTCCTACGGTGGATCGCATCTCGTGGCCTGGGCAGTGATGATTGGGTTGGTCCAGAGCGTGGAAATGCGTCGGTCGGCATAGGTTCCACTGACCTCAAGGTCCACGACGGATCGCCTACCAGTCGGTAGGGTGGAGGCGGAGCAGGGGTTCGTCCCGGCATCAGATTTGACATACGCACGAGCGTGCGAGCGCAAGGGGAGCAGTGCGCACCGCGCCACGGCACGGCAGTTCAGCGCATTCGGCGTGGATTTGCCGCCATAGGAAAGGTTTTGCAACATGAATGATTTCGTTGAGGGCGATCAGTCGCCCGTGGAGTTGCCCGACGTACCACGGGAAGGTCGACCGACCATCCCACCGCCGCCTGGACGTGCGTTTGCCAAGCCGGGCAATGCAGACGGTGACGAGCGACCTCATGGTGGCGACTCGACCGGCGAGACCGACCGACCTGCTCGGCGCAACAGCGCCAACGGAGAGGGCGGTGGGCGATCTCGTAATCGTCGCCGTCGACGAGGTGGGAGGGGACGCAACCGCGGTGAGGGTCGCCGTGAGCCCCGCGACGGCAATCGCGATGGCAACCGTGATGGCGATTCCCGATCGCAGCGACATCGCGCCGAATCCGAGGCCGATCTCATCGCCCGTCGTCGCGGCAAGGAACGGGATGGTCGTCCGCTTGGTCGTTACCTCATGTGCGTTCACGTCCACAATGACCTCACACAAGTGGCGTTGCTCGAGGGTCGGAGTCTCACCGAGCACTACGTCAGCAGACCAGCCGACGACGCCACCCAGATCCACGGGAACATCTACCTCGGAAAGGTACAAAACGTGCTGCCGGGCATGGAGGCGGCCTTCGTCGACATCGCCACACCGAAGAACGCGGTGCTGTATCGCGGTGACGTGCAATTCGACAAGGAAGACGTCGTGGAGCAAGGACCCGAGCCTCGCATCGAGCAGGTGCTCAAGCGTGGTCAATTGATCCTGTGCCAGGTGACCAAAAATCCAATCGGGGAGAAGGGAGCCAGGCTTACCCAGGAAGTGTCCCTGCCGGGTCGATTCGTCGTCCTGATTCCCGATTCGAAAACCTACGGAATCTCCAAGCGCCTGCCGGAAAACGAGCGTCGGCGCCTCCGGAACGTACTCGACCGCATCAAGCCTGCCGAGCATGGACTGATCGTGCGAACTGCGGCGGAGAATGCCACCGAACACGAACTCGCCACGGACATGAAGCAGCTGGTCGAACGTTGGGATCGCATCAAAAAGCAGGCCGAAAAGGCGAATTCGCCTACGTTGTTGTATCGCGAGCCCTCACTGGCGGTGCGGGTGATCCGCGAGGAGTTCAGTAGCGACTATCGGGGCATCGTCATCGACGACCGACGATTGTTCGAGGAGGTTCGCGATTACATCGGGGCCTTCAATCCGGAATTCGTCGATCGCGTGGAATTCTGGGACCACGAGCGGGAGGGCTTGCCGCTGTTCGAACAGCATCGGGTGATGGAGCAATTGCGCAAGGCGCTCGACCCCAAGGTGTGGCTGCCCTCGGGCGGATCACTCGTCATCGAACACACCGAGGCACTCACCGTGGTGGACGTCAACACCGGCAAGAACGTCGGAAAGACGAATCTCGAAGAAACCGTCCTGGGGAACAACCTCGAGGCTGCCGAGGAGATCGCCCGCCAATTGCGGCTGCGGGACATCGGAGGCATCATCGTGATCGACTTCATCGACATGGAGATCAAGGAGAATCGCCGCAAGGTGGTGGAAGCGTTCCGCCGAGCATTGGCACGCGACAAGACGCGGACCCAGGTGTTCGACATCTCCGAATTGGGTCTCGTGCAGATGACCCGGAAGCGAATCGGTGAGGGTCTGTTGACCGCCTTTGCCGATACGTGCCAGGCATGTCACGGTCGGGGGGTCATCGTGGATACGGATCTCCTGGAGGACGACCCCGCCATTGAGGCTGGCTCGGACCTGCCGAACGCCCGCCGCTAGCACCTGGGCAACGATTCCAAAAATACTTGACCAAAGTAGTCAACTATTGGCGGGAAGCCGCTATCTTGATTGTTGACCAAGTAGGTCGGATATCCAACTACCCAATCAAAGGAGACTGTTCCAGATGAATACCACGTCATCCACCGCCACCCGACGAGTCCTGCGATGGCTCGCGGCACCCCTGGTGGCACTTACCCTGCCAGCCGTCGCTGACGCGTCGGGGGCGCCCACCGCCACGAAGAGCCCGCGAGCCACAATCGTCGAAGCAGCGTGGCTTGAGGCGAACCTCAACAATCCCAAGGTGCGAATCATCGAGGTGAGCACCGATCCCGGGGTGTACGAAAAGGGACACATTCCGAATGCAGTGAACTTTCGTTGGCACACCGAGTTCGTCGACCCGGTGAATCGCGACATCGTGTCGCAGACCGAGTTCCAGAAGATCGTGCGCGCCGCTGGAATCAACAAGGACACCAAGGTCGTGCTCTACGGCGACAAGAACAACTGGTTCGCTGCGTGGGGAGTTTGGATCTTCCGTACCTACGGTCATTCGGATGTCAGCATTCTCAACGGTGGTCGAGACAAGTGGGTGAAGGACGGTCGCGCTCTGTCACCACTGGTTCCAACACTTGCCGCCGGCAACTTCACGGCAACAACTCCCAACGCCAACCTGCGCGCATTCCTGCCCGACGTGGTGAAGATCGCCAAGAAGGAGGATCGCACGACCAAATTGGTCGACATCCGTTCCGCCGATGAATTCAACGGCAAGATCTTTGCTCCGGCGGGATTCCAGGAACTCGCGATTCGTGCCGGTCACATTCCCGGAGCCCAGAACGTGCCCTGGTCGACCGCCGTGTCGCCCGATGGCACCTTCCGACCGGTCGCCGACCTGAAGGCCATCTATTCGGGCAAGGGAATCGACGGAAAGAAGAAGGTCACCGTGTATTGCCGCATCGGCGAACGCGCCGCACACACCTGGTTCGTACTGAGTGAGATCCTCGGTTATGACGTGAAGTTGTACGACGGTTCGTGGACCGAGTACGGCAACTCCGTAGGCGTGCCAATCGCCAATCCTTCCGGCACCGTATGGGGCAAGGGCTGATTCGCTTCCGTAGCCACTGACGCAGAATCCGTAAGACTGTTGGTCGAGATGAACCGCCCGGCCAACAGTCTTCGGATGATGTGGGTGTCCATTGCAGTGCTCGTCGCGCTGATCGTCGCGGCGTTCTGGTTGGGTAACGGCGAGACCGCCGACCCCCAGGGACCGATTTCCCTGCTTCTTGGGGCGAGTCTCGGTGTCGCGTTCGAACGCGGCCGGTTCTGCTTCTTCTGCTTGTACCGAGAGGCGTTCGAAGAGCGTCGCACACGACCTCTGCTGTCGATCGTGACAGCGCTCGCGGTAGGTGCGGTGGGTTATGCCTTGATGTTCGGGCTGTACCTCCCCAATCCCAAGGGTGAAGGGCTACCTCCCGCCGCGCACATCTCGCCCGTGAGTCTCCCGCTCATTGCCGGGGCATTCGCCTTCGGAATCGGCATGGTGCTCTCCGGAGCCTGCATCAGCGGACACCTGTACCGAATCGGCCAGGGCTACCTGCGGGCGGTACCTGCCTTGATCGGGTCACTCATCGGATTCGGATTGGGATTCTTCACGTGGAACACGTTGTACCTCGAGCAAGTCAGCGAGAGTCCGCTCCTGTGGTTGCCGCGTTGGCTCGGGTACTCCGGCTCTCTCGTCCTCACCTTGGGTGTCTTGGCGGTGTTGGCATGGCTCCTCCTGCGCTGGCACTCACCGACCGACGGTGACGGTGCCACTGCCTCGCCGTTTCGGATCGCGACTGGCGACGATGTACGCCAACTCCTGCTCGTTCGGCGTTGGTCGCCGGTGGCCACGGGTGCGATCGTTGGAGCCATCGGTGTGGCTGCCTACCTGCGCACGACGCCGCTGGGCGTCACCTCACAGTTGAGCACCATTTCGCGCAGTGTCCTCGATTCACGGGGCGCGCTGCCGGACGTTTTGCACGGCATCGACATGATGCGCGGATGCGTGGCAGTGGTGTCGTCGACGATCACCAACAACGGCTGGCTGGTCATCGGCTTCGTGGTGGCGTCGACCGCGGTGGCCGTCGGAGGCGGGCGATTCAAGGTGCAGATGCCGACGATCGGAAATGCACTGACGGCGCTCGTCGGTGGGGTGCTGCTCGGTTGGGGGTCGCTCACTGCATTGGGTTGCACGGTCGGCGTGCTGCTCTCGGGAACGCAGGCGTTCGCCGTGTCGGGCGTGGTCTTCCTCGTCGTCGTCACGTTCGCCGTGTGGCTCGGAACGCGCATGAAACTGCACCGCTTGTTCGGGGCATAGGGAAACTCCGGTCGTAGTGCAGCTCGCGGACATCGACTACCACCTACCGAACGAACTCATCGCCCAAGTTCCGGCCGAGCCGCGCGATTCGGCTCGCCTGCTCATCGATCGGGGTGTCGATACTCCTCGGGATGGAGCAATACCTGATCTCCTTGAACACCTGCACGATGGCGACGTCCTCGTCGTGAACGACACCAGGGTGGTGCCGGCACGATTGCACCTCTCGCGCAAGAGCGGGGGAGCCGTCGAGGTGTTGTTGCTCGAGCCGCTCGACGTGGCTCACCAGAGGTGGGAGGCATTGCTGCGACCCGGCCGGAAGATGAAGGCCGGCGAAGCGCTCCATGACGAACTCGGCAATCACGTCGCAAGCGTGATCGGACGCGGACTCTTGGGCGACACGTTCCACTTGGAGTTCACCACGGCGAATGCTCGCGCAGAAATCGACCGGCTCGGAGAAATGCCGCTACCCCCGTACATCACCACGCACTCGGGCGACAACGATCGGTATCAAACGGTGTACGCGCGAGATGCGAAATCTGCTGCTGCTCCGACGGCGGGGTTGCACTTCACTCCCGATTTACTCGAACGAATCCGGGCCAAGGGCGTGGCAATCGCCGCGGTCGAGCTCGTCGTGGGGCTCGACACCTTCGCACCCGTCACCGTCCCGAATCCCCTCGACCACGTCATCCATTCGGAGTCGTTCCACGTACCAGACGAGACCATGGCCGTCGTGGAATCAGCGAAACGAGTGGTGGCGGTCGGTACGACCGCGACACGAGCGCTCGAATCGGCGGGGGTCACCGGCAGGCGGTCGGGCCGGACGAATCTCTTCATCACCCGTGGGTTCGAGTTCCGGTACGTCGACTTGTTGCTCACGAATTTCCACATGCCGCGCACGACATTGCTCCTGATGATCGACGCATTCGTCGGCGAGCGATGGCGCACGCTGTACGGACACGCGGTCGATCGTCGCTACCGATTCCTCTCGTTTGGTGACGCGATGTTGCTCGACCGTTCCCTGTAGTTCCGCGACGTCGCATCCGCACCGCCGAATAGTCTGAGTGCGGTGTTCAAAGCGTCGACGACGATCAGTGCGACGGACGGTTCGGCTCGGGCGGGCATCGTTTCATTGGCACGGGGCACCTACACGACGCCGACGTTCATGCCCGTCGGAACGCGTGGCGCCATCAAGTATCTGAGTGCCGAGGATTACGAGCGACTCGGTGCCCAAATCGTGCTCGGCAACACCTACCACCTCATGTTGCGTCCCGGGGCACGAACCGTTGCCGACTTCGGTGGAGTCGGTCGTTTCGCTGGTTGGCAGGGTCTCACCCTCACCGACTCGGGTGGCTTCCAAGTGTTCTCACTCGCGCCCGACGTGGACGACGACGGTGTCACCTTCACGTCGACGTACGACGGATCCAAGCATCGGTTCACGCCGGAATCCGCGGTCGAGACCCAGGAACTGCTCGGAGCCGACATTCAGATGGCCTTGGACGTCTGCCCTCCACTGCCGTCGAGCGACGAGGTGGTGGGGGAGGCGCTACGACGTACTGCATTGTGGGCGGCGCGTGCACGCGCGACGCACCAACGAACCGACCAGTCGCTGTTCGGCATAGTGCAAGGCGGAATCAGCGAGACGATGCGTCGCGAGAGTGCGAGGCAGATTTCTGCAATGTCGTTCGACGGCTACGGAATCGGCGGTCTGTCGGTGGGGGAAACCCGCGAACAGATGCTCCCCGCCCTGGCCGCGGCGTTGGCGGAGTTGCCGACGGACCAACCGAGGTACCTCATGGGCGTCGGCGATCCGGCATCGATGATCGAGGCGATCGCTCTGGGTGTCGATCAATTCGACTGCGTGATGCAGACGCGTCTGGGCCGACACGGGACCGCCCTCACGTCACAAGGTCGTGTCAATCTGAAGCGAGCCGAATTCGTGTCGAGCGACGAAGCGATCGACACGACGTGTTCGTGCATGGTGTGCGAGCGGCACAGCCGCGGCTACATCAGGCACCTGTTCCAGGTCGGTGAACCAACCGCGTCGCGACTCGTGTCGTACCACAACGTGGCATGGACGATCTCCCTCATGGATGCGGCTCGTCGTGCAATTCTCGACTCCACGTTCGCGACGTTCCGGCGACGGGTGCTCGATACGTGGGCGCTAGCGTAAAACCCCATGTTCACATTCGTATCGGACGCCGTCCTTGCCGCTGAAGAGACCTCGAGTTCCTCGGGTGGTGGGCTGTTGAGTTTGCTCCCACTGATCCTCATCTTCGTGGTGATGTATTTCCTGCTCCTGCGCCCGCAACGCAAGCGTCAAAAGGACGCCGCCGCCCTCCAGTCCGCTATCGCGGTGAATGATTCGGTGCTGTTGACGAACGGCATCATCGGAGTGGTCACGGGTGTGGAGGAACGCTTCCTCTGGGTGGAGATCGCAGAGAACGTACAGATCCAGGTGATGAAGGGTTCGGTGGGCAGCAAGGTGAACATGGATGGTTCTCCGATCGTGCAGCCCAAGGCCGCGAAGAAGGGCAAGAAATCAGACAAAACGGCTGCACCGCAGACCGACGAACAGGACAAGCAGTAGCGACCGTTCGCCGCTGTTGATACGACATCGCAACGGAAACGATGAAGAGACGCCTCCTTGCCTCGCTGATCGGCATCGTGCTCGTGGCAGCCGTGGCAGTCGGATTGACGGTTGGCTCGGGTGACAGGCCGTCGCTCGGTCTCGATCTACAGGGTGGAGCGTCCATCACGTTGCAGCCCGAGGGAGACTACGACGCACTAGCACTGGACGTGGCGGTCGAGATCATCCGCTCGCGAGTCGACGCCATCGGTGTCGCCGAACCAGAGATCATCCGTCAGGGCGACACCGTGGTGGTGAACCTGCCCGGGGTGAAGGATCAACAGCGCGCCTTGGACATCGTCGGACGAACCGGAGCCCTCCAACTTCGACCAGTCCTGCAGACGGGTTCACTCGATACTTCGGGGACCACGAGCACGACGTCGGTACCCGATGTCAGTACCACCTCGGTGCCCGACGAAGGTGGTCCGGGTGAATCGCGCGGTCGACGACCGATGGTGGACACGACCGTGCCGACCGAGACATCGGTTCCCACTGATACCACCGACACGACCGACACGACTGACACCACTGTTGCCGCAGCGGCAACCGCCGTCGACGCGGTCGCCAACGAGCCACCTGCTGGCTCGGAGGTCTTGCTCGGTCGCGATGGGCTGGCCTACCTCGTTGGACCGGTGGCAGCCACCGGTCTGGTCTTCGAAAACAATGCCTCGGCGACGATTCAAGGCTCCAACTGGTCGGTCGTGGTGCAATTGCGCGGGGGTGCCGAGGGTGAAGACGTGTGGAATGCGCTGACCACCCGTTGCTTCGGTCGCGACTCCACGTGTCCCACCGCACAAGTGGCAATCGTGCTCGACGGCGAAGTCATTTCGGCCCCGGTAGTGCAAGAAGCCGTGTTCTCGGGTGGCGAGGTGCAGATCACCGGTGACTTCACCGAGGCCGATGCCCGTGATCTCGCCAAGATTCTCGAATTCGGGGCCGTACCGGTGAAGTTCGCGGTTTCGCAGGTACAGACGGTCTCACCAACGCTCGGTAGCGACTCGCTCCGAGCAGCGATCATCTCCGGACTCGTCGGAATGGGATTGGTGTTCCTCCTCATGCTTGCGTACTACCGGTTCGTCGCGATCATCGTGTTCCTCGGGATCAGCGTGTCGATCGGCATCCAGTTCTCCGTCATCACGTACCTGTCCAAGACCAACGGGCTTGCACTCTCGTTGTCGGGTATCGCCGGCATCATCGTGTCCATCGGCATCGCCGTGGACTCCTACATCGTGTTCTTCGAACGTTTGAAGGACGAGCTCGCCTCCGGTCGAACGCTGCGCAACTCGGCGCAACGCAGTTTCGAAGGTGCATGGCGCACGGTGTTGGCGGCGGACACCGTCTCGTTCCTTGCGGCAGCGGTGTTGTGGTGGCTCACGGTCGGCTCGGTGCGCGGCTTTGCGTTCTTCCTCGGATTGGCGACGCTCGCCGACGTGATGATCGTCTGGTTCTTCACGCGTCCGGCGATGCTGCTCCTGGCGCGAAGCAAGTTCATGGTTGGTCGGACGATGCTCGGAGTTCGGTCCACATCGACGGCGGAGGCAACAGCATGAACATCGTGGCGGGCTTTGGTCGTCTCTATCGCGGTGAGACGACGGTCGACTATTACGGTTTGCGAAAGCCGGCGTTCGCCGTTTCGGGTCTACTACTCGTTGCAACGGTCGTTGCGTTGTTGCTCGGAGGTTTGAACCTCGGAATCGACTTCCGCGGTGGCGTGGCATGGGAAGCACCTGCGACGTCATCGCTCGACAGTGAATCCGTTCGCGACGTCCTCGACGAAAACGGTGTCGAGACTGCCAATGCCAAGATTCAAACATTGGAGGGTGTCGATGGCCAGCGAGTCCGGGTGCAGGTCGGCGACCAACCCGACTCCGTTCGTGCGACCGTGCAGAACGCCATCGCCGAGGCGGCGGGGCTCGATGTCGAGGACGTAAGCGTCGCGGCAGTGAGCTCATCATGGGGTCGAAGCATCACCATCAAGGCAATTCGTGCACTCCTCGTGTTTTTCGTCCTCGTATCGCTCTACATCGCCTGGCGTTTCGAGTGGAAGATGGCACTCGCGGCGATCATCGCGATGGCCCATGACGTGCTTATCTCCGTCGGAATCTACGCCCTGTTCAGGTTCGAGGTGACGCCCGCAACGGTGGTGGCGTTCCTCACCATCCTCGGGTACTCCTTGTACGACACCGTCGTCGTTTTCGAC
>SXGT01638105.1_pt1 | contig 12642 bp, 9 predicted proteins | sample 3176221 | NCBI WGS metagenome assembly SXGT01 (sample SAMN11356862, study PRJNA531348) | freshwater metagenome | isolation source: freshwater sample F1-120 | place: China: Fuxian Lake, Yuxi | collected 2017-12-25
AGCGGCAGCGCGTCGCCATCGCCCGCGCATTGGTCACACAGCCGCGCATCGTGCTCGCCGACGAGCCGACCGCCAACCTCGACAGCAAGACCGGCACCGCCATCTTGGACTTGATGCAGGCGTTGAACAGCGGCGGCACGACGTTTTTGTTCTCGACCCACGACCCGCGGGTGGTGTCGCGCGCCGGCCGCGTGATTCGGCTGGTCGACGGCCAGATTGCCGATCTGAATGCCACTGCCGAAGACGTCGCCGCGCTGGCCGCGGCCGCGCACTGAGTCGGGGGTCGCCGTGATTCTGATTCGCATTGCGCTGCGCAACTTGCGCAGTCACTGGTTCAAGGGGCTGATTGTCGGCGGTCTGTTGCTGCTCGGCTCGGCGCTGTTGGTGGTGGGCCTGTCGCTGCTCGGGACCATCGACAAGTCAATGTCGAAGAGCGTGGTTGGCTCGGTCTCGGGCAACCTGCAGGTCTACGCCAAGAATGCCAAAGACAAGCTGAGCCTGTTCGCAGGCATGACCGAGGGCACCGACTTCGGCCACATCGACGACTTCCCTAAGGTTCGCAAGACCTTGGAGGCCGTGCCGGGCGTGCGCGCCGTGGTGCCGATGGGTTCTGATGTCGCCATGGTCTATGGCGGCAACGTGCTCGACGTCAAGCTCGAAGAGCTGCGCGCGGCCGAAAACGCCAAGGATACCGACAAGTCCAAGGTCGTGCGCGCCCACGTCCGCCGCATGGTCGGCTTGCTCGCCACTGATTTGGACCGCATCAGCGAACTGCGTACCGCGGACAACCAGTCGGACGAGACCAAAAAGGCCATCGCCGACTGCAAACGAGCCGGCAGCGATGCGTTCTGGAAGGAGTTTGACAACGACCCGTTCGGCGCACTCGAGTTTCTGGAAAACAAGGTCGCGCCGCTCGGGCTGAACGCGGACATGATCTGGTTTCGCTACATCGGGACCGATCTCGACCGCTTCCGCGGCAACTTCGAGCTGTTCGAGGTCGTCGACGGCACGGCGGTACCAAAGGGCCAGCGCGGCTTCCTGTTCAACAAGCTGACCTACGAAGAGACCGTCAAACACCGCACCGCGCGCCGCTTCGACAAGATGCGCGATCGCCTCGCCGAAGGCTTCTCCATCGACGGCGACGACGACCTGAAGCAATGGAAAAAGCTGAACAAAGACCAGATTCGCGAGATCACCTACCAGCTCGACGACCGCACCGAGCCGCAAGTCAACGCTTTCTTGCGCAAGCATCTGCAGCAGGACAAGGGCACCACCGACGAACTGCTGGCCCGCTTCATGGACGTGACCGACGACAATTTCGCCGGCCGCTACAAGGCCTTCTACGACGGCATTGCCCCGCACCTGATGCTGTACTCCATCAAGGTCGGCGATGTCATGACCATCAAGGGCTTTACCTCGTCGGGGTATCCGACCTCGGTCAACGTCAAGGTCTACGGCACCTTCCGCTTCAAGAGCCTGGACAAGTCGATGATGGCCGGCGGCATGAACCTGATGGACCTGATGACCTACCGCGACCTGTACGGCTATCTGACCGCCGACCGCAAGGAAGAACTGGTCAAGCTGCAAGCCAACACCAACGTCAAGCCGCCCGAGCGCGACAAGGCCGAGGCCGAACTGTTCGACGATGCCAGCGACGAAGTCGAAGAAATCACGCCCACCGCGCAGGCCGTTGCGGCGCCTTCTGCGGCGACCGACATCGCCGGTGCGGCAACGCCCACTGGTGGCTTCGACGAGTTCGCCAAAGTCGACATGAAAGCGAGCGCCAAGACCTATGGCGAGGACCTGTTCAACCGCGTCTACGCGCAAGGGGACCTGGACGGCGGCGTGGTCCGCAATGCGGCGATTCTGTTCCAACCCGGCGTAGACGAGCGAGCCGTACAGGCTGCGGTGACCAAGGCCGCGGACGACGCCAACCTTGGCGTGCAGGTGATGGACTGGCGCGAGGCGTCGGGCATGGTCGGCCAGTTCCTGTTCGTTATCTACGCCGTGCTGGCCGGTTCGCTGTTCATCATTTTCTTTACGGCCATGGTCATCATCAACAACTCCACGGTGCTGGCGACCATGGAGCGCACGCGCGAAATCGGCGCGCTGCGGGCCATCGGCGCCCAGCGCAGCTACATCCGCAAAATGTTCCTGGTCGAAGCCGCCGTGTCAGCGGTGTTGTTCGGTGCGCTCGGCAGCGCATTCGGAGCGCTAGTCGTCGCCTGGCTGAACAGCCACGGCATTGCGGCGTTCAACGACGTGTTCGTGTTTCTGTTTGCCGGACCGCGGCTGCATCCGACGCTGTCGCCGGTCTATGTTGTGGTCGCGCTGGTGGTGGTGACCATCGTGACTGTGCTGTCGACGCTCTACCCGGCCTGGCTGGCCACGCGGGTGACGCCGCTGCAAGCCATGCAGGACGCGGAGTAGGAGGCGACCATGAAGACCATCGTTCAAATCGCCTTTCGCAACCTGCTGCAGCACCGGCGACGCTCGCTGCTGCTGGGCGGCGCGGTCGCCATGGTGACGCTGCTGCTGGTGATGCTGTCGGCGCTGCTCAACGGCATGCAAGCGACCATGCTGCGCAACGGCACCACGCTGTCGACGGGTCATGTCAACGTCGCTGGCTTCTACAAGATCACGGCTGGGACGGCGGCGCCGCTGGTCACGAAGTACCAGACGTTGCTCGAAACGGTGCGCAAGCAAACGCCGGGTATGGACTACGTGGTCACGCGCGGCCGCGGCTTTGGCAAGATTGTCAGCGAAGAAAGCTCGCTGAACTCGGTACTGACCGGCCTGGACATTGTCAACGAAGCGGGCTTCAAAGAGGTCGTGCAGCTAGCGCACGGCAACCTTGACGACCTCGCCAAGCCGCGCACCGCGCTGATTTTCGAGAAGCAGGCCGAGCGCCTCAAGGTCAAGGTCGGCGACAACCTGACCGTGTCGTCGCAGACCTTTCGCGGCGTCAACAACACGGTCGATGTGCGCATCGTCGCTATTGGTCGCGATCTTGGAATGTTGAGCTCGTTCAACTGCTTCGTGCACCACGACGCCATTCGCGACCTGTATGAGTTGGACGCTTCGACCACCGGCGCCATCCAGGTCTACCTCAAAGACGCCGAGCAAGCCGCAGAAGTCGCCGCCAAGCTGCGCACAGACATCGAGGCCGCCGGGCTGCGCGTGATGGAGCCGCAGCCGCAACCGTTCTGGCGCAAATTCGACACGGTCAAGCGCGAAGACTGGACCGGCCAGAAGATCGACGTGACGACCTGGATCGACGAGATGGCGTTCATGCGCTACACGCTGACTACGCTCAGTGCGCTGATTTTCGTGCTGGTCACCGTGCTCCTGGTCATCATCGTGATCGGCGTGATGAACACCTTGTGGATGGCCATTCGCGAGCGGACCCGCGAAATCGGGGCCTTGCGCGCCATTGGCATGCAGCGCGACCGGGTGCTGTGGATGTTCGTGACGGAGGTCGCCCTGCTGGCGCTCGGCGCGACGGCCGCGGGAAGTGTCGCCGCGACGTTGCTGTGTCTGGCCTTGAATGCCGCCAAAATCGTGGTACCCAAGGCCTTTCAAATGTTCCTGATGTCCGAGACGTTGTGGCTGGTCGCGGACGTGCCGACGGTGGCGCGGTCGCTGGCCGTGATTGCCGTCGTGACCACTTTGGGGTCGCTGTTGCCGGCCTGGCGCGCTAGCCGCCTGCAACCCGTCAAGGCCATGCAAACGGCGAGCTAGGCGAGGGAGAACTCCGATGATTTTGCAGAGGATCCGCAGTGTGATGGGCAGCACCGGACTTGCCGTCGGCCTTGCGCTCGCCGAGGTGGCCGCGGTGGTTGATCCCACCGTGGTTGCCGCCCAGGAAGCGGTCAAGGAGACAGAGGAAAAGGGTGGCGATCCGCCGGCAAAGCCGTTGGACGAAGCTGCAGTCAAAGCGCTCATCAAGCAGATCGACGACCGCCAGAAGAACTCGGGCGATTACAAGACCCTGGTCTACATCGAGCGCAAAGAGAAAGCCAAGAACGACGTGGTCATGGAAGCTGTCGTGTATCGGCGCGATGCCGACGACAAGCTGATGATTCTGTTCACCCAGCCCAAAAGCGAGCGCGGCAAGGGCTACCTGCGCATCGAACGCAACCTGTGGATGTATGATCCCGGCACCGGCAAGTGGGAACGCCGCACCGAGCGAGAGCGCATCGGTGGCACAGACAGTCGTCGCGCAGACTTCGACGAGAGCCGCCTGGCAGAAGAGTTTGACGCCAAGTACGACGGCGTTGAGATGTTGGGCAAGATCCAAGCCCACAGGCTGACGCTGACGGTCAAAAAGGGCGTCGACGTCGCCTACCCGAAGATTGTGCTGTGGTGCAACACCGGCAGTGGCAACGTGCTCAAACGCCAGGAGTACGCCGCCAGCGGCAAGCTGATGCGCACCAACCTGACCCCCAAGTGGGCCAAGCGCTTCAGCGAGTCCAAGAAGGCCGATGTGTGGACGCCCAAGACCATCTACATCTACGACGAGGTCGAGAAAGGCAATTCGACGGTCATCGTGCTCAAGGACATGGACTTGCGGCCACTACAGGCCAACCTGTTTACCAAAGCCTGGCTGGAGTCACAGTCGCGATGACGCCGCACAGCCTGGCTCGGCGTCTGGCCGTCGTTGCTGCTTGCGCCAGTGCCCTGCTGGCCGTCTCGGCGCGCGCGGACGACGAAAAAGCCCGCGATGACGCGGTTTTCGGCGACGACACGGACGACGACGCCAAGGACTCAAAGCCAAAGCCAGCTTCAGCGCCGGCGGCGGCGTCGCCAACGAGTAAAGACCGCGACCCGGATGCGGCTGACCTGGGCGACGCGCGCCTGACCGGGGATGCCAAGGAAAACACTGAGTTGCTGACGCGTGACCGTACGCAGATCGGCGGTTTTTTCTACCAGCGCAATTCATTCAGCCTCGCCAAAGCACAGGCGCTGAGCGACCTGGGCATCGGCAACAGCACGCTGTTCGAGGCGTACTTTGATTCGCGGGTAAACGACCGCGTTCGTGTCTATACCCGCGGCCGCTTGGTCTACAACCCACTGGCCGACGCCCAACCGGCGTTGCCCGCTGGCGTTGCGAGTTTGGGGTTCAGCCAAAGCACCGACGAAGTGCGCGCGGTGTTGACCCAGATGTGGCTCAAGTTCGACATCGGCCGCACCGTGTTTGTCACCGCAGGAAGGCAGTTCGTCCGGTTTGGTGCGACCCGCTTCTGGAACCCGGTGGACGTCATCAACCTGGCGCGCTTCAACCCGCTGACGTTCTTTGACGACCGCGTGGGCCCGTTGATGGTCAAGCTGCACGTGCCGGTGGAATCCAAAAACTGGAATTTCTACGGCATCCTGTTGAGCGAAGACGCCGCGCGCGCGGAGCAGATTGGCGGCTTGCTGCGGGCCGAGTTCCTTGTCGGGCAAACGGAGCTTGGCGTCGTTGGCGCGCTGCGCAAGGGACTCGACCCCAAGGTCGGTCTCGATGTGTCGTCGGCGCTTTGGGTTTTCGACCTCACGGCCGAAATGGCTGCGTGGTTTCCCGACGGCCAGGACCCGCGCTGGCAGCTGTCCGCCGGGCTCTCGCACACTTGGGCCTATGGCGAAGACGACACGCTGGTGCTTGGCGCGGAGTATTTCCACAACCCGCAGGGCGTGACGGCCGACGAAGCGGTGCAAACCATGATTTCGAGTGGCCTCGCCGGCAAAGCGTCGCCGCTGCTGCCCTTGCACACGGGTCGCGACTACGCTGGCGCAGTGGCGACGGTTATTTCGCCGGGAAGCTGGTCAGACAGCGCCGTGACAGCGTTGGCGTTGATGAACTTGACGGACCAGAGCGGCACCGCCCAGTTGAACCTGACGACGCGGGTGCTGACGGACCTCAGCGTCGAGCTGTTTGGCGGCGCGAGCTTCGGGTCTGGGGAATTCACGGGCTACGTGTCGCAGTTCAAGACCGCGCTGCCGGCCAAGTTTGGCCCCATGGCACAGCCCGCGGTCGATGCGATGCGGGTGCCACTGTGGCGGGCTGGGTTGAACTTTCGGTGTGATTTGTAGCGTAGCGTCGAGGGGGTTGACTTCGACTCGAGCTGCCATAGAATCATGGCATGGCTGGCCATCACAACCTGCATGTTCCGCTCGACGAAGCCGCTTGGCTCGCGCTGCGTGCGGAGAGTGCACGCAGTCGAATCCCCGCGACCGCCCTTGCGCGGCTGGCGATCGACAGACTGCTGCGTGAGCGCGAGCGGCAACGCATCCGTGACCAAGTAGAGGCATTTGCCCGGGCCTACGCTGGCACGACGCTTGACCTCGACCCAGCGCTCGAGAGCGCCAGCTTGGAAGCCATTGTGGAGCCAGGGTAGCAGTGCGCCGGGGCGATGTCTGGTGGGCGCGCCTCGAGCCGAGGTCCGGCTCTGAGCAGCGCGGGGATCGGCCTATCGTCATCGTGTCGAGCGATGGCTTCAACCGGGTTGCGGCGTGGCGCAGCCTGATCGTTGTCCCGTGCTCGACTTCGGTGGCGCAAATGGCACGCGCGGCCACCGTAGTCTCGCTACCTGCCGGCACATGCGGGCTTGACGTGGACACAGTGGCGCTGGTCCATCAAGTGACCACGATTGACCGCGCCAAGTTGTCGCGCAAAGTCGGCGAACTGACTGGGGACCAGTTGGCGGCCGTCGAACGCGCAATGGTTGCGGCGATGGATCTGCCGTTGCCCTAGCGCGAAGGTAGCAACCGCGTCTTGCTAAACTGCTGTTTTTCATGACCAAAACCACCATCCTGCACGCCATCGAAGCCGAGTTGCGACGCCAACTCGCAACGCAGGCTGCTGCCTTGCAGTCGGCCGTCGAGGGCGCGCTGGACGAGCAAGCCAAGCCCGAGAACAAGTACGACACCCGCGCCCTGGAGCAGAGCTACCTCGCCGCCGGCCAGACGGAACGTGTCGAGGCCTTGCGGCAAGTGATTGCCGACCTGCACTTCTACGCGCCGCCGGAGGCAATGACCGCGATTGGGCCGGGTGCATTGGCTGAGGTCGACGGCGCTCGCTTGCCGCGTTGGGTGTTCGTGGTGCCGTTCGCCGCGAGCATGGTCGTAGAGGTCGACGGCGAGCAAGTGCAGGTGGTGTCGGTGCAAGCGCCGCTGGCGCGCTCGCTGCTCGGCAAGCAAGCGGGCGATGTGGTGGTGGCCGGGGTCGGCGCTGCAGCCCGAGAGGTCGAAGTGCTTTCAGTCGACGGGCGCTAGGCGATCAGGCGCCAGCCGGTCAAAAGATGCAGCCCGGCACTGTGGCCTTTTGACCCAACAGTAGATTGCGGACCTGCACCAACTCGCGCTCCCAGAAGCACAGCGTGTCAGCCTCGTGCAGGTAGCCGTACGGGTAGACCGTGGCATTGGCCGCGCGCAGCAGCGTACGCTGGCTGGGGCCGTCCCAGAGCCTGGCGTGGCGACGCGCAACCGTCGCCTTGGCGATTTTCAGCGCAGCCTCCGCGCGGCCGATTGCCGCGTCGCGGTCCGCGCCTTTGCCGTCGGCGTCTGCCAGCACAGATTCGTAAAGTGCGACAACGTACTCTCCGCGCAGCGCAGTGACCTCGATGCCGTCAGCCGCTTCGGTCAGCCAGGCGTCGCCGCCATGGTCGGTTGCTGCTTTTTCGGCCAGCACCCGCGTGCCCTTGGACAGCTCGGCAAGCGGCGCGACAACTTTTGTGCGAAAATCAGCGCGTTGTTCGGGGGTCTGCGGTCGCAGCTTGTCAAACGTCAGCCGGTCGGGCTGCGAGACGATGCCGAGCGTGTAGCCGACGTCCATGGTCGCCTCGCGTCCCGCGAGATACGCGGCCAAGCGCTGTTGAATCAGACCCTTGTGCTGCAGATCGCCAAGTTTTGCGATGCGATCGGCCATGCGCGTGCCCTGCTCGCCCCAGGCCGACCAGAACGACCGCAGCCCTGAGTCCCAGGTCGGCGTCCGCGTATAACTGGCGTCGAGCGTCAGGGCGTCATGCTGCCAATAGCCCCACTCCCAGCCCGAGCTGAACAGCACATGGTCGCGCAGTGGTGGTCCTCGCTTGGCGATTTCGTCCAAGTCCAACCAGCGCGAGCGCAGATACAGGGGCACGTAGGTGGGCACATTGACGTCGAACGCCACCCAATAGGCCGTCTCGGGAAAGTAGCCCACCTGCTTGTTGACTTTGAGGCGGTCCAGCAAGTAGTTGCGGTGCGCGTCGAATTCCTTGTGGTGATATGCGCCCCCTGCATCCTCAAACAGATTGTAGTACATTACGGTGTGTACCCAAGGCCTTATGGCCGGATTACAGAATTGCACCAGAAAGTAGTAGATCATCTGCTGGCCCTGGTAGATGACCCGCGTTTCCGCTGTGTCGCCCACGTGGATGGTCGCGGCCACGTCGACGCCCTTGTGCACGGTCTGCATGGCCTCGTAGGCCTCGTTGACACTAGCGATGAACGTCTCGGGCTTGGCGCCGCTGAACTCGCCAAAACTCAGGTTGACGGTGTCAAAGCCGTTGCCGGCGAGCACCAGCTGCAGCCGCCTCGCCATCTCTTTGGCCGGCTCCGGGTCGACGTCGATGAGGTCAAAGCCTTTTTGCAGATTGCTGGCGCCGAACAGCTGGATGGCGATGCCAGTCTTCAGACCGCGGCTGTGCAGGTGCTGGTTGATGGCCCGGGTGTGCTCGCGCCACGCTATTTGAGCCTTGCTGTCGTCGATGATGTCGTCCAGGCCGACCCATTGCAGGTAGTTGCCGCGGTGGCGCAAGACGAACTCTCCGACGGCCTTGGCGTTTTCCAGGTGGTCGAGTCCCGGCATCCAAAAGTCGAAGTAGGCCTCAGTCGGGTGGATGGTGTGCAGGTGCAGCCCGCGACGTTCCGCGACGAATGGCGTTTGCTCTCCCTTGGGCAGCGCCGCGGGCTCGGACGGCAACGACTTGGGCAGGTAGCTGTGGCGGGGATGTGCAAAGCGGTAGCCGAGCGACTCGAAAGCGGCGAAGACGCCATATTGAATGCCGCGCGGCTTGCCGCCCGCGACGTTGAGGGTGCGGCCGGCGCGCGCGATGGAAAAGCAGTCGTCGCAGACCGCGGTAGTCGCGACGCGCACGACCCACGCTTCGGCGGTAGAGGTTGCGGCGTTGGCGAGGCCAGCTGTGGCGCGCGGGTCGCCGATGGCGGCGACGGCGGGTTGCACCCAGGGCAGGGAGACCGCATCGCAGAGCACGATTACGCGGGCTGCCGGTGGTTCGGGCGTCGTGGCGGGCGAAGCGCAGGCAACCAGGCTTACGGCTGCAATTGCGACAGCTGGCCCCAGGACCAGGCGATTGGTGAGGCGGCGGACAACAGGCATCGATCAGCCGGGCCGCGTAGGCGGCGCTTGTCGAGGCTAGCATGGCTGACCGATTCAGCGTACCGTAATCACGCCGGTTCGTGGTCAACCGGGACCAGAGGACCGCCATGCGGCAGCCAGTCGTGATGATGCTCTGCGTGCTTGGCGCCTGCGCCGCGGCTTGCGTGGGGCCAACGGCGAGCGAAACGCTGGCCCCCGGGGCCGCCGAGGTCGAATTCGGCGGTAGCCAGCTGGACGCCGCGGCAGCAGCCGAAACGACGGACGCGGCCGTGCCAGATCAGCGCGCTGAAACGGAAGCGACGGGCGTTGACCTCGTGGCCATCGACGCGCCGCCACAGCCAAACGACGCCGACTCCGACGCAGACGCGGCCACCAGTGGCGCTGAAACCCAGCTAGACGCCATGCTCGTCGCGGACGCTCAGTCACCGGACGGGAGCGCACCAGCCGATGACGGTACCAGCCCGGCCGCGGATGCTGCCCTGCTGCCCGACAACCCGCCGGTCGCGGACGCTGCGCCACCTGCCGACCTCGCATCGACCGCGGACACGAAACCGCCGGCCGACGTTGCGCTTGCCGCGGACGCACAGTCGCCACCAGACGCGCCGGACGTGCCACCCGTCACAGACACCTCGACTGCCGACACCAGCAAGCCCGACGTGCCGCCTGCTCCTATCTGCGGCAACGGCAAGTGTGAGAACGGCGAAACCTGCGCAGCATGCCCCAAGGACTGCGGTTGCGCCGCCGCAATGGTGTGCAAGGACGCCAAATGCGTCTCGAACTGGCCGCCACCGCCGATGCCAGCCAACTGCACCTTTCAGGCCAAAGTGCTGACCTACAACCCCAAAGGCTGGGGCCACCTCGCGCAAGCGTTCGCCGACGACCCGGCGCCGTGCGCGGACTACTACATCCACTTGCCTGCGATTGCCGGCGACAAAACCCAGCCGCGCGGCGAACCCGCAATCACCGAGGTCCATGGCCACGGCAGCCGCTTTCACGCACTCGCCGAGTTCCACTGGGCGGGCTGGTCTGAGGTCGCCGGGATGACCTGGCTGCAAAAAGGCAAGGAATTCCGTAAGCGCATGGTCGAAAAGGGCTACGTTGTCGGCCGCGACCACTGGGCCATCAACGAACTGCCGTCGAGCGTGCGCACGGACAAAGCGGTGCGGCAAGCCGTGCGCGATGTCGTGCAGGGCTTGTACGAGGGGCCCGCCGGCGCTGCCGCGATGGGCGGAGCGGTGTACATCATCGGCATGGGCCAGGCCACCCAGAACTTTGCCGTGTACAAGCCGAACCTCAAGGACTGGACGCTCGACAGTGGCTTTTGGCAAGACATGAACGCCTACGTCAAGTGGTGGGGCCAGGAGGTCTATGGCGACCCAGCCACCGTATGCGTCGGCTCGGCAACGGTCGCACAACGCTCCGAGGCGGTGAACATGTTCGCCATGCACCACGCGCGGCTCGCCGATGTCGGGCCGGCAGGGGCGGCGGCAGCCAAGGCCTTTTTCGGCGAGAGCTACACGCCGCTCGGCTCGGCGTTCTGGCGCAGCGACATCTACAACACGGACAAGCTGACGCTGGAGCAGATGAAGCACTTTGCCAGCACTTCTGTCTACGCGGCGCGGGCGTGGGCGGTCAACAACACGGCGCCCGATGCGCGTATCGCGCTGGCCTGGAACAACCAACTCGACGGTGCCACCGAGGCCGAGGTCAAGGACCTGGCGGCGCGGGTCGCGAGCGCCTTGCGGCACGCCTACGACGTGGCTGGACCTCCGGCCGCCAAGGCCTGCAGCCCCAGTGGCGCGTACACGTGGTGCGCTTGTAGCGTGAACGGAGCGGCGTTCAACGGGCTGTGGAAGACCGCGTTTGCGGCGTGGTAACCGTCCGCGCAGGGGCTGAGTTCTAGCCTCGCGTAGCTGGCAGAGCGACCGGCTGACGCAGGTCGCCGAAAGCACCTTGCCCCCCAGCCCCTTTTGGCGCATCCTTTCGCCCCTCGCGGCCGCACCCTTCCCTGCGCCGCGCCGCCAAAAACGCGCGTTCGCCCAACCCCTTGCGCGCACCTGGCCCGGAGCCCCGCCCATGGCCGCGATGCCGACCGCCGACGCCACGCTCGCCGACCTGGGCGGGGTGGGCAATCTCGACTTCGCCGAGGACCTCTACCGCGCCTATCTGGCTTCGCCGCAAAGCGTTTCGCCCGAATGGCGCGCTTGGTTCGCCGCTCTGGACGCGCCGCGGTTCGAACCGGCCCGCCCCCAGTCTAGCCTGTATGTCGCGCCGACCGCGGCACAAGTCAGCAACAGCAAACAAGAACGCGTCGACATGCTGGTCCGCGTCTACCGCGTGCGTGGCCACGTCATCGCCAAGGTCAACCCGCTCGGCGGTGGAGAGGATTCGCACCCCGAGCTCGACTTGCCGTACTTCGGCCTGTCAGAAGCGGACCTGGACACCTCGTTTTCGGCCGGCATGCTGGGCGGCGAGCCGACGCTCACGCTGCGCGAGATCATCGCCAAGCTGCAGCGCACCTACTGTGGGCCGATTGGCGTCCAGTTCATGCACATCGACGACCCGGAGAGCAAGGACTGGTTACAAGGTCGCATGGAGTCGACCGACAACCACATTGCGCTGTCGCAGGCGCAACAGGTCCATATCTTCAGCAAGCTCGCGCAAGCCGAAGCCTTTGAGAACTTTTTGCAAAAGAAGTTCGTCGGCGCCAAGCGCTTCTCGCTCGAAGGCGCGGAGTCGCTGATCCCGCTGCTCGACATGGCGTTGGAGCGAGCCGCCGAGACTGGGGTCAAAGAAGTGGTGCTGGCCATGGCCCACCGCGGGCGGCTCAACGTGCTCGCCAACATCATGGGCAAAAGCCCGTCGGACATCTTTCGCGAATTCGAGGACCAGGATCCGCACAGCAAGCTCGGTCGCGGCGACGTCAAGTACCACATGGGGTACACAAGTTTCTGGCGCACCCAGGCCGGCCGCGACGTCAAGCTGCAGCTATGCTTCAACCCGTCGCACCTGGAATTCGTGGGCCCGGTGGCCGTAGGCCGAGCGCGAGCCCGCCAGGACCGCCGCGGCGACACCCAGCACAAAGAGGTGATGCCGCTCTTGATTCACGGCGACGCTGCTTTTGCCGGCCAGGGTGTCGTGCAAGAACTGCTCAACATGAGCGAGTTGTCCGGCTACCGCGTCGGCGAGCGTGACGTCGAGGAACGCGTCCACCGGGTCCTTGCCCTGCGTCGCCGCGATCTCGGCCACGGTCATCCCCTCGAGCGGCTTCAGCGCCGCGGACT
>SXGT01676671.1_pt1 | contig 12642 bp, 12 predicted proteins | sample 3176221 | NCBI WGS metagenome assembly SXGT01 (sample SAMN11356862, study PRJNA531348) | freshwater metagenome | isolation source: freshwater sample F1-120 | place: China: Fuxian Lake, Yuxi | collected 2017-12-25
CCGGGCCGATGCCGGCGAACTCGATCACGCGAAGACCGGCGAGCGGCCCCTGGGCGGTGTGGGTTGGTGTCATGGAAAAGGGTCCTATGTTCAGTAGACTTGCATTCAGCCAGCGCCACGCAGGACCATGGCGATGGTACCGAGGAACAGGATGGCCAGGCCCAGGTAGATCACGGCGAAGCCCCGGTTGAGCGTGATCGTCACGGTGGTGACCGAGTGGCCGGAGTACCGGTGCGCCATCAGCGCGATCATGGAAAACGGCGTGACGTAGCTGGCCACGCCCCAGGCCACCAGGATGACCGACATGTGCACCGTGACGGGCAAGCCCACCATGGCGGGCGGCAAGGCCGTGCCCACCAGGACCACCGTGAGCACGGGATGCACCGCGAGGAAGGCCAGCCCGATGACGATGGCGATCAGCGCGAAGCAGGCCAGGAACGGCGAGGTCGCCAGAACGGCGCCGATCGCGCTGGTCCAGGCGACCGGAATGACGCTCGCGATGACGGTGCCACCGCAGCCCGCGGCCATGAAGAGCGCCACCTCGCCCGCGAGTGCCGGCAGCTTCAGGTAGTCCTCGCGCAGCCGCTGGCGCGCCTGTGTCAGCCGGGCCGGGCCCTGGGCCTGCAGCGCGTGCAGCACCAGCACCGCCAGGGGGATCAGCAACACGATGCCAGCGACCACCGCCACCTGCAGGGCGTGGGCCAGTGCGATCACCGCCGCGAGAAAAACGCCCATGGCCACCAGCATGGGCCACAGGGCGCGCAGCAGCGGTGCACGCGGCATCGGCAGGGGTGGCACCAGGGTGCGCTGGCGCAGGCGGCGCATCTCCAGCAGGCTGCCGAGCACGATGGAACAGGCGGCCATGGCCAGGCACAGCGGCACCACCGTGGACCAGGTGAGGCCAGGGTAGAGCGCCAGCAGGATGGTGACGTTGCTGAACATGGGGCTCCACAGGGTGGCCGCCGCAAAGCTGCGCATGATGGCGGCGAGCATGGAGAGCCGGTCATCCTCCACCAGCACCTCGCCCTTGGACGCCATGTCCATCAGCATGCTCACGCCAGCCAGGCCCATGAGTCCGCCGAACAGCTGGCAGGCCAGCGAGACCACCAGGTAGCGGCTGCGCATGCCCGTGGCCAGCAGGTGGCGCGCCACCACACCGGTCTGGGGAGCGGCCAGCGCGGCACGCGCCATCAGCGTCACCGAGGAAATGATGGACGCCATGAGGCCACCGATGGCCACACCCTTGCTCAAGCTCTGCCCGGGCGAAGCGGCGAAGGGCAGCAGCAGCAGCGTGATCGCACCCAGCGCCAGCGTGACGCGGCGGATGCTGGGCGGCAGGCGGTGGCGCTCGCGGACCAGGAACACGGCAGCGGCCACGCCCACCAGCGCGATCGCACCGGGATGCGGGTGGAACAGGTTGAAGAGCGTGCCCACCATCATGGCCACCAGCAACAGGGTGCTGGTGGCCGAAGGCTCAGGTGCCCGGTGAGCGGACGCCTCCACGAGGGAACTCACGCCAGCAGCAGCAGGGCTGCCGCTTTCGCGCTCTGACCCACCCGCACACCCTTGTCACGCGCCGGCTGGTTGCAGGCGCTGATCACGCCGTCGAAATAGGTGCTCTGGCCGTCACCCATGCGGGCGCTCAGCGCGCTCACGGAGGCGCCGGGGATGCCATCGGGCTCGACCGCCTCCAGCGCGGAGAGGCCGGCATTGTTCTTCCCCACGCCACCATCCGAGCAGATGAAGGCCCAGGGGCGGAAATCGCGGAAATAGCCCACCACGCTGCGGCCGGTGTGGCCCGCGGTGCACAGCACGTTGCGGTTCTTGTCTTCGGGCAGCGCATACGCAATGGAATCGGTGCACACGATGCTGCGGCCGTTGCCAGCGGTGTGGATCACCCGCCGCCGCGTGGGTTCGAACACGGCGGGCTTCCTCTCGCCGGTCTGCATGAAGCGCGCCGCATCGCTGGTCTTCATGCCGGGCTCGATGCCCAAGGCCTGCGCCGCATCGTTCACGCGGCTGACGATGCCGTTGTCGTAGAGGTCGCTGCCATTGCCCATCTCGGCCGTCATCACGTCCACCGCGGCGGCGGGCACGCCCAGGGCCTCGTAGTACCAGAGGCCGGCAATCCCCGCGCCGTCCTTGCCGATGCCGCAGTCCAGCCCGACGACGGCGCGGGGCCTGGCCGACATGACCATGCGCGCGCACAGCACGCCGCTGTAGGAGGCGTTGACGACGACATCGCCCTGGGTGGCAGGCTCGGATTCGACAAAAGACTCGACGTAGGTGGCCGAATCGAAAACCAGCACGCGGCCCCGGGAAAGGGTGACGATGCGCGGGGAATGGGTGGATGCCATGCGGATTCCTTGGTGCAAGACGGGCGCGAATGCTGTAATGGTAAGTCCATTCAAGAAAGTCGATGCGAGGGATGGAAAATGGGTCGGTGCCGCGACCCGTACTGCTATGCTTTCGCCCACTGCCCGCAACCCTGCGGCAGCGTGAACAGAGAGGAAAGAACCCATGGAGCCGACGCAGGACCTCGCATTCCAGCAGATCAAGACCCGCAGGGTGTTCGAGGAGATCTGTGAGCAGATCCGCAACCGGCTGAGTTCGGGCGCCCTCAAGCCCGGCGACAAGCTGCCCGCCGAACGCGAACTGGCGCTGGAGTTCAAGGTCAGCCGGCCTGCGGTGCGCGAGGCACTGCGCACGCTCGAGATCTCTGGCGTGGTGTCGCTGCAGAAAGGGGTGAAGGGCGGAACCTTCATCCGCGACGGCAACCCGGCCATGCTCACCCAGTCACTGCAGGATCTGATGTTCCTTGGCCGCGTCACGCTGCGCAGCCTGGCCGAGGCCCGCGTCCTCATCAACGGCATGGTGATGCGCCTGGCGTGCGAACGCGCCACCGAAGAAGACTTCCAGGCCATCGAAGACAACATCGCCTACATCGAGAGCAGCGAGGACATGCTGCACCGGGCCAATGCCGGCGTGATGTTCTTCCGCCTGATCGCCAAGGCCACGCGCAACGAGGTGCTGATGATGCTGGTGGACTCGCTCAGCGACATCATCCGTGTGGTGATCGACCGCACGGGGCGCGTGGCGCGGCCCGAACTGGTGGTGGTGCGCAAGCGCATCGTCAAGGCCATGCGCGCGCGCGACGCAGACACCGCCATCAAGCACATGAACGAATACCTTTCGGTCGTCCACCACGGCATGGACGCGGATCCGATCGAGGTGGTGCGCCCCGGGCGCACCGTGGCGGCCGTGGCCAAGGACGCACTGCCTCTGGGCAAGGCGAGCGCGAGGCCGGCGGCCAGGAAGGCGCCGGCCAAATCGGCCACCAGGCCTGCTGCCCGCACAGCGGCGCGCTGACTTTCCGGCTTCCCGTTCCCACACAGGGGAAACGCGACGCGCCTTCGTGGCTCGCTTGACAAGGTGTTTTCGGGTCATATAATGGTCATACCATTCAAAGATGAATGCCCGATCAATCACCGCGAGGACCACACACCATGAGCGAAATCGTCGTCAATGAAGCCAACCAGTGGCGCCTGAACACACCGGGCGCCACCGGTTGGGACAAGTCGCCGCAGCCTGGTGCGGCCAACAAGTACCTGATGATCTCCTCGGACACCCACGCCAACGAGCCGGGCAACCTCTGGGCCGAGCGCATTGACGCGAAATACAAGGACCGCCTGCCCAAGATGTGGATCGACGAGAAGGGCATCCAGTGGCGCAAGATGGAAGCCTCCGAACAGCCCGATCGCCTCGTGCTGGCCCGGCTCGAGGGTGAGGACCTGGCGCGTTCGAAGGCCGGCGCCACCGCCACCGAGAAGGGCCCGTCCGTGGACCAGCGCGTCCGCGATCTGGACATGGACGGCATCGACGGCGAGATCATCTTCCCGGGCAAGGGCCTGGGCATGTGGTACACGTTCGATCCCGATTTCGCGCACGCGCAGTGCGAGGTCTACAACACCTGGGCCCATGAAACCTTCGGCGCCCACTTCGACCGCCTCTCACCCGCTGCGGCGCTGGCCACCGGCAACATCGAAGCGTCGCTGAAGGAAATCGACCGTTGCCTGAAGCTGGGATTTCGCCACTTCACCCTGCCCTGCAAGCCGCTGTTCGGTCCGCCCAAGACCAACGAGCTCAACTACAACAAGATCGAGTTCGATCCGATGTGGGCGCGCTTCACCGAGGCCGACGTGCCGGTGACCTTCCATGTGTCCACCGGCAAGGACCCGCGCACCACGCGCGGCCTGGGCGGTGCGGTGGTGAACTACGTGGTGCACTCGCTCTCACCCACCCTGGAGCCGCTGGTGAACATCTGCGCGTCGGGCGTGGCCGAGCGCCACCCTGAGCTGAAGTTCGGCAGCGTCGAGGCCGGTATCGGCTGGGTGCCATGGATGCTGGACGCCATGGACGAGGCCTACCTGAAGCACCATTTCTGGGTCAAGCCCAAGCTCAAGGCGCTGCCTTCGGACTTCTTCAAGGCCAAGGGTTTCGCTACCTTCGGCGAGGACCGCGCTGGCCTCGCGCTGATGGAGGAACACGGTCTGCAGGACAACTTCATGTGGGCCAACGACTACCCGCACCACGAAGGCACGTGGCCGCATTCGGCACAGGCGATCGAGCGCCAGATGGGCGGCCTCAGCGAAGCCAGCCGGGCCAAGGTGCTCGGGATCAACGCCGCCAAGGTGTTCGGCTTCAAGGAAATCCTGGCCCGGTACGACGCCAGGGCCTGACGGGCATGAACGCCGTCACGCCGTTTCATCCGCAGCACGACCTGCTGGGCGATGACGAGTCCCGCTACGTGGACGTGCAGAGCATCCCCTGGAAGCCCACGCCCACGCCGGGCATCGACATGAAGGTGCTGATGCAGGACGAGAGCAGCGGCCTGCTGACGGCGCTGTTTCGCTGGCAGCCCGGCACGCAGTTGCCGCTGCATGAGCATGTGGAGATCGAGCAGACCTACGTGCTCTCGGGCAGCATCGTCGACGACGAAGGCGAAGCGCGCGAAGGCGACTACGTCTGGCGACCCAAGGGCAATCGCCATCTGGCGCGTTCGCCCCATGGCGCGCTGGTGATTTCCTTTTTTCTGAAACCCAACCGGTTCCTCGAGGGCGAGCATGCCGGCCAGGAATTGAAGTAGGCGGTGCCGCGCACCAGCGGCCCTTTCTTCATCGATCCACAGCACACCCATGAACCACCACCGCCGCGCCCTCATGGCCCTTGCTGCCGCGCTGTTGACGAGCGGCGCGGCCCTGGCCCAGTCCAGTTTCCCCAGCAAGCCGATCCGCGTGATCGTCCCTTATCCGGCCGGCGGCCTTTCCGACTTCCAGATCCGCGCCATGGTCGAGCCCTTGGGCAAGCAGCTCGGTCAGCCGGTTGTTGTCGACAACCGCCCGGGCGCGTCCGGCGCCATCGGCACCCAGGCTGCCGCCACGTCGGCACCGGACGGGCACACCCTGGTGTTCGTCAACAACGGCTTCGTCATCACGCCGCACCTGAACAAGCAGGCCGGATACGACGCGCTGAACAACTTCACGGCGGTGTCGCTCGTGACCACATCGCCCATGGTGCTGGTGGTCAACAACGAAGTGCCCTCCAACACCGTGCCGGAGTTCATCGAGTACATCAAGTCGCGCCCCGCCGGCATCGAGTACGGCTCTGCCGGCACGGCCTCATTCGGCCACATGGCCACGGCGCTGTTCTCGCAGGCCACCGGCCTGAACATGGTTCACGTCCCCTACAAGGGCGAGGCGCCCATGACCATGGCGCTTCGCACGGGGGAAGTGAAGTTGCTGATCACCACCCCTTCGCCGTCGATGATGGGTGCCGTCAAGGACAAGCAGCTCAAGCTGCTGGGCGTGGCCTCCACGAAGCCGGCGCCTCTGCTGCCCGGGGTCAAGCAGATCTCCGACACCGTTCCTGGCTACTCGGCCGAGGTCTGGTTCGGGCTGTTTGCGCCGGTCGGCACGCCGCCCGAGCACATCACGCGGCTCAACGACGCATTGGCCAAGGTGCTGGCCATGCCGGAGATCAAGGAAAAGTACGCGGGCGTGGGCGCGTCGGCCACGCACAGCACGCCCGCCGCTTTCAACGAGATCACGCGCGCCGAGTCGGCGCGTTGGGGGGAACTGATCGCCCGCACGGGACTGAAGGCGGAGTGACGCTCGAAGGCGGTGTGGTGGTGGTCGGGGCCGGGGCACCGGGCCTGTCGGCCGCGATCGAAGCGGCCGACCAGGGCGCGACATGGACCATTTCATGGGGCCTTGTGGCGGCAACGTGCACACCACGTCGGCTGGGCAGTCACCTCAGGTCGACGGGCGGGACGCCACGCCGCGCAGGAAACCGTCGGCAACTAGGCCTTGGTGCGCGAATTCCAGAGGTCGAGGTACTTGGTCTCCAGGCGCTCCAGAAACCGGGTCATCTCGGCTTCGGCGGCATCGGCGTCGCGGTCCCGCAGGTGCTTGAGCAGGCGCCGTCGCGAGGGCAGGGTGTAAGCGTTCTCGCTCGGGCCAATGGCCTTGATGAACAGGTGCATGAGTTCGCTCATGCCCTCCACGGCGATCAGGATGATGGGGTTGCGGGTGGCCTCGGCGAGGATGATGTGGAACTGCCGGTGGTACTCGGCACGCGCTTCGAAATTGCCGGCCTTGTGCGCCTGCGTGGCCGCCGCCACGTTGGCCTCGAGCCGCTGCAGGTCTTCTTCGGTGATGCGTTCGCAGGCGACGCGCACCACGATGCCACTGATCCAGGTGCGGGCCTCGGTCAGGTGCTGCGGCGTGATGGCGCCCAGGTGGTAGAGGTCCCGAAGGCCGTTCACGATCACTCCCGAGCTGCCCGGCAGCACGAAGGCGCCGCCGGTGGCGCCCTTTCGAAGTTCGATCATCCCCGAGAGTTCCAGCGCCCGAAGCGCCTCACGCAGGGTGTTGCGACTCACGTTGAACTTGGCCGAGAGCTCGCGCTCGGCGGGCAAACGGTCCCCGGGCTTGAGCTTGCCGCTGGCCACCAGTTCACGGATCTGGCTGGCGATTTCCTCGAAAGCGCGTTGCGGCGTGATCGGGGCGAAACCGAGCGCGGAGACGGGTGCGTGGTCCATGCGTGTATTCGAAGTGAACAATGCGCGCATTTTACCGACCGACCGGTCGAACCTCGTCAGGGTCTGACCGATTCGTGGAACATGAAGGCTCCGTTGCAGATGAAAGACTGGAGCGCATTCAGGCCGGACGCGCGGCGAACAGGGGGCCGTCCTGGTACTGGAGCACCACCACATCCATCGGGATGCCGGGCTTGAATTCGACACCCTCCCGCTCGATCATGCGGGTGGCGATGCGCAGGCCGATGTCGAGGTCCACCACACAGACCGCGTACGGCGATTCTTCGGCGAACACCTTGGGCGCGGCATGGATGCGGGTCCAGGAGTACAGCGTGCCGCGCGTGCTCAGGTCCTTCCACACCATGTCTTCCGACCAGCAATGCGGGCAGACCTTCTTGGGCGGAAAGGTGAACTTGCCGCAGGCCTGGCAGCAGGTGGATTGCCAACGGCCCTTCGAGAGACCTTCCCAGAACGGCTGTGTGAAGGCCGACACGCGGGGCGGGTACGCACGCTGGCGCGGAACAGGAATCAGATCAAGCGTCATCGGACGGCCTCCAGCACATGGATCAGGGCGGCGTTGTAGTTGCCGAGTTCACCGGTGGCCAGCCCCAGTCGCGCGTCGGCCACCTGGCGCTCGCCGGCGCGGCCCCGCAACTGGTCGGCGACTTCGACCATGTTGTAGAGCGAGGTCACGTAGGCGGGGTGACCGCGGGAAGTCAGTCCACCGGACGTGGAAATGGGGATGCGTCCACCAAGGCGGGTCTGGCCTTCGAGCGCGCCGGGCGCGCCCTGGCCGCGCCTGAAGAAGCCCACCGCCTCGCTCACCAGGATCTCGACGATGGTGCAGGGCGCGTAGAACTCGGCGAAGTCGATGTCGGCGGCGCCGATGCCTGCCTGTTCGTAGGCCGTGGCCGAGGCGCGGCGGGCCGCGATCAGTTCGGTCATGTCGTTGGGCACTTCGTTGATCTGGTGCGAGCCATCGTGGTAGAAACCGCGGCCGCGCACCAGCGCATAAGGCTTGCCCAGCGCTTTGGCCACGTCCTCCGAGGCCAGCACCAGGCAGGCTGCCCCGTCGCTGCGTCCGGGCACGTCGTACAGGCCGAGCGGCTCGACGATCGGGCGCTGCGCCATCACCTCGTCGAGCGTGATCGGTTTGCGGTATTGCGCCAGCGGATTGAGCGAAGCGTGGTGACGGTTCTTGACCGCGACCGAGCCGAACTGCTCGCGCGTGGCGCCATGGTCGTGCATGTAGCGCATCGCGTCCATGGCATACCAGGAGATCGGGATGAAGCCGGCCGTGGCGTGGAAGTCCACATCGCCGGTGGAGCGCATGCTGCTCATGGCGTGGTCGATGGAGGGCGTCGCCGCTTCCATGTTGATGCCCAGGGCCAGCGCCACGTCGGTCCGACCGAGCATGATCTCGTTGCAGGCCTGGTCGAAGGCGAGTGCGGCGGTCATGCCGTTGCCCATGACCTCCATCACATTGCCTGCGCAGGCCAGGCGCAGGTGGCTCACCAGGAAAGTGTGAAAGTACTTCTGCAGCGTGTAGGGTCGCGGCACGGTGAAGATCAGGCTCTGGATGTCCTTGCGGTCCACGCCCGCATCCTTCACCGCATCCACCACCAGCTTGCTCATGATCTCCTGCTCGAGCACCTGCAGCGGCTCGTCGGATCGCGTCTGGTGGCGCCCCACTGGAATGGCGCTGGTGCCCACGATGGCAACGCGTCTGGTCATGCTGTGTTCCTTCCATTCGGTGTCTGGCGCAGTATAGCTGCAATGGACTGACCATTAGCATCGACTGCCACTGTGAGGCAATCAAAGTCACACTTGGGATGTATTGGTAATACCATTGACAATGACCGACGGCTGCACCATAATCGAGTCAGTTTGTCACCTGACGCTGCTTCTGGAGACCGCATGTCCGCCACCCTCACGCCTTCAACCGTCGCGGAGCCGAATCCTGTGTTCGACGTCCGCGCCTTTCGCAATGCGCTGGGAAGTTTCCCCACCGGGGTGGCGATCATCACCACCGCGGGCGCCGATGGTCGACCGGTGGGATTGACCTGCAATTCCTTCAGCTCGGTCTCGCTGGAGCCGCCGCTCGTGTCCTGGGGATTGCGCGTCAACAGCAAGAGCCTCGAGGCGTTCCAGCAGGCGGGCGCGTTCGCGATCAACATCCTGGCCGAGGACCAGAAGGACCTGTCGGGTCGGTTCGCCAGCGGGCAGATCGCCGACAAGTTCGAGGGCGTGGCGTGGCACAGCGGGCATCGCGGGCTCCCCATCATCGAGGACTGTGTGGCCACGTTCGAATGCGACAAGTTCGCCGAGCACCTGGCCGGTGACCATGTGCTGTTCCTCGGGCAGGTGGCGCAGTTCGAGCACGGTCGCCACGAGGATTCGCTGGTTTTCTACAAAGGTGCCTACATGATGCTCGCGCAGTCCTTGCGCGAACTCTCGGCGCGGGGGCGCATGGAGCCGGGCAACCTGGATCAGGCGCGTCGCCTGGTGAACTGCATGCTGTTGCGCCTGGCCTGCGAGAACGGAGCGGAAGAAGATTTCGATGCGATCGAGAACAACATCCTGCAGATCGAACAGCTGGTGGCGCCCGAAGAACGTGAACGGCGCGCCGAGGCCAGTCTCGAGTTCTTCCGGCTGATCACGCACGCGGCGCACAACGAGGTGCTGGTGGTGGTGTCGGAGACGCTGAACAACATCATGCGACAGGTGCTCAAGGCCGACTCGTCCCTGCGCTACCGCCCCGACCTCGTGCCGGTGCGCAAACAGATCCTGCAGCACCTGCGCCATCGGGACGCCGAAGCGGCCGAGGCGGCCATGTCGCACTATTTCGACGAAATGCGCCGAGGTGCCGCGGCTGCCTCCGCGGCACTCAACCCGACCTGAGGAACGCCATGAGCCAGTCCACCCTTTCATCCAGCGCCACCGAGTGCGACGTGCTGGTCATCGGCGCGGGCGCTGGAGGCCTGTCCACGGCCATCTCCGCCCAGCACCACGGCCTGGAGGTGATGGTCGTCGAGAAGGCCGCGGTCTTCGGCGGCACCACCGCGTTCTCGGGGGGCGTGCTGTGGATTCCGGGCAGCCCGCAGGCGCGCAAGGCCGGCATTGCCGACAGCCGTGAAGCGGTGATGAGCTACATGCGCGCCGAGACCGGCGCGTTCTTCGACCGCCCCGCGGTCGAGGCCTTCGTCGACCGAGGCCCGGAGATGGTGGCGTTCTTCGAGCGCGAGACCGCGCTCAGTTTCATCCCGACGCTCTACCCCGACTACCACCCCGACGTCGATGGCGGTGTCGACATCGGCCGCTCCATCCTGGCCTCGCCGTTCGACATCCGTGGCCTCGGCAAGGACATGGACCGTCTGCGTCCTCCGCTGGCGACCATCACCTTCATCGGCATGATGGTCAACTCGGCGAACGCCGATCTGAAGCACTTCTTCAACGCCACCCGATCGTTGAAATCCGCCACCTACGTGGTCAAGCGACTGCTCACCCACATCAAGGAACTCGTGCTCTACCGGCGCGGCGTGCTGGTCACCAGTGGCAACGCGCTGGCGGCGCGCCTGGCCAAGTCGGCACTGGACCTGAAGATTCCGATCCACACCGCCACGCCGGCGCGCGAATTGCTGGTGGAGGATGGCCGTGTGGTGGGCGCGCGCGTGGTCGGCCCGGACGGCGAACGCACCATTCGTGCGCGCAAGGGTGTGGTGCTGGCGGCAGGCGGTTTCGCGCACGATCTCGAGCGCATCCGGCGTGCCTACCCGCACCTGCGGCGCGGCGGCGAGCATTTCTCGCCCGTGCCCACCGACAACACCGGCGACGGTTCGCGCATGGCCGAGCAGGTGGGCGGCACCGTGCCGATCCGATTTGCATCGGCAGCGGCCTGGATGCCCACCTCCAGGGTGCCGCGCAAGGACGGCAGTTTCGGTGCCTTCCCGCACCTTCTGGACCGCTACAAGCCCGGCGTCATCGGCGTGCTGCGCAACGGCCGGCGATTCACCAACGAATCGAACTCGTACCACGATGTCGGCGCCGCGATGATCGAGGCCTGCCAGCACGACAACGAGACCGCCATGTGGCTGATCTGCGACCAGGCCACCATCAGCAAATATGGCCTGGGCTACGCCAAGCCGGCACCCATGCCACTGGGCGGCTTCGTGCGCAACGGTTATCTGAGCAAAGGGCGCACGCTGGCAGAGCTGGCGAAGAACGCGGGCCTCGACCCTGCCGGCCTGGAAGCCACCGTGCGCCGGTACAACGAAGGGGCCGTGCGCGGTGAGGACCCCGAATTCGGCCGTGGCCGCACCTCGTTCAACCGCTACCTGGCCGATCCCGAGCACAAACCCAACCCCTGCGTGGCACCGATTGGCGAGGGTCCCTACTACGCGCTCAAGCTGCTGGTGGGTGACCTCGGCAGTTTCGACGGCATCACCACCGACGTGGCCGGCCGCGTGCTCGGCCCGCAAGGCGGGCCGATCCCGGGCGTGTTTGCCGTGGGCAACGACCGCGCCAGCGTGATGGGTGGCAACTACCCGGGCGCCGGCATCACCCTGGGTCCGATCCTGACCTTCGGTTATCTCACCGGGCGCTTCCTGGCCGGGCTCGAACCGGACCTGGAGACCGCCGTCGTCCAGGAGGAAGCGCATGCTGTTGCCGCCTAAGGCACTGGTCGATCACCGCATCTACACCATCCGGCTGCGCAGGATGCCGGAGTTCCTCGACGTGTTCGATCGCCTGGCCATGCCGGTGCTCCTCAAGACCCTGGGCGCGCCGCTGGCCTTTTATTCGAGCGTGGTTGGCCCGCTGAACCAGGTGGTGCACCTCTGGGGGTACGACGACATGGCCGACTACGAGCGGCGTTCGCTCGCGCGCGACACGCACCCCGATTTCCCGGCCTACCTCTCGGCGTCCGAGCACCTCATCGTGGCGCAGGAAACGCGCCTGATCCGCCGCATCGACCTGCCCAGCCTGCGCGAGCGCTGAAGCGCGAGATCGCGCACCACCACCACCCCCCGACCGGAGACCCGCGAATGCTTTCCCGCGAAGACAACGAACTGCTGGTGCGCGTGGGCGCCGATGCGCCCATGGGCAGACTCATGCGCCTGTACTGGCTGCCGTTCCTGCCGTCCACCGATCTGGAGGCGAACGGCCAGCCGGCGCGCGTGCGCCTGCTCGGCGAAGACCTGCTGGCGTTTCGCGACAGCGAAGGCCGCATCGGCCTGGTGGATCACGCATGCCCGCACCGGGGCGCGCCGCTGGTGTTCGGCCGCAACGAAGACTGCGGCCTGCGCTGCGTCTACCACGGCTGGAAGTTCGACGTGAATGGTGAGGTGGTCGACATGCCCGCCGAGCCGCCGGAGAGCCGTCTCAAATCGAAGACGCGCATCAAGAACTATCCCTGTCGGGAACGCAACGGCGTGGTGTGGGCTTACATGGGCCCGGATCGCGATTCACCGCCGCCGCTGCCTTCGCTTGAATGGAACCTGGTGCCGCAGGAGAACGTGCACCTCAGCTTTCGCGTGCAGGAATGCAAC
>SXGT01535165.1_pt1 | contig 12639 bp, 12 predicted proteins | sample 3176221 | NCBI WGS metagenome assembly SXGT01 (sample SAMN11356862, study PRJNA531348) | freshwater metagenome | isolation source: freshwater sample F1-120 | place: China: Fuxian Lake, Yuxi | collected 2017-12-25
CATCCTGGCGGCGGTCGTCTGGTCGGCCATCGTGACGGCGGGTTACGAATACTGGCATTACAGCATCAAGTTCGCCGACCGCCTGCCGCTCTTGCCTTGAGGTCCGCCCCTACACCCGCATCTGGAACGACGGAAGTGGTGGCGGCGGCTCCAGCCGGCCGGTGCGAGAATTGACGCTGGCCGTCCGCGAAAAGGCACCGTTCTCGCTCCGGTTCGGCGCCGAGCAACTGCAAATCGAAGCCGGCAAGAAGGCCCAGGTCAAGCTCGCCGTGACGCGCCTCAACCCCGACTTCAAAGAAAAGCTCACCCTCCTGCCGCTGCCCCTCCCCGGCAACATCAAAATCACCGCTCCGGAAATCGCGGCCGGCGCGAACGAAGCCACGATCGACGTCGAAATTCAGAATGGCACTCGCCCCGGAAACTACACCCTCGCCATCGTCGGCCAGGGGCAAGTCCCCTATGCCAAAGACCCCGCGTCCAAAGAAAAACCCAACGTGCTCGTCTCGCTCCCTAGCCAGCCGGTGACGATCACAGTCGTTGAGATGCCGAAGAAATGAGGCCCGGCGAGGGTAAATCCACATAGGGGGCAAAATCCATCAAAATCGCGAAATCTGCTGTTTTTCGTCTTGCTGCCCCCTTACACTAGCGGGTTGCACGGACTTGCTGAGACCCCTCGAATCATTGCCATTTGGGAGAGCCCTATGCCTGCCGCGTTTTTAAAGAAGCTCGTTGTTGCCGCCACTGCCACCACGCTTGTCATCGCTGCTGTTTCACTCAATTCCATCGGCCAGGAAAAGAAAGCTGACCCCAAGGCCAAGGCCGGCGCGAAAGATAAGGCCAAAGGGCGCTTGCCCGCCTACTACAAAGACGTGGTATCCGATGAGCAAAAGGAAAAAATCTATGCCATTCAAGCCAAGTACGAAAAGCAAATCGCCGATTTGCAGAGCCAACTGGAAACGGTGAGGGCCCAGCAGAACGGCGAGATTGAAGCCTTGCTGACTCCCGAGCAGAAAGAGAAAGTGGCCAAGGAAAGGGCCGAGGCGGACTCCAAGAAGAAGGCCGGCAAGAAGGGGGACGGCGACAAAGCCGCCAAGCCCGCCGACAAGGCGAAGTAGCTTCTACTTGACCGAGAACTCAATCGTCCCCGTGCCGAGCTTTCGTCCCTTGTAACTGCTGGCGGAACTCGGCGACTTCAGGTGCTGATCTTCTATCGCCTTGGTCCCGCGCCTGTTCTCCGGCTCTTGATGACCGGCTGAGCCCTTTTTGTCCTCGATGGTCAGCTCCAGGCGGTAGCTCCCCGAGGAGAGGCCGTCGGGAAGATAAATCAGATACGTTAGGAAGTAGTCCCGCCGGTAGTTACGGCAGACTTCCTTGTCCAGCGGCAGTTCCCGCTCGTCCACCAAATTGCCGCGGGAATCGAAGATCTGATAGGAGCCTTGCAGCTCGGTTTCGAACGAATCGTCGGCGATGCGCTGGGCGGAAAAGTTTTCCACTTCCGCGTACAGGATCACCTGCTGTTTGGGTTTGAACTGGCTCCGCGAAAACTCCGTGTACCAGCCGTAGCTTTCGACCTTTTCGCAGAAGGCCAGGTTTCGCACGTCGAGCTTGCTGGCGGCGGCGAGTTCGGCAGCGGCATCGCGGATTTCCCGGACAATCTTGGCGTTGCGAAGCGTCGGGCGGCGGGCCTCGTCGGCATTCATCCAGGTCGCCAGACCCATCAGCATGTGAACGAAGGCCTCTCGCTCGGGTCCGTCGAGCGCCTCAATCTGTGCGACGGCTTCCTCGGGCTGTTCCCCCGCGAGTTGCACGAGGCGCAGCTCCTTTTCGAGGCGGGTCAATTCTTCGTCGTCGCCCGCAGACGTGCGGCGGCGGTTGACTTCGGCTTTGAGGGCCGAGAGAAACTCGCTCCGCTGCTTGATCAGGGCGGTGAGCCTTTCCGCCGCGGTTGGCTCTTTCTTCTTTTCCACAGTCGTCGCGGGTGGACCGGCGAGAGTTCCCTCGGCCGATGTGACCGCCACGGGATGTTCCGGCGTTGGATGCACCAGAGCAGGTGCGGCTGCAGCGGGCGGGCCGGCAACCGGCGGATTGACAATGGGCGCGGGGGGCGGAAGAACATTTGCGGGATTGGCCGGCGGTTGCGAGTTTGGCGCGGATTCCGGCGAGGCCGGATTCGCCGTCAGCGGTTGTTCCTGCGTCACACTGGCTGGTGCTGAATTCGCGGTCGCGACAACAGACCCATCCAAAGCCGCATCCCGCTGCTTCTCCTCAATCGTCGGAATCTTGTCGAGCGTCGCCTTGGCCTTGCTTTCCCAGCCTGGATAGGGCCGCGTCACCAGCCCCAGTTCTTCATCGTTGGCGCTAGGCAACTTCCCTTCCAGCAGATTCATCGCCGCGCAGCCTGCCAGCGGACACAGCATTACTGCCGCCAAAAAGCGCAGCCAGCAGCGACCTGCCTGGCCGCCGCCTTGTTCCGTTCGTCGAATGGAGAAATTAGTTCCCACAGCTATGGCACCTTCGGTCCTACCGGCTTCCGGGGGGCGGATGGTAGTGGAATCCCCGCGGCAGGACAAGGCGAGAGCGGCTGCTAGCTCGGAGCGATTCCTAAAAAACGACGGCCACCGCTTCAATTTCAATCAGCCAATCCGGGCCGACCAGCGCGCTCACGCCGACCAGCGTGCTGCTGGGGGGGTGCTCGGCCCAGACATAGCGGCTGCGTACTTCACGAATGAGGGGAACATGTTCCGCGCGGAGGCCCACGACGTAGAGGTTTGTCTTCACGACCTGCTGAAACGACGCCCCAGCCGCGGCCAGCGCCAGTCGGATATTCTCAAACGCCTGCTCCGTCTGCCGCTTCATGTCCCCTTTGCCGACGACCTCTCCTTTCTCGTTGATGCCGACTTGTCCGGAAATGTAGATCGTCTTGCCGCCGCTCACGCTGACGACATGCGTCCAGCCGAAAGTGGGGCAAAGGGAAGGGGGATTGAGGAATTCCGCGGCCATGGAAAGAGCTCCCTTGGTTCGATGGATGAATTGGTATGCGTGGATAGGGCTCGGCACAAATTCCACGAATTATCGGATACGCGAGGAAACGCAGGCCCCTGCCATTCGTCTTAGAATAGGCCGCTACGTGCTCTTTGTCATTTGGAGGTTTGCGATCATGCGACGACTATTCCTGTGGGCCCTGGTGATGCTGGCGATCTGCAGCCCAACGGCAGCCCGCACAGTTTGGGGGTTGGGCGAGGAGACCATTGGCAATGAGCCGCTCCACGAGACCAACTTCACCGAGTGGAAGGGGATCATGCCGGTGGTGAACGACAAGGCCCGGGTCTACAGCAACTGGGTGAACGGGACTGAGCATTTTTTCTATAAGGGTACGACGGCGGAATTGAATGTCGCCCTCGCTCACTTCGCCAAAATCGAAGTGAAGCAGCATGAGGTGTTGCTGCGATCTGCTCCTGGCGTCGCCCACACATTCGGTCGCAAAGAGATCCCCTGTAATTGGGAACTCCACATTCACGGCGGCATCTCCAAGCACGTGCTGACGCTCGACAAAGGAGACGAAGTCTGGAACAAGGATCCGCGGCTGACGATTTACGTCGGCGGCGATGTCGACCTGGCGAAGCTGGAGATTCCTAAAGGGGTCACGCTCCTCGATATTCCCACTTTGAGCAAGCGGGTCGCGGCCGCCGTCCTGGCAAGCAAAGACAAGACCGTTCGCGGCTGGGGCTGCGGCGAGCTGACGGCGCTCGACCCCTTCAGCGGCGAAGGCCTGAAGACCGTCGCCAAGATGCTCGATGACGAGGACAACTGGGTTCGTCTCAACGCCGCGGGATGTCTGCCGCTGTTCGGCAAAAAAGCCGCCCCGCACCTGCCAGCTCTGCGCGAGTGTTTGATCTCCGAAGACCAAAACTTGAAAACCCGCGCTCAGGCGGCAATCATCGAAATCGAGCAAGCCGAGGACAAGAGCAAGGAAGAGAAAGAGGCAGTTGACGGCCAGAAGAGGATTGCGGAGTTTTTGGCAGCGAGGAAGAAGGAACAACCGTAAGTTGACCGGTCAGTTTGCCGTCAACAGCCTGGCAATCTTTCGCGCCGTCACGCTAAGCGGCAAGTCTTCGAGTGCATTAACTTTTACCCAGGCCTGCTCGCATTGCTTTTGGAGCTTATCCACCGCGTCCACACGGCGATTTCCCCGCGTGAATGCAGGGGTTAGGCCGGCGAATTGTGCCTCATAGCAGTGAAGCGTGATCCGAAATCGCGTGACGCCATGTTTGAGGGTGGTGAGCAGTTGGGCGTCTTCGAAAGCAATGCCAGTAAGCGAGGCGGTGTCAGCCGCGAGATTCATTACCCGCTGCCGATTGGGTGAAGCACTCGCGGATGTGAAACGGGGAAAGTCCCACATTCCGGCCCAGCGTTCCTCATCTCCCCGCCTGCGGACAAAGACCTTGCTGCCGCGGCGAATGACGACGACCACCTCCACCACTTCTTCGTATTGTTTAGGTCGTTTCGCAGTGGGGATGCTCTCTTGCCAACCCAACTTCCTGGTTGGGCAAAGCGGCGCCAGCGGGCACTCCGCGCATTTTGGCTGACGGGGAGTGCAGACCTGGCTGCCGAGCTCCATCAATGCCTGGTTGAACTGGCCGACGTTCTTTGCCGGCAGGATCTGCTCCGCCATTGTCCACAAGAACTTTTGGCCGGCCGTGCTCGTGGCTTCCCCGCGATACGCCGCCAGCCGGCTCAGGAGGCGGATCGTGTTGGCCTCCAAAATCGGCAGCCGGCGATCGAGGCCGAGCGACAGGATGGCGCCCGCGGTATAGCGGCCGATGCCGGGAAGCGCGCGGACAAGCTCATATTCACGGGGAAATTCTCCGCCATGTTCGGCCGCAATCTTTCGCGCCGCGGCATGCAGTTGCCTCGCCCGCCGGTAATAACCCAGCCCCTCCCACAGCCGCAGCACCTGTTCCTCCCGCGCCGCGGCTAGTTGTGAGACCGTGGGAAATACAGCCAGGAACCGCTCGTAGTAGGGAACCACTGCCGCAACCTGCGTCTGCTGCAGCATGACTTCGCTGACCCAGATGCGGTACAAATCCCGGGTTCCCCGCCAAGGAAGTTTGCGGTGATGTTCCGCAAACCAGGCCAATAGCAGCCGGACGAGCCGGCGACGCAAAAGTTTGTTGTTGAAGAAAGTGGCATCCATGACCGGAGGAGTGGAGAAACGACGGTGCAACGAGTATCTTCTAAAGAATCCAACTCATTCCGTCCAGTAACGCTAAGTCCGCATTGGAGGAGCCATGCCCGCCACACGCTGGGAGTATCATACCGTCATTGTCACTCGCCAGGTCACTCAAGGTTTTACGGGCACATCCCACTCGGCATGGCAACCAGCAATCGATTTTAACGCCCTTGGACAACAGGGTTGGGAGCTAGTCAGCGTAGTCCCAGTTTTTTCGCATCAAGCGCAAGGCATGACACATCTGCCAGTCACGACGGAATTGGTCCATATCTTCAAGCGCCCTTGCGGCTGAAGGTTATTGCAAATAGCTCACTTTTGCAATCTTCCGCTCTTTGTCCGCAATCCAGCGAAACAAGTACAGCGTCACTGCCGGTCGCAGCTCGTCGCGGCAGTCTTCCCAGGTCCGCTGGCCGGGGATGATTTCCAGCACTTGAATGAGATGCACGCCGAAGGCTGTGACGACCGGCGGGCTGCACTCTCCCTTTTTAAGTGCGAAGGCGGCCTTGGTAAATTCCTCGGGCATCGGCTCGTGGCGGCGGATGCCACCGATGTTGCCGCCGTCCTTCGCGGTGGGAGCTTGTGAATGTTTCTTGGCGGTTTCCGCGAAGGTCATCTTGTTCGATGTGATATCCTCTCGAATCGCAGTTGCTCGTTGCAGAGCTGCTTGCAGTTTCGCGTTATCACCCGCCGAAACCGTGAGCAAAATGTGAGCGACCTTTAGCTCGGTGGCGTCGAAATCGGGCCGGTGCATGTCGAAGTACTTTTTCAAGTTGTCGTCGGTGGAACGAGCCTCGACGTACCGCGCCCAGGAGATTTTCCAAAGCAGCTCCTGGCGCAGCTCACCTTCGGTCATGCCAATGTTCTTGAGATGGACCGCGAGAGCGGTGTCCTTCGCCTTGAGCTGCCGCACCAGCCGGGCGAGGGCAAAGTCGATGTCTTCCTGGCTGGCCACCTGCTTGTTGGCTTGCAGATACCGCAGCACCAGATGCCGGTCGATGACCTGCTCCAAGGCATGCTTCCGCAGCCGGGCCAAGGCTTCACCCGTCAGCTTCTGCCCCCTCAGCGCCAGGGCAATTTCCCGTTCGACCTCCCCCGCCCCTATCGCCTCATTGTCCACCGTCGCCGCCACGTGGGCCGGTCCCGCCGCCAGCTTTTCATCTGCGGGCACAACACAAGTAACCCCCAAAACAAAAATCATTGAGATCAGATTCATGGAATTGCTCAATCAGCAAGACAGTGCCCCTGTCTTTCTCCGCGATCCTCCGCGGCCTCTGCGGTAAATCTCTCCGGCATTGGCTACGGCAGCTCGATATTCTTTAGTTCAAATTCAATCGGAATCCGCACGATGGCGGCCGGCGTTTTGTAGATGAACTTGTAACCCTTGGCAGAAGTCTCTTCCCCGAGATCGAATTTGTAGTCCAGGCCCACTTCGTTCTGTCCGGTCGCGGTCGCTTCCAGGCCGGCGTTTTCGATTTTGTTGCCGGACCGGTCGAGCAGGTAGCATTCGTTGTCGTAAATCCACCCCTGGTGCGATTCGAGGGCTTTCCCAGCCTCGCCGAATTTCACCCGCACCTTTACGTCAAAGATCTCCTCATTCTTCCGGACTTCTCGCACCACCACCGTCACGCCCCCGCGCTCCTGCTCCACCCCTTTGGCTTTTTCCAAATCAGTAAATTCAAACTCCTCGATGCGCCCCAAAACCAGTGCCGACATCTTCCCCTTGATGGAGGCAATTTGCTTCACGCCCCGCGGCGGCAGCCGGAACCCCAACTCCAGCTCCACACCGGCATTGGTTCCCCGCACCGGAAACTCGAGCGTCTCCTCCCCGGCGTCACTGATGATTTCGCCACCGGCTTCATCGGTCGCCTTTAAATTGCCCGGCGCCAATTCCAACACCACCGGACGCACCCGCGGCTCCCAGGCGACATCGACGGTCAGCTTGAGCCCCCGGTTCATCGGATTCCGTAGATCGCTACTGGCCTCCAGCAATGTCGGCTCCAGGCGGAAGAGTCCGCCGTAGCTGCCGTGCGTGGAGCGAGGGAGTGCCCCTTCGCCGCGCGACACATACGCCAGCGCCCCAGTCTCCACGTCGTAGTTGTAAAGCTGCAAACTGGCGGCATCGAGCACGGTGTCGAGCGCCTGCCAGAAGGGAACCTTCTCCAAAGCCAGTTTCACTTTCGGATCGGGAGTTTCTTGCATGAACTCCGTACGTTTGTCGACGACTTTGTTTCCCGTCTGCTTCTCAATGCCAGCCATCGCCTCCGACAGAGTCATCTCGCCGCTGAGCGTCACAAACGCCGGCCTGGTCGAGGCCTCCACAGCGGCGGCCAAGAGTGCGCTATACACCCGCCGTAAACGGTTCTTCACTTCCGCGGGCGTACGGGCATCCGGCTTGGGAAGCAGCGGCAGCACGTCCAGTCCCAAGGCGATCAACTCCTTCTCGGCCGCTTCGCGCTTGGCCTGCTCGCCGGCATCGAGTTGCTTGACAAGGGCCCGAACCTTGGGGGCGATTAAGTCGGCTGCCGACTTCTCTTCTTTCTTCTCCTCGGTTTTGGGCGGAATGGCCTTTTCCGCACCCTTCACCGGCTCAGGCTTGGCCGGCTCGGTCTTGGCCTTCTCCGCCTTTGTGGCGGTTTCTTTCTTCTCCACCACTTTGGCAGCTGCTTTCGGCGGCTCGGGCTTGGCAGCCTTGGTTTCTTCCGGGGCGTTGATCAGACAGGCCAGAACCAGCAGAGTCGCGCTCACGGAATACCTCGCACACAGAGGACAGAGAAAGACAGTCGTCCAGAATGACTTCATTCTAAAGACGCCAGCCCTCCCATGCCATTCCCAGAGAATCACTGCCACCAAGGGGCGTTTTGTGAAACAGGGGGAAAGGTCTTACAGCCAATGTTCCTGCTGATACCAATTCAGCGTTTCGGCCAGCCGCTCCTGCAAAGGTTTAGCAGGGGCAAACGAAAGATCGCGCTTGGCGGCTTCGGCGGAACAGGCCCAGGAAGGAGCGAGGGCTTCCTGGATCTTGTCGAGGTTGAGATCATCGGGCTTGCGGCGGAGAGTGGCGAGCGCTTGACTGATGCCGCCGATCATCCAGGGGATCGGGTTGGGACAGGACAGGACCAGGACATAGGGGCGACGAACCAACGGGCCGGCCATTTTGCCCAGTTCGGCGTAGCTAGGGTATTCCGGTGCGACGGCAAAGTAATAGCCTTTGCCACTGCCTCTTTGTTTGCCGTGATGCCCATTCCTGTTGGTGGCAACAACTTCCCCCCGCTCGCGAGCCCGCAGCAGCAATTCCACGCAGTCGGACACGTGAATGTACGATAGAGGGGGCGGTTGAGAGCCGGGGACGACGTGCAGATTGAGGTACTTGATGGCCTTGAAAATGGGCAGCATCGACTTGTTCCGCGGACCGAAGACGATTCCGGGGCGAACGACGGTCGTGGGAACTTTGTCCGCGAATGACAGAGCCTCTTGCTCACCGGCCAGTTTGCTCCGGCCGTAGTTGCTGATCGGGTGCGGCGAGTCGGACTCCACGCGAATCTGCCCCCGCTGCGCCGGGCCGGCAGCGGCGATGGAAGAAACCAGGATCAACCTGGGTGGGTTCCGCTGTTTCGCACAAGCCAGGGCAACTTTCCGGGAGCCGTCCTGGTTCACCTTGAGCATGTCTTCGTACCGCAATGCCGAGGTCATGGCCGCCAAGTGGAAGACGGCGCTTGCTCCGTACATTCCTTCTTCCAGAAGTTGCGGCTGATGGAGCTCGCCATAGACGAGCTCCGCGCCGGCATTGCGCAAGAGGTCAGATTGGGAGCTCTTGCGGACCAGGCAGCGCACCCGCTCTCCGCGCGCCCGGAGGGCCTGAACCAGATGCGAGCCAATAAACCCGCTAGCGCCGGTGACGAAAACGAACGACATTGCACGAACCCAAAAACAGACGAAAAACGTGGCCGCTCCTTGGGGGCAAAATGTTTATCGGCATGTCTTCCTTTACCGCCCTGTGAACCTCCCTTATTTTACGTACCCATTTTCCACAAACCAGTTCCAGGCGTCGGAAATAGTCTCTTTCAGAGGGCGGATGCGGTATCCCAGTTCCTGCTCCGCTTTGGCGCTGGAAAAGCAGTGTTGCTGGCAGGACATCCGCATTCCCGCGGAATTGACGTTGGGTTCCCGGCCGGTGACGCGGCCCCAGAAGTCTCCTGCCAGCGCCCCAATCCAGCGGTTAATGGGTCCCACTCGAAAACGGGGACCCCTCTTACCGGCAACCGCGGCAAACTTTTTCCAGGCGTCATAATAGGACAGGTTGTGTCCGGCCAGCACATAACGGCCCCGAGCCGAAGAGGTCTTAGCGGCCTGCACGCAGGCGGCGGCAACATCCCGGGCATCGCCGACGCTGAAGGCACCGATCGGAGCGAGCGGGGCAAAGTGGGCGACCTCCAGAAGCATCTGGCCGCTGGACGGTTTCCAGTCCCACGGGGCGAGCATGAAACCCGGATTCACAATGACGGCTGAGAGGCCTTTGTCCATTTCCACTTGCACTGCCGCTTCGCCGGCTCGCTTGGTCACCACGTAAGGACACTCAACGGCTCCCGGCAGCGCGGTCTCTTCCGTGGCGGGATTGTTGAGTTGACCCAAGCCCAGGGCATTGACGCTGGAGACATGGACCAGTCGAGCACCCGCAGTCCGAGCGGCAGCGGCAACGTTGCGAGCACCTTCGACATTGACGGCCTGATGTTCCATCCCCTGTGACCAGCCAATGTGCACGTGTCCGGCAGCATGAACGATGACGTCCATCCCTTGAGCGGCACTGTGGACGGAGTCTGCGTCCCGGACGTTGCCCGTCCGTAGTTCCACGTCGAGACCGCTGAAGGGACGCTGTTCGGTGCCGACGCGGTGGAGAACTCGGACCTCTTCGCCGATTTCGAGCAGGCGGCGGACGACGTTATTTCCCAGCAGGCCAGAACCGCCAGTGACCAGGTATTTCATCGGCGCGTCACTCCAAAGGACCCCCTGACAAAGTAGCCTGCACACTGCGTGCGCGGGCCGGTATTATCGGAATACCGCGATTGCGCAGCGAGCGGGCTACAATAGCGGCTTCCAGAAAAAAGAGGAATACCTTCGGATGAGTCAATTCGCACAGGCAGCCGCTCTCAATCCCCATCAGGTCATCGTCAAGCCGGTCACTTCCTGGTGGCAGCGGCGGCAGTTTCTCAATGTTCCCTGGGACATCTACAGCGGCGATCTGAACTGGATTCCTCCGCTGCGTGGAAACGCCAAGGAGATGGTGAATTACACGAAACATCCGTTCTACGATACGGCGGAAATCCAGACGTTTCTGGCCTACCGCAATGGCACACCGGTCGGCCGCATTGCCGCGATTGTCCCCCATGCCCACAACGAGCGGTATCACGAAAAGCGGGGCTTCTTCGGTTTTTTTGAAAGCGAGGACAGCCAGGAAACGGCAAGCGCCCTCTTCGATGCCGCCCGTGACTGGCTCCGCGAAAGAGGAATGACGGCGATCCGCGGACCAATGAACCCCTCCATGAACTACGAATGTGGCCTCCTGATCGACGGCTTCCATGAGCCCCCCACGTTCATGATGACCTACAATCGCCCCTACTATCAGCGGCTGATTGAGACCTATGGCTTCACCAAGACGCAGGACATGGTCGCCTTCTGGGGGCACATGAACATGATCTCGGGGCTCGACAAGAAGTTGGACTTCATCATCCAGGAGTGCCAACGGCGGTTTGACGTAAAGCTCCGCCGTCTCGACCCCAAACACTTCGACCGGGACGTCCGGCTGTTTCTGGATATCTACAACCAGTCGCTTGTCGGCACCTGGGGCTTCGTCCCGATCTCGGCCGCGGAAACCAAGGCCATGGCCCACGGCCTGAAAATGCTCATCGTCCCGGAAATGACCACCATCGGCGAAATCGAAGGCAAACCGGTCGGCGCGGTCTTTGCTCTTCTTGACTATAACCCCCGCATTAAGGAAATCGGCGGGCGTCTCTTTCCGTTCGGATTTCTCAAACTTCTCTTCAATCGCAAAGAGATCAAACGGATCCGCCTGATCAGCACCAATGTCATTCCTGAATATCAAAAGTGGGGGGTCGGCCTGCTTATCGTTTCCCATCTCTTGCCGGAAGTGAAATCCTGGGGAATTCAAGAAGCCGAGTTTAGCTGGGTGCTGGAGAGCAACTCGCTCTCGTACGGAACGCTGAAGCGGGGCGGGGCGAAGATTACGAAGACGTACCGGCTGTTTGATTATGAGATACCGGCACAAGGCTAATACAGGCGTCGATTCACCAGATTCTTCATACGGATGATCCTCCTCTCCCTCCAATCTCTCGTCAAACACTTCGGCCCGGAGCCGGTGCTGGCGGGAGTGACATTCGATATTCGTCCCGGAGAGCGAGCTTCGCTGGTGGGGCCGAACGGCGCTGGCAAGACAACGCTGATGAAGATCATTGCCGCCCGCGAAGAGGCTGATAGCGGCAAAGTGGAGCTGCATCCGACGGTCCGGCTGGGATTTCTCGAACAGCAGCCGGAGTTTGAGCGGGGGAAGACAGTGTGGGACGAGGCCAGGAGCGCGCTCGACGAACTGCTCAGCTATTCGCACGAGGCGGAAGAGCTGGGCCATGCCATGAGCACGGTGACCGACGACTCCGAGCGGAAGCGGCTGGAGCGGCGGTTTGAGTTCGTGCAACACCAGCTTCATCACCACGACGTCTACAACTTGAACTACAAAATCGAGCGGGTCCTCTCCGGCCTCGGCTTTACCAAGGCCAGCTACGAGCAATCGCTGGAAACGCTCTCCGGCGGGCAGCAGAACCGCTTGCTTCTCGCCAAGCTGCTGCTGGCCGAGCCCGACCTGATGCTCCTCGACGAGCCGTCGAACCATCTCGACATCGACGCGACCGAGTGGCTTGAAAACTTCCTCCTCGAAACCAACCAGTCCGTACTCGTCGTCAGCCACGACCGCTACTTTCTCGACCGCGTTACCAACCGCACGCTGGAGCTGTTTCAAGGGACCATCGAGTCCTATCCCGGCAACTTCACCCAGTACAAGCGATTGAAGGGCGAGCGGGTGGAGTTGCAACGCAATGCCTACGTCCGCCAGCAGGACGAAATCGTCAAGTTGGAAGAGTACATCGCCAAGTATCGCTTTGGCGTCCGCCACGCCCAGGCCGAGGACCGCCGCAAGAAACTCGACCGCCTGGAGCTGGTGCCGCCGCCGCGAGAAATCAAGCCGCCGCCAATGGGCTTTCTGCCAGCCTCCCGCACCGGCGACATCGTCATCCGCGTGGAGCGCCTGGCCAAAGCCTACGACCGGCCACTCTTCAAAAACCTCACCTTCGACCTACTCCGGGGCGAAAAATGGGGCATCCTCGGCCCCAACGGCTGCGGCAAAA
>SXGT01537294.1_pt1 | contig 12639 bp, 11 predicted proteins | sample 3176221 | NCBI WGS metagenome assembly SXGT01 (sample SAMN11356862, study PRJNA531348) | freshwater metagenome | isolation source: freshwater sample F1-120 | place: China: Fuxian Lake, Yuxi | collected 2017-12-25
ACGCGACCATCGCGCTCGAGCGTTCGTTGGCCGAACTCGGCATCTTCCCGGCCGTCGATCCGCTCCGTTCGACGTCCCGCGCCCTCGATCCGCAGGTCGTCGGCGAAGAGCACTACCGCGTTGCGCGAGAAGTCCAGCGCATCTTGCAGCGCTCCCAAGAGCTCAAGGACATCATCGCGATCCTCGGACTCGAAGAGCTTTCGGACGACGACAAGCGCGTGGTCGCGCGCGCCCGCCGTCTCCAGAAGTATCTGGCGCAGCCGTTCTTCGTCGCCGAGGTGTTCACGGGCACGCCGGGCAAGTTCGTCAAGGTGGCCGACACGGTGCGCTCCTTCGCGGAGATCATCGACGGCAAGCACGACGATCTGCCGGAGGACGCCTTCTATATGCTCGGCGCCATCGAAGAAGTGATCGAGAAGGCCGCCAAGATCAAGGCTCAAGGCTGATCTCCCCGCGGACCGCCTTTTCGGGCGGTCTGCAAGGAAGCGCAGCCGCACCCGGACGTTCCCGACCATGAAGACGCTCAAGCTCAAGATCCTCACGCCCGAAGGCCCGGTCTTCGACGGCACGGTCACGACCGTCGTCGCTCCTGCGACGAAGGGGAGCATGGGCATTCTTCCCGGGCACACGTCGTTGGTGACGTCGCTCGAGACCGGCGTCGTACGGGCGGATTTCTCGGACGGCGCCCCGCACTTCTTCATGGTCAGCGGAGGCTTCCTCGAAGTCGCCGACGACGAAGTCCGCATCCTCGCCGACGTGGGCGAAGAGGACGAAGCGATCGATCTTGCGCGCGCGACCAAGGCCGCCGAGCGCGCGAAGCAGCGGCTCCGCGAACGCAGCGCGCAGGACTTCGACCTCGCCCGCGCGGAAGCCGCGTTGGCGCGCGCAGTCACCCGACTCCGCGTCGGCGAGTTGCGCAGCCGTCGTGCGACCATGGCCGAGCGCCTCGGCCGCTGAAAATCCGGCGCGACGATCCCGGTCGATCCTTCGGGGCGGCCGGGATCGCGTTGTTTTTGCGCTTAGGGCTCAGCACTCGGCTAAAATCAGGTTCTGAGAACGATCGGTACTTCGTCCGCCTCACACGCAACCCGAGGGTTCGTACGCCTTCCTGAGCGGGCAACCGTTTCCAGATCGGCCGAGGTTCGCCCATGTCGACGCTCCGTACTGCCGCCTTCGCCGGCCTCTTCTTGCTCGGCGGATGCTCCTCGAATCGCTTTCTCGATCATTATTCGGGTGAGCGCCACGGTGAAATTCCTTACGCGACCGTCACCGGATCGGCGCCGCCGAACGCCCGGGTGATCGGTTCGTCGGAGTTCACGGCCCCCGGTGGGATCTCCGACGGCGAGGCTTTGGACGCGGCCCGTACGGTGGGGGCCGACTACGTCGCATGGGGAGGCGACTTCGACGGGACGAGCCGAGGAATCGCGCACCGCCCGGTCACCGTTCCGGTCTACGGGTCGTCCTTCTACTACGGTCGCGGGTGCGGACGCCGCGGCTACGGATACGGAACGTCTTTCGGCTACGCGACCGTTTACGAACCGTACGAGTATGCGGTCGACTACTACCGCTACCGGGCGACCTTCTACCGTTCGTGGTCGTTCGATCCCTACCGTCCGACCTCCCCCTGACCCGTCGTTCCCGTCGAACCTAAGTCGTTCCGCACCGCGCTTTCCGGCTTAAGAACTGCGGAAGGCAAGGGGCGTCAAGGCCGCCTTGCTATCTTCCGCACCGCTCCTTAGGGAGCCGGAAGCCGGAGAACGCAAGGTGGAACTGAAGCGAACGCAGACCTGCGGCGAGCTACGCGCCGAGCACGCAGGGAAGACGGTCATCCTCAACGGTTGGGTCGACAGTCGCCGCGATCACGGCGGCATCGTCTTCTTCGATCTACGCGACCGATACGGTTTTACGCAAGTCGTCGTCGACGGCGGCGTGCTTCCGCTCGTGCACGAACTGCGGCCTGAATTCGTCGTCGCCGTGCAAGGGAAAGTGCGGCTTCGGCCCGACGACGCGCGCAATGCGTCCCGTCCGACGGGGGACGTCGAGATCGTCGCCGACCGCTTGGAGATCCTCAACGTCTCGAAGACTCCGCCGTTCGAGGTGGTCGACCATTTGAAGACGCGCGAAGACCTGCGGCTTGAATACCGCTACGTCGACCTTCGCCGCCGGCCTTTGCTCGACAACATCGTCTTCCGCTCGCGCGTGTGCGACGTGATTCGCCGCGTGTTCCAAGGACTCGATTTCTGCGAGATCGAGACGCCGCTTCTCATCAAGACCACGCCGGAAGGGGCGCGCGACTTCATCGTCCCGGCCCGCACGCATCCGGGCGAGGTCTACGCGCTCCCGCAGTCGCCGCAACTCTTCAAGCAGACGTTGATGATCAGCGGCCTCGACAAGTACTTCCAGATCTGCAAGTGCCTCCGCGACGAAGACCTTCGCGCCGACCGGCAGCCCGAGTTCACGCAGCTCGATATGGAGATGTCCTTCGTCCGCCAAGAGGACGTCTTCGACGTCATCGAACGGACCATGACGACCCTCTGGCGCGAACTGCAGGGCGTCGAGATCCCGCGCCCGTTCCCGCGGCTTACGTACGACGAATGCATGACGCGATTCGGCATCGACAAGCCCGACACGCGTTTCGGCCTCGAGCTCTTCGACGTCACGGACATCGCCAAGACTTGCGGCTTCAAGGTGTTCGCCGGCGCCGCCGGGAAGCCGAAGGGCTCGGTCAAAGGCATCCGCATTCCAGGCGGCGGCGCGTCGAGCCGCTCCGAGATCGACGCCGCGGAAGCGGTCGCCAAGACGCACGGCGCCGCCGGTCTCGCGTGGCTGAAGCTCCTGCCCGAAGGCCCGCAAGGGCCGATCGCGAAGTTTCTTCAGCCGGCCGAGATTCAGGCCATCGCGGATCGTGCGGGAGCTAAGGAGGGCGACCTGCTCGTCTTCGTCGCCGCGCATGAGGAGACGGCTTGGGCCTCTCTCGCGCAAGTCCGTCTGCACTTCGGACGCGCGCGCGATCTCATCGATCGATCGCGCTGGAACATGCTCTGGGTGGTCGATTTCCCGCTCTTCGGCTGGAACGAAGAGGACAAGCGCTGGGAGGCGAAGCACCACATGTTCACGTCGTCGCAAGAACCGTTGCCGATGCCCGGCGACGATCTGTCGCACGTGATCGCCAACCTCTACGACCTCGTCGTCAACGGCAACGAGATCGGGTCGGGATCGATCCGCATCCACCGGCCGGAGGATCAGCAGCGCGTGTTCGACTTGATCGGGCTCTCTCGCGCCGAGGCCGAGAGGAAGTTCGGCTGGTTCCTGCGGGCGCTCGAATACGGCGCTCCGCCCCACGGCGGCATCGCGCTCGGCGTCGACCGCATCGTCATGCTCATGCGGAACGCCGAGTCGCTCCGCGACATCATCGCGTTCCCGAAGACGGCCTCCGGCACTTGTCTCCTGACCGGCTCGCCGTCGCCCGCCGACGACCGCCAGTGGGGGGACCTCGGCCTCGACGTCCGCGTCCGATCGGCGAAGTGACCTCGGCGGGCGGATTTTCCGCCCGTGCGAAAGGAGCGGAGCCGAGCGGGCTCCGCGGCCGATAACGAACCGGGGCCTTAAGGCCCCCACCGGCGCCCAATGCAGAAGCTCGTCGAACGTTTGCGCGTGCTTTGCCCCGGAGCTTCGGGGCGCACTCTGAAGCAGCTGTTGGAGAACGGTCGCGTCCTGTTGGACGGGGCCGTCGTCCGGCGCGGCGACCGCGAGATCGCGGACGAAGCAGAAGTCCGCATCGCGTCGAAATCGATGCCGAAAGACATCTTGATCGACGCGCCCGTCAAGATCATGTACGAGGATGAAAGTCTCGTCGTGATCGACAAGCCGCCGGGCTTGCTGACGGTCGCCGAGCGGTCCGACGGCAGGCCTTCCGCATGGTCCCTGCTCCGTTCGTGGTACGCCGATCGCGGATCGCGCACGGAGCCCTTGCTCGTCCACCGCTTGGACGCGACGGCCTCCGGACTCATCGTGTTCGCGAAGTCCGAACCTGTCGCGCGGTCCCTCAAAGATCTCTTCGCCTCGCACGTGATCGACCGGCATTACGCCGCGGTGACGGAAGGCGAGCTCCGGGGCGACGAGGGCGCGATCGAAAGCGAGCTCATCGAGTCGACGGAGCCCCCGCACCGCGTTCGCAGCGTGCGACCCTACGACGGCGACGAAGTGCGCGGAGCGGCCCGCGCCTCGTTGACGCGCTGGCGGCGGCGGGCGTCCCGCGGTGCGCTGCATGCGCTCGAGGTCCGGCTCGAAACCGGAAGGAAGCATCAGATTCGAGTGCATCTCGCCGAGGCGGGCTGCCCGATCGTCGGCGACGAACTGTACGGCGGCCGTAAGCACAAGCGGCTGCTGCTTCACGCTTGGGTGCTCGCGTTCCGGCATCCGCGTTCTGGCGCGGCGATCCGCTGCGTCGCTCGTCCGGGGCCGTCCTTCGACGTCGCCGGGCGCGATGCATTCGGAGGCGAGCCTATGCTGCGTCCGCTCGAAGGCGACGCGGGAGCGGGACCGCTTTGACCGAAGCGAGCGCCGGCAAGACGCGCTTCGGCGACGATTCCGCGCTCGCGACGGCGCTTAGACCGCGTGCGGAACGCGGCGGGCGGCGGGTCGGCCTCGTGATCGAAGGCGGCGGCATGCGCGGCGCGTTCGCCGCCGGGGTCGCCGCCGGGCTCGCCGAAGCGGGACTCCCGTTCGACGCCTTCGACATGCATCTCGGTTCGAGCGCGGGCGCGCTCAACTTGATGTATTGGATCTCGCAGAATCCGCGCCTCGGAACGCGCGTCTACATCGACGACCTCACGAGTACGTCCGAACCGAGGTTCCTGCGTTTCCGCGGCGCGCGCGAGCTTTACGGCCGTCTTCTTCGCGCCGAACCGGTGATGAATCTGCACGCGGTCGAGCATGCGATGACGGTGCTGCGACCGATCGACCGTCGGGCGGTGGCGACCTGCATGGCGCCGATCCTGTTCCCGATCACGCGCGCCGACGATCTCGTGACCGCTTTTTGCGACGCGCGCGACCTTCCGTCCGCGGATCTCCTGCCGACGCTGTTGGCCGCAGCGTCCGTGCCCGTGCTTGCGGACGTCTACGATCTGGCCCACGGCCGGTTCATCGACGGCGCTTGCGGCGCGCCGCTCCCGGTCGCCGAAGCGTTGTCCCGCGGCTGCACCGATCTCGTCGTCCTGCTGAACCTGCCGCCGCCGCTCGGACCGGCGTGGTACGAGACGATGATCTTGTATGCGTTGGCGGGCCGCCGCGGTTTGACGTCCCGCGTCGCGCGGGCCGTGCGGGCCGGCCGCGCCGCGCGCCGGGACGCGATCGAATTCCTGGGCGCACCGCCGCCCGGCGTGAACATCACGGTGCTCGCTCCGGAGCGGCGCTTGGTCCGCTCGTTGGAGTTGGATCCGGCCCGCGTCGAAGCCTGCGTCGACGCAGGGGCGGCGGCGGGAACCCGCGCCTTGGCGCGGGCGCGCGCGGTGCTCGACGCCCGCCGTACCTCCTGATCGCCTTCGCTTGCGGTAGATTCGATCCGTGAGCAACCAAGGCTACATCCTCCGACGTGCGCTCCCCGGCGACGGGGACGTCGTGCGCGGATTGATCAATCGCGTCTTCGGCGCGAACGATCCCGCGTTCGTCCCGTACGACCGCGCTTGGGCGGCGTGGAAGTACGACGCCAATCCGGCGGGCTCCCACGGGCTCCTCGCCGAGAACCCGGCGGGCGAAGTCGTCGGTTTCTACGGCGGCGTCCCGATCCGCATGCGCGCGGACGGACTCGACGTCGTCTTCGGTCAGAACTGCGACAGTTGTACCGACGCCTCCGAGCGGCGCGGTCTGAAGAATCCGGGGACGTTCGTGCGCACGGCGCAGGCCTATGCATCGACGTTCGCACGCCGAGGCGGCGACGCCGTGATGTACGGGATGGCCACGAAGGCGCATTACCGGCTCGGCGTTCGCTATCTCGATTATTGGATGCTGCGGACCCAGCCGATGCTCGTCCTTCGCGATCCGTCGCGGCTTCCGGATTGGGACCGATCCGTCCACGCCGTTCCGGTCGATCGCTTCGACGCGCGCGCGGATCGTTTCGCCGCGTCGCTCGAATCCTCTTACCCTTGCGTCGGCGTGCGCGATGCGTCCTTTCTCAATTGGCGCTTTCTCGACCGCCCCGGCGAGCACTACGTGACCGCGTTTGCGAAGACGGGGGACCGGGACGACTACCGCGGCCACATGGTGTTCGCCGAAGCGCGGTTCGGCGATCAGCCGACGGCATTGGTGGTCGATTGGTTCGTCGACCCGGGCGACTTCGGGGCCGCGCGGTCTTTGCTGCGCTTCGCGGCCGAACGCGCCGCACAAGCGGGGAGGGAGGAGCTCGTTTTCCTTTGCCCCCCGACGTCGTTCTGGTTCGGACGCTTCCAAGACTTCGGTTTCGCGGCGGAACCGTCGCCGTACGTCATGATCGCGCGCCCCTACGATCCGCGGCTGTCGTCCGCCTATCTCCGTGCGCACTGGTACTACACGCTCGCCGATTTCGACATCGTCTGAGGGTCGCCCATGTCCTTCCGCATCCGTCCGGCGTCGCCCGCCGACCTCGCAGCGGTCGCCGCCGGTTCGCCGGCGCGTCCTTGGACGCTCGAAGAACTTTCCGGACCCGACGGCTTCCGAGGAGTCCTTGCGGAGCATCGGAACCGCGTCGTCGGCTTCTGGGGCGCGCGGGTGCAGCCGATGTCCGTACGAGGCGACGTCCTCTTGTTCGGCGTACTGGCGGGCTGCTTCTTGGAAGCCCCGTATCGGACGGGCGGCGTGCACTCCGCGTTCATCGAAATGGACGAGACCTTCGCGTCCCTCTTTGAAGGCCGCGAGCCGGACCGTTTCGCCTCCGTCGTCGGGCGACCGGCGGAATCCGATTGGTGGCTCTTGCGACGCATGCGCGGGTTCACGCCGATCCGAACGGAGACCGAACTCGTCCTCCCGGACGTCCGCACCGCGGTCGTCGCGTCGTCGGAGGAGCGCGCCGTGATCTACGGGGCGGCGGAATGCGCCCGCTGGACCCGCCCGCTCCTCGTCGGCGAAGCGGCCCCGATCCGCGACGGCGTCCGTATGCTCGCGCGGCGCGGCGACGACGGCGTGCTCCATTGCGTCGAACGGGACGGCGTCCCGGTCGCGGCCGCCGTCGCCCGCACGTCCGCGGACGGCGCCGTCGACGTGGTCGATTGGTGCGTGGCCGAGCACGATGAAAGCTCCGCCTCGGCGCTGCTCGCCGCCGTGCTCGCCGACAGGAAAGGGGAGGCGCGATTCCCGGTCTTCGGCCGGTCGCCTTGGACGTCGTGGCTGCAGCGCGCCGGCTTCCGGTCTCGGCCGTCGACGGCCGGCGGTCCGTCGGAGCCTTATCTGGCGGCCCGCTCGGTGCATCCGCGTTGCGACGCCGAATGGCTCGCCGAACACTGGTTCGCGACGGCCGCGGACGTCTGCCGGTATCCGATGGAACCGTGCCAGATCGAGGAGGACGCGGTGTTTCCGCCTCCTCCCGGGACGCGCGCCGGATCCGAGCGGCACGGCTAAAGGCGTCGCGCCGCAAACGTAAAGCGCTCGCAATCAACGCACTAAGTTGCCCCGACACTTACTGCGTTCTCCTTGCGCCGTCGCCGATGCGGAGAGTATCCTTCGTTCGTTCCGATCGGTCGCCGCCCGCGCGACCGACCGGCATTGCCATGACCAGTCCTCCGCACACCCTCAGCTTGAAGTCTTTGCTCGGACGATCGCTGTTTCCGATCACGGCACTCGTGGTGATTCTGGGAGCGCTCGTTTGGGGACCCTTCGTTAGCTTCGGTCTGGCGTACGTCTGGTGGCGCATCGTGGCGAGGATCGGTTGACCGCTATGACGAACTCCGCCGCACCCGCTTCCGCTCCGACCGCGACCCGTCGCGGCCTCCTTGCGCATCCGGAAGACATCCATTGCGTGGTGTTCGACCTCGTCCTAAAGGTCTCCTATCTCGCCGCCTTCGCGATCTGGCTCAAGTGGGACGCGATCCCGGCGCTCGCTGCGACCGGGACCGCAGGCAAAGTCTTCTTCGGGCTCGGCGCCGCGCTGATGCTCGGTTGGTGCAACGGCATCAACGTCGGCGTGAACTTCCACAACCACGCCCACCGGAAAGTCTTTACGAAGCCGTGGCTGAACTCTTGGTTCGGCCGCTTCTGGACGATCTCCGGCGGCTGGCCCGCCTATCTTTGGCAGCACTCGCACGTCGTCGTGCATCACGTCCATCTCCTGCACGAACAGGACTGGACGATCATGCGCCGGAAGGCCGACGGCACGTTCGAGAACATCTACAAATACAGCATCCTGCATTGGCCGTGGCGCTACGTCCGCGGCTTGATCAAAGACGTTCAAACCGGGCGCTACGGTCCGATCGGGACCCGCATGGCGGCCGAGGCGGCGTTCTTCTTCGTCGTGTTCGCGATCCCGTTCGTCGTGGATTGGCGGATGGGACTCATGCTTTGGCTGCTCCCGGCGTTCCTCGGAAACGCGATGGTCATGGGGCCCGGCATGTATGCGCAGCACGTCGACTGCGTGCCGAAGTCGAAGGAAAAACCGTACACGCATTCGAACACGTTCGTGAATTCGTTTTTCAACTTCACGATGTTCAACATCGGGTACCACATCGAACATCACGACCACCCGATGGTTCATTGGAGCGATCTGCCCGGGCTGCACGCGCAGATGAAGAACGACATGGTCGCGGCGGGCTCGCACATCGTTCCGTACGGCTACTACCGCTCCGGACAACTCCTCTGCCAAGCGACGTTTTCGGACCGCGCCGCCGCAGCTTGGAAGATTCAGCATCCGGACTACCTCCGGCCGACGCCGGCGGCGACGTCCTCCGCGGCGGTCGAAACCTCCGGCCGCACGGTCGCCGTGCCATGAGCGGGGCCGAAGACGCCTCCGCCCCCACGGGCGGCGAGGGTGCGCCGCTGACCGAAAAATCCCCGGTCGATTGGCGGACTCTGTCGGAGCTCCAGCGCCGTTCGATCATCGCGCTCGACGGACTTTGGTTCATGAACGTTCTCGAGACCTTGGGTCCCGAACGAACGCTCGCCATGGACATCAAAGTGTTCGTCGCGATGTTCAAGTTGGCGACGCGCAACTGGAAACAGCTCGCGGGCGTCGACGGCTCGAAGCCCGAAGACCAGGCGGCGATCTTCCAGGCGCTCGCTCATCTCTACGGTCACAAGTTCGAACTTTCGATCGAACAGGACCGCGTGCTCATGCGCATCCGCCGTTGCGCTTTCTACGAGAACTTGAAACGCGCGGGCCGAGCCGCGACCCATGATTGCCGCACCCTCTGTCAGGCCATCGCGACCCCTTGGTACGCCGAGATGGATGCGCGCAAGGGCGGGGCGGGCGGCGTCGAACTCCTGCTGCCGACCGGCGGCGACCGCTGCGATTGGTGGGTCGATCAGCCGATCGACGTCTGAGCCGGCGCGCTCTCGACCGGCGGCTCCGCATCGGCGGCGGCCCGCTATGCTGACGCCATGAAATCACTTTGGCCGTTGATTCGCGGCGGCGTCTTCGTCGCATGGACCGTCGCAGCGATGCGTCTCGCGATCGATGCGCGGGCGACGCCCGATCTCTCCCACCCGCTGTCCTACGTCTCCGTCTTTCTCATGACGGCGCTCTTCTTCCTCTGGGCCGGATTCTCACGTCGTTTGGACGGCCTGACCTACAAGCAATGCTGGGGAGCGTTCTTCCTCATGGGGCTCTTGTGCTTCGGCCTCCCTAACGCGATTGCGTACACGACGGCGCAGTTCCAAGGTTGGACGCACGGCCGGTTCCGTCCGCCTTCGGCCGAATCCATGGCGAAAGGCGTGCGTGATCCCTCGGCGCGTACCGCTCCCGTCGCGGCGACGACCGTCGGCAAGATCGGGACGGGACTCATGATCGGCGGAATCACGACGCTCTCCGGCACGTTGTGGTGCGCCGGGCTCGGCACCCTGTTCGCCTATCTGCCGGGACGCTTCCGGAAGAGGAAGGCCGCGGCGGCGTGACGCCTGAAGGTCGCCGACGCCGATCAGGCGCCGAACGGTATCCGTTCGCCCGCCGACCGTTCGCTGATCAGCCGCCGAGGGCGCGTCGGACGATCTCGTTCAGACGTTTCTGTGCGCCGGCCATGCCGAGGCGGGACGTGTCGACCGCATGGTCGGAGCCCGCGTAGAGCGGGTTCCGACGACGGAGCAGGGCGCGAAGGGCGGTCCTTGCGTCCGTCCGCACTTCGAACGGCCGCCGGTCGCCTTGATCGGCGACGCGGGACCAGTGGTGCTCCGGGGTGGCCTTCAGCCAAACGGTCGTACAGCGGGCCCTGAGCAGCGCGAGCGTGTCCGGATGGAGGACGATGCCGCCGCCTGCGGCGACGATCGTGCGTTCGCCGCTTTCGACGATCGAGAGCAGCGACTCGTGCTCGAGCGTGCGGTAGTAAGCCTCGCCGTGGACGGCGAAGATCTCGCGGAGGGCGAGTCCGGCGCGGCCCTCGACCAAGGAGTCGAGTTCGAGGAAACGCGCCGCGCAGGCTTCGGCGGCCTTCGGCCCGAGCGTGCTCTTGCCCGCCCCGCGGATACCGAGGAGAACGATCGTGCGCGAGGCCCCGGCCGCTTTGCCGACGCTTTCCGTGACGATCTCCGCCAAGCCCACGTTCAACGCGGTGCAAAGCTCGGCCAAGTTCAGGAGCGAGATGTTGCCCGCTCCGGATTCGACCATGGAAATGAAGCGCCGCGAAAGCCCGGCTTTTTTCGCCGCGGCCTCGGAGGTCAAGCGAACCGCGAGTCGCCGCGAGCGAAGCGCGGCGCCGATGCGTCGGAGCAGGGGATGCGCGTCTTCGGTTCCGCCGAGGGCGGAGCGGGTCCGAGACTTCGCGGAGGCGGCGATGTTTGAATTAGGCACGGTGGAGTTATGGCAGTAAACTGCGCAACTGACCATCACTGGTTCGCAATATACTTCTTGTTTCGTCGGGGGGCCATGGGTAGCTTTTCCGCCTCATGGCCGACGTCGCAGAAACCTCGCTTCCCGTCCCGCTCGAGACGGATCCCGTTCACTACAAACACTGGCGCCTTTCGGTCGACGGCGCGGTCGCCACGCTGCTGATGGCCGTCGATGAGGCGGGCGGGCTCAAGCCGCATTATCGCTTGAAGCTCAACTCCTACGACTTCGGCGTCGACGTCGAACTCGCGGACGCGGTCCAGCGCATCCGTTTCGAGCACCCGGACGTCCGCTGCCTCGTGGTCTCGAGCGCGTGGGACCGCATCTTCTGCGCGGGCGCGAACATTTACATGCTCGGGAGTTCGTCGCATCCGTTCAAGTTGAACTTCTGCAAGTACACCAACGAGACGCGCATCTCGCTCGAGGATCTCTCGCGCAACTCGGGCGTCCGCACCGTCGCGGCCTTGAACGGCACGGCGTCCGGCGGCGGCTACGAATTGGCGATCGCGTGCGACGAAATCTATCTGGTCGACGACGGCAACTCGGCCGTTTCGCTTCCGGAAGTCCCGTTGCTCGGCGTACTGCCGGGGACCGGCGGACTCACGCGGCTCGTCGATAAACGAAAGATCCGGCGCGACCTTGCGGACGTGTTTTCCACCGTCGCCGAAGGCGTGAAGGGGAAGCGCGCCAAGCAGTGGCGCCTCGTAGACGACGTCTTCCCGAAGACTACGTTCGACGCGAAGGTGGCGGCCCGCGCCGCTGCGATCGTCAAGGCCGCGCCGGCCGCGGCCCCCGCAGGCCCGGGCGTGAAACTCGAATCGGTCGCGCCCTTGATCGAAGGCGACGTCTTCACCTACCGCTACGTCACGCTTTCCCTCGACGCGGGCCGGCGCACGGCGACGCTCGAGATCCGCGGGCCGGAGGCGGGCGAGCCCGTCGACGCCGCAGGCATGCTCGCCAAGGGATGCGATCTTTGGGCGCTCCGCGCGTTCCGCGAATTCGACGACGCGTTGCTGCGCCTTCGTCTCCATCAACTCGACGTGGGCGTGGTGCGCCTCCGCACGGCCGGCGACCCGGCCCGTGTCCTCGCGGTCGACGCCGCGCTCGATCGGAACCGCTCGCACTGGTTCGTGCGCGAGACGCTGCTGCTTCAGGCGCGCGTCCTGCGCCGCCTCGACGCGACAGCCAAGAGCTTCTTCGCTTTGGCCGAGCCGGGTTCGTGTTTCGTCGGATCGCTGCTCGAGATCGCGCTGGCGGCCGACCGCGTCTACGCTTTGGACGACGCGAAGTCGCCGGTCTCCTTCGCCGTCTCGAGTTTGAATCGCGCCGATTACCCGATGGCGCACGGCCTTTCCCGCCTCGCCGTCCGCTTCCTATACGACCCGAAGCTGGCGGAAGGCGTGCTCCGGACCGCAGCCGAGGGCGTGTTCGATGCGGCCCGCGCCGACGAACTCGGCCTCGTCACCTTCCTCTTGGACGACGTCGACTATCACGACGAAGTCCGCGTCGCGGTCGAGGAGCGCGCCTCGATGTCTCCCGACGCGCTCACGGGAATGGAGGCGTCCCTGCGCTTCCCCGGCCCCGAGAACTGCGATTCTAAGATTTTCGGGCGGCTGACCGCCTGGCAGAACTGGATCTTC
>SXGT01189239.1_pt1 | contig 12638 bp, 12 predicted proteins | sample 3176221 | NCBI WGS metagenome assembly SXGT01 (sample SAMN11356862, study PRJNA531348) | freshwater metagenome | isolation source: freshwater sample F1-120 | place: China: Fuxian Lake, Yuxi | collected 2017-12-25
ACGCCTCGCCGGGATCCTCGACGCCGACGAGTACTGGACCAACTCGCTGCACCACCAATCCGTCGCGGATCTCGGTGCGGGCGTGCGTGTCACGGCGCGGGCGCACGACGACACGGTCGAAGCGGTCGAGGTCGACCACGCTCCTGCCGTGGTCGGCGTGCAGTGGCACCCGGAGATGTTGCGCCACGACGACCGCCACCTCGACCTGTTCCGCTCGATCCTGCGCTGACGCGGCTCACGCCTTCGGCGTCAGGTCGAGGGTCGCCGATTTCAGTCCGTAGACGAAGGCGTTCGGCATCTCGACGACCGAGCCGGGTACGAGCGCGTAGTCGGCCACACGTCGAAGGAACTCCTCGAAGAAGATCCGGATCTCGAGCCGCGCGAGCGATGCACCGAGACAGAAGTGAGTCCCGAACCCGAACGCAATGTGGTTGTTCGGGTCGCGGGTCACGTCGAATCGCTCGGGGTCGACGAAATGCGCCGAATCGCGATTCGCCGACGGATACATCAACACGACCTGTTGACCGGCGCGGATCGTAGTTCCGGCGATCACGTGGTCGCGCGTCGCGACGCGACACATGTTGTGGATCGGTGTCACGTAGCGGATGAACTCCTCGATCGCGATCGACAGGTCGGCCCCCGCGCGCAACTTGGCGAGCTCTCCTGGGTTCGCGAGCAAAGTGAGGAGCGTCCGGCCGATCACGGTGCGCGTCGTCTCGGCGCCGCCATCGAGCAGGAGGAGGCAGTCGGAGATGACCTCGGGCAGCCCGAAGTCGTGTCCCGGAATCTCGGCCTTCGTCCAGATCGACATGACGTCGTCGGCCGGGCACCGCTGCTTGGTCTCGTAGAGCTCCGCGCAGGCCCCCGCGAACTCCATCGCCGCGGTGATGCCGTCGTCGGTCAGATAGCGCGGCCCGCCACCGAGCACGATGGTCGTCTCGGACCAGTGCTGCAGACGCGGCCACATGTCGTCGGGAAAGCCGAGCAGGAGGCCGATCATCATTGCGGGGAGCGGCGCCGCGAGGTCGTCGATGACGTCGACTCGGCCCTTGGTGAGCGCCCCGTCGATCAGGTGCACGACGACGTCGCGGACGTGATCCTCCCAGTGCCCGACCGCGCGCGGCGTGAAGCGCCGGGCGACGAGCATCCGGCGCCGGTTGTGGAGGGGGTCGTCGAGTCCGATGATCGCCGGGTCGGCGGGGAGGTTCGGTCGGTACCCGCCCTTCGCCTGATCCGAGTTGACGAACACGTCGTTGCGCTTCTCGATCTCGACGATGTCGTCGTAACGCGAGATCCCCCACAGTTCGTTGACCGGGTCCCAGTGGACCGGGCTGCGCTCGCGCATCCACGCGTAGGTCGAGTAGGGATCGTCGATGTAGAAGTCGCCGTCGAGAAGATCGATCACCCGCGCGTCGTCGTTCATGGCGCGATCTTGGCACCCCGCCGCCGGTCCGCGGCGCACCCGGGCACCGGCCTCGACTACCGGGCCTCCGTCTTGGGGCCTCGGTCGGTGGCGCCTCGGTCGGTGGGGCCTCGGTCAGTGCGATCGGGACCTTCGGCCCGCCCCGAGCGCGGCCGCGACTGGCACGATCGAGGTGCGATCACCCTTGGAGGTGCCATGAATCTGCTCGAGCCGCCTTCGCCCGCGCCCGTCCCCCTCCGTCGCGGCCCCGGGCCGAGCCCGCGCGACCAGGAGCGGATCCGGATCCTCGAACAGCACATCGACGACGAACGCGAGGCGATCGCGCGTTACGACGCGGTCCTCGAGGCCCACCACGACGAGTTCGTCACCTACCTGATCGAGTTGATCGCCGACGACGAGCAGCGTCACCACCGATTGCTCCGCGAGATGCTGCATCACCAGCAGCACCATGCCCATGTCGACCATCCGGGCAGTCGCGTCCCGTGGCGCACGCGTCCGCGCGAGCGGGCGGCGCTCCTCGAGGCGGTTCGGGGACTCCAGCGCGTCGAACGCCGCGACCTGCGCGAGCTCCGCGCGATGCGCCGTCGCCTCCGTCGTGAGCGCGACGGATCGCTGCTCCCGTTGCTCTGCGAGCTGATGCGATTCGATACGAAGAAGCACCTTCGCATCCTGCGCGAGCTCGAACGCGCCGCCGGCTGAGCCCGAACCGCGAACTCAGGCGGGGACGCGTCGCACCGGTGCGTCGCCGGCCACCGTCGTGCGATGCATCTCGCGGCGGTGGCCCTCGAAGTCGGCCATCGCCATGTGCTGGACACAGCGATTGTCCCAGAACGCGACATCGCCGACCTGCCAGTGCCAACGCACGGTGAACGCGTCCTGCGTGCTGTGGGCGAACAAGAAGTCGAGCAACGACCGCTGTTCGCGCTCCCACCAGCCGTCGAACCCGATCGTGTACTGCTGGTTCACGAAGAGCGCTTCACGGCCCGTCTCGGGGTGCGTGCGGATCACCGGATGGCATTGTTCGGCGAGCGCGGCGTCGCTCGTGTGCACGGTCATACCGCGGAACAGGTCGTGGACTCCCTGCATCTTCGGGGCGTACCCGTCGCGTGCCGAATGCACGCCGACGAGCCCGCGCAGCGTCGCGCGCAGGCCGGGCGACAAAGTCTCCAGCGCGAGGTGCTGGTTCGCCCAGAGCGTGTCGCCGCCATAGGGCGGGACCTCGAGCGCGTGCAACAACGACCCGAACGGTGGCTCGGGAAGGAACGAGAAGTCGGAGTGCCAGAGCGACCCGAAGGCGAAGTGCTGGCGTTCGCTCGCCTCGCGCACGACCGCGATCACCTCGGGGTGTTCGGCGACGGGTTCGATGAACGGGACCGGCGATGCCGGACCGAAGCGCCGCGAGAAGGCGACCTGGGCGGCGGGCGTCAGCGATTGGCCGCGGAAGAACACGACGTGATGGTCGAGCACCGCACGCCGGATCTCGCCGATCACCTCGTCGTCGAGCTCGTCGGCGAGATCCACGCCGCCGATCACGGCTCCCGCGGCCCCGGCGTAGCGATCGACCGTGATGCGCCGGTGGTGGTGCCCCGCGGGCGCCGCAGGGACCGGGACGAGCGGGGCGTCGGTAGCGGTCATGCGCTCAGCGTACAAACGATCCGCCGTCCACGGGCGAGAGCACCCGCCGTACGATGCGGGCCATGACGGATCTGCTGATTCAGCACGGAACGGTCGTCGACGGCACCGGCGCGCCGGCCCGCGTCGCCGACGTCGCGATCGATGGCGGGCGGATCGTCGCGGTCGACCCGGCGATCGGCGGCACGGGGATCGGGCGCACAGGGTTCGGGCGCTCAGGGTTCGATCGCGTGATCGATGCCGACGGCCACCTGGTCACGCCCGGCTTCGTCGACATCCACACGCACTTCGACGGTCAGGCGACCTGGGACCCGATCCTCGCGCCCTCGTCGTTGCACGGTGTCACGAGCATCGTGATGGGCAACTGCGGCGTCGGGTTCGCGCCCGCGCGGACCGGTGCCGGCGATCACGACTGGTTGATCGGCCTGCTCGAGGGCGTCGAAGACATCCCGGGCACGGCCCTCGCGGAGGGTCTGCCGTGGGACTGGGAGAGCTTCACCGATTACCTCGACGCGCTCGATCGCCGCGAGTACACCATCGACGTCGCCGCGCAGGTCGCCCACGCGCCCCTGCGCGCGTTCGTGATGGGCGAGCGCGGTGCGAACCCCGACGAGCACCCGACCGACGACGAGTTGCGTGCGATGTACGAACAGACACGCGCCGGGATCCGCGCGGGAGCGCTGGGTTTCAGCACCAGCCGCACGTACGTTCATCGCACGCGCGATGGCGCGCCGCTCGGCACCCGCTTCTCCTCGGCCCACGAGTTGATCGCGATCACGAGTGCGTTGCGCGACGAAGGCGCCGGCGTGATGCAGATGATCTCCGATGCCTACCAGTCACCCGATCACGAGTACGTGTTGGCCGAGCTCGATCTGATGCTCGAACTCGCCCGCGCCGTCGGTCGACCGTTGAGCATGACGGTGCAACAACAGCTCGACACACCCGAGCGGTGGCGCGAGATGCTCGCGTTCGCGGGTCGCTGTCGATCCGCCGGACTCGACGTGAAGGCGCAGGTTGCGCCGCGCCCGATCGGACTGCTCTCGGGCCTCACCGCGAGCGTCCATCCGTTCATGCTCTGTGCGGCCTACCACGAGGTCGCATCGTTGCCACTCGATCGACGAGTGATCGCGTTACGAGATCCCGACCGTCGCTCCCGGATCGTCGGCCAGCACGGCGAACCGCACGAGGGTCTGATCGGCCAGATCACGCACCGATGGGATCTCTTGTTCCCGCTCACCGACCCGGTCGACTACGAACCCGCTCCCGAACGCTCGGTCGCCGGACTCGCTGCCGCGCAGGGTCGGCCCGCAGCCGAGATCGCGTACGACCTCCTACTGGAAGACGGCGGCAACCAGCTGCTCTACCTGCCGCTGTTCAACTACGTCCGCCACGACCTCGCCGACGTGCGCGAGATGTTGCTGTCGGACGATGTCGTACTCGGGCTTTCCGACGCCGGTGCACACTGCGGTGTCATCTGCGACGCTTCGATGCCCACGACTGCGCTCGCGCTGTGGACGCACCGTCGGCGGGGTGAGGGATTGCCGCTCGCGCTCATGGTGCACCACCTGACGCAGCGCACCGCGCGGCAGGTCGGCTGGCACGACCGTGGCGTCATCGCGCCCGGGTACCTCGCCGACATCAACGTGATCGACCTCGACGCGCTCGGCGCCCGACCGCCCCGCATCGTTCACGACCTCCCCGCGGGTGGGCGACGCTTGATGCAGCACGCGACCGGGTATCGACACACGATCAAGCACGGAACGGTGACGTTCACCGACGGCGAGCACACCGGCGCCCTCCCCGGCCGCCTCGTCCGCGGCCCCCAGACGCACCTCTGGTAGACACCGCCGATCGGGATCGTCCTCGCGCTCTTCGCCGCCCTCACCTACGGCACGGCCGACTTTCTCGGCGGGCTCGCGACGCGCCGCGCACACCTGCTCGCCGTCGTGTTCGTCACCCAGACCTGCGGGTTCGTGCTCGTCGCCGCGGCAGCACCCTTCGTCGGCGGCGAACTGCTGCTCCGCGACCTGCGCATCGGCGCCCTGGGAGGTCTGAGCGGCGTGCTCGGCCTCCTGTGCTTCTACCACGCGCTCGCGATCGGGCCGATGAGTGTCGCCGCGCCGTTCTCGGCCGTGTTGTCGGCCATCGTTCCGTTCGCCACCGGACTCGTCCTCGGCGAACAGCCGGGTCGCTCGGCACTCCTCGGGGCCCCGCTCGCGCTCGTTGCGGTGGTCCTGTTCAGTCGACCGACGACCAGCGCCCGGGGCCACGAACACGCCGGCGTGTCGGTCGTGGCACTGTCGGTCGCGGCCGGCCTCGGGTTCGGCTTCTTCTTCGTTGCGCTCGACAAGGTCGGCGACGATTCGGGGATCTGGCCCGTCGTCGCGGCGCGGGGGATCGCGGTCGTCGCCATCGTCGCGGCGCTGCTCGCGACCCGCACACGACCCTCGATCGGACGATCCAACGCGTCGACGACCGTCGGCGCGGGCATCTTCGACACGCTCGCGAACGTGTTCGTGCTGCTCGCGAATCGTTACGGTCTGCTCTCGATCGTCGCGGTCGTGTCGTCGCTGTACCCGGCCGCGACCGTCGTGCTGGCGCAGAGCGTGCTCCACGAGCGATTCACCAGGGTCCACGCGGCGGCCTCCGTCGCCGCGCTCGGCGCGGTCGTCGCGTTCGCGTTGGCCTGACCTCCCTCGCGTTGGCGCCCTCGCGTCGGCGCCATTGCTGCGCCGACACGACGCCGGCTGGGCCCGCATACCATCGCCGTCGTGGAGACCATCGCCGATCTCGTCCTCGCCCGCGCGGACGACGACCGGGTCGGCTTGCGGTGCGACGACACGTCGCTCGCGTGGTCGGCGGTCGTCGACGAATGCCGCCGACGGGCGAGCTGGCTCCGCTCCCGACTCGACCCCGATCGCCCGCCGCACGTCGGCGTGCTTCTCGACAACGACCCAGAGTTCGTGTTCCTCCTCGGCGGAGCCGCGCTCGCTGGAGCGGTGATCGTCGGCATCAATCCGACGCGCCGCGGCACCGAACTCGCCCGCGACATCGTGCACACCGACTGCCGGCTCGTGGTCACCGACACGGCGCACCGCGACGCGCTGCTCACCGGACTCGATCTCGGCGCTGCGGAGATCGTGGTCGTCGACGGCGACGACTACCGGGGCGAACTCGCCGCCGCCGACCCGACGATCGCGGCAGCGCTCCCCTCTCCCGACGACCTGTTCCTCCTGTTGTTCACCTCCGGGTCGACCGGCGCCCCCAAGGCGGTGAAGATGAGCCAGGGTCGCGCCGGGCGAACGAGCGCGAACAGCACCTTCTCCGCCGACGACGTCTTGTACTGCGCGATGCCGCTGTTCCACGGCAACGCGCTCCATGCGAGCGTCTTCCCGGCGCTGCGGTCGGGAGCGACCCTCGTGTTGCGGCGCAGGTTCTCGGCATCGGAGTTCCTCCCCGACGTGCGTCGGTTCGGCGCGACCTTCTTCAACACCGTCGGACGAGCGCTCGGCTACATCCTCGCGACGCCCGAGACCGACGAAGATCGCGACCACTCGGTCAAGTACGCGCTCGGCCCGGAGGCGTCGCAGGCCGACATCCGCGCGTTCCGGAAGCGGTTCGGCATCCCGGTCATCGAGGGTTACGGCAGCAGCGAGAACGCCATCATCATGGTGCCGGTGGCCGGGATGCCGCGCGGGTCGCTCGGCCGGCCCATGGACGGTCTCGATGTGCTCGTCGCGGATCCGCTCACGAGCGCAGAGTGCCCTCCGGCCGAGTTCGACACCGACGGCCGGCTGGTCAACGCCGACGTCGCCGTCGGCGAACTCGTGAGCCGCAACTCGCTGTCGCGTTTCGAGGGGTACTACAAGAACCCCGAAGCCGAGGCGGAACGCGCCCGCGGCGGCTGGTACTGGTCGGGCGACCTCGCCTACCGCGACGCCGACGGCTGGTTCTACTTCGCGGGGCGTGCCGGCGACTGGTTGCGGGTCGACGGCGAGAACTTCGCGGCGGCGCCGATCGACCGCATCCTCGCCCGCTGGGAACCGGCCGCCGCAGTCGCGGTGTTCGGTGTCCCCGACACCGTCACGGGTGATCAGGTGATGGCGGCGATCGAACTCCGCACCCGGAGCGGGCCGTTCGACCCGGCCGTGTTCGCCGCGTTCCTCGCCGCGCAACCTGACCTCGGAACGAAATGGGCGCCCCGCTTCGTCCGCATCGTCGGACACCTCCCGACCACCGGGACCAACAAGATCGACAAGCAGCCGCTGCGCCGCGCTGCCTGGCGGACCGACGACGAGATCTGGTGGCGTCCGGCACGCGCAGCGCGCTACCGCCGCTTCACGTTCGCCGACCGCACCGCCCTCGACGACGCCCTCGCGGCGAACCAGCGCACCGCGCTCCTGCCGTAGCGGGTCAGGGCACCCAGATCCGGAGCACCATCAGGAACGGATTGCTCGGGATGGCCGTGCCGGCAGCGAGCGTCGCCGCGCGGGTCCCCCGCAGGTTGCCCGTGAACGTCGTGTTCGTGTGTCCGTGCACCCACGTGAACGGTTTCGTGTTCCCGGCGATCTCCGAGACGTTGCCCGTGATCGTCGACCCGTCGGTCGGGAGTCCGAGCACCGACAGGCGTTCGCGTGTCCCGACGACGACCGCACGGTGCGTCGACGTCGCGCTCGCGAAACGGTTCGCCTCGACGACGTTGCCGTCGTCTTCGATGTGCACGCCGATCTCGACGGTCTCGAAGCTGTTGTTGCGAATCGTGTTCCCGGCGGCGTGGTCCAGGTGGACGACCTTGAACGGCACGTCGACGTACGCCGGGTCGCTGCAATCCATGAACGTCTGGTTCTCGGCCATCCGCGACCCGAGCCAAACTCCCGTGTGCTCGTTCGAGAACACGTTCAGCTCGACCAAGTTGCCGTCGGCCCCGTAACGCCGCGTCCAGTGTTGCGCCGGCTCTTGGGTCGCGAACTCGCCGCAGTTCTTGTAGAAGAAGATGCCACCCGCCGAGTTGGCGGTGATGACGTTGCCGCGGATCACGTTGTTGCGAGAACCGTCGACGGCGATGCCTTCGCGCCCGGTGCCCTGATACATGAACGTCGTGCCGCCGATGACCTTCGGCTGGCCGGCAGGGTCAGCATCGGCGAAGCCGTTGCCGTGGATGTAGCTGAGCTCGATCACGTTGTCCTTCGAGCCGGCCTCCAGGTACACCCCGACCGACCCCGCCTGTGTCACCTCGATGCTGCGCAGGGTGACGCCGGTGACATAGCCGTCGACGAAGACACCGCTGCCGTTGGACTTGTGGAACCAACTGTTCTCGATCCGGATGTTCGAGAACGCAACGTCGTACTCAGTGCCCTCCGCGAGGGTCTTGAATCCGGTGCGCGTGACCCGCAACCCGTTCGTGAAGCCCTCCGTGTAGCAGTTGCGCACGGTCACGCCCGTGAGCGCGGTGGTGACGGGCGCGCTGATCTCGATGCCGCGCTGCCAGGACTGGCCGCCGGGGGGATCGATGATGCGGGCGCCACGGCAATCCAGCACCACGTTCGAGGTCGACACGAGGACCCCCGAATAGGTGCACGCGGGATCGAGATGGGTGTTCGCGCTGACCGTGGTTCGGGTCCCGATCGGAGGGCACGCGGCGAGCACCGAATCCGGGGCCAGCTCGCCGACGATCTTCGTCGCGGGCATCGGCTTGTAGATCGGCAGGCAACCGGCGAGCGCGGCACCCACCGCCATCACCGTCACCGTCCGCGCCCAGCGGCGAGCACGAGACCGATGGACGCCGGACCGCCGCTCGACGAAACCAGACCCGTGGTTCCCCCACCTGCGTCGCGCGCGTCGCGCCCTCATGGCTGCTCCTCGTTCCCGGGCCTCCGGCCCGAACCGCAGATCGTAGCGGCGCGCACGGGGGCGAGGCCCGGCGACGCGAGCGCCGCATTGCCGGGTTGTGACCACCGCCGATACGCTCGTGGGCGGTTCGGTAGGCACACCATCCTCCCTTCCCTCCATGCCCACGATGGAGCACGATGACGCACTCGAGTCGAGGGCCCGGCACCGAGTCCGACGGCCCGATCGCCCGGTACACGGAGGACCTGTTCCGAGCCTTGGTCGCGGCCGCGCCCGATGGCATCGTGATCGTCGACCGCGAGGGTTGCATCGTCGTCGTGAATCCCGCGATGGCGACCATGCTCGGCTACCGCGCCGACGAACTCCTCGGACAGCCGCTCGCGTTGCTCGTTCCCGAACGGCTCCGAGCGATCCACGCCGCGCACCACTTCCGATTCCGGAATGCGCCGGTCTCCCGGTCGATGGGTGGAACGACGCCACTCGTCGCCCGCCGCAGCGACGGGGCCGAGGTCGCGGTCGAGATCAGCCTGAGTCCGCTGGAGATCGACGGCGCGCACCTCACCATCGCCCAGGTGCGCGATGTCTCCGAGCGACTCGAGTCCGAGCGAGCGGCTCGCGAGGCAGAGGAACGTTGGCTGATCGTCGAAGAGCGCGAGCGCATCGCGCGCGACCTCCACGACGTCGTGATCCAGCGTCTGTTCGGTGCCGGGATGCAGTTGCAGGGCGCCGCCGCCCGCACGCCCGACGACGCCACCCGCGGACGGCTCCTCGAGGTGATCGACCAACTCGACGGGACGATCCGAGACGTTCGCACCGCCGTGTTCCGCCTGCACCAACGCACGACCGATCGCGGCGGTCTGCGCGACCGCATCGTGGCCATCGCCGAGGAGGCGGCGCGCCCGCTCGGGGTGGAGCCGCACATCCGCTTCGACGGTCTGCTCGACACGAGCGTCTCGGACGCGATCGCCGAGGACGCGGTAGCGATCACACGCGAGGCCCTGGCGAACTGCGCGCGCCACGCGCAGGCGTCGCGCGTCGACATCGACCTGACCATCGTCGATGGCACCCTGCGCGTGTGCGTCGTCGACGACGGCAACGGCGTCCCCGAACAGGTCGGTTCCGCGGGCAACGGGCTCCGCAACATCCGGACCCGGGCCGAGCAGCACGGCGGTTGCGCGGCAATCCGGCGCGGCGAACACGGGGGAACGACCGTCACGTGGGAAGTCCCGCTGTCGCCCGTGTGAGCGCATCACCCGCCGGTGAACCGCCAGCCGACGATGTGACCCGCCGACATCTCGAGCAGCAGCCGGCGCGGCGCAGCATCGTCGTCCAAGCCGATCGAGCGCGCCGCGGCGCCGGCCTCGGGGCCGGAGAGTGCATGCATCACGCCGACGACCGACACCGACCAGCCCGACCCGAGGGCGGATTCGAACGAATGCGCCCCCAAGGCGGCGACGCCCCCGGATGACCGGCGCAACACCTCGAGGATCGGAGCCTGCAACACGATCCTTCCGTCAAGCCGGACGTCGGGCCGATCGTCATGCCGATCGTCAGGCCGGACGTCAGGCCGGACGTCAGGCCGGACGTCAGGCCGGACGTCGGGCACGCCGTAGGCAACCGGGATCACGACGGGCAGCGCCCCATCGGTAACGGCCACGGTGCCGACCCGATGCCCCCGCAGCAGCTCGAAACACGCTTCCACGCCCAACGGCTCGACGTGACCGCCCGAGATCGGCAAGAACTCCACGCCCGCGATTGTCCGGCAACCGCGCCGAGCGGCAGTAGGGCCGTCGGTCCCGCAGCCGGCGTTACGAACGACAGGGGCCCGCGACCGCTCCGGGGCAGCTCGGCCGCGGTCACCCGGGCTCCGTTGAGTCGAGCGCCGCACCGGTGCGGCGTTCGACTCAACGAACGCTCGCGAGCCCGAGCCGAGCGCGCACGTCGGCGGCCGACGCGACGGGGCGTCCGACCGCCGCCGCCCAACCAGCCACCTGATCGACGAGCCGGGCATTGGTCGCGTCGGGGTTTGCATCGGGACTGTCGCCGATGCCGACGCGCACCCCGCCGCCCCGTTCGATCGCTGCGATCGCGATCTCGGCGAGCACCTCGGGATCACGCACGCCGTAGGTCACGACCGACCACTCGCAGTCGAGGTCGTCGGGGAGCTCCCGCAGGTGGAGATCGAGTGCGGCGACGCTCGGTGTCGGTCCGATCAGCGGCGAGTTCCACAGGAAGATCTTGCAGAGGAACGGCGACACGAGCAGTCCACTCGCGGCGAGCGCAGCGATCGTGCGCGTCCCGCCGAGGTCGAACGCTGCGAGCGTGGGCACGAGACCGACCGAGCGATATCGCGCGAGCGCATCTGCCACGAACGGCAACGAGTTGCGGATCACCTCGAACCCGGCGAGTGGTTCGAGCGGCGCGATCGTGCGACGCGTTTCGTCGACCAGCACGAGGTTGACCGTCGCCACGTCGATGGGTGCGACCTCGAGACCATGATCAGCGCGCAGCGCCAGACAGTGCGCGAGGCGCTCGTCGACGATGTCGGCAACATCGGTCCGGTACGACGGGTAGGCCAGCACCTCGCCGCGCATGAGGTCGAGCGCCCCGCCGTACAGGTCCACGTCGTCGAGGCGCTGGACCCCGGCCGAATCGACGGCATGCCAATGGACGAGTGCAGCTCCGGCATCGGCGCAGCGGAGCGCGTCGGCCGCGCACTCGCTCGGAGTCTGTGGGATGTGGCGATGCTGGGCCGGGGAGACCGCCTCGTTCAACCCGACCTCGATGATGACGGCGTCGTCACGCATCCGTCACTCCACTCGCGGCGGTGACGCGATGGCCACCGCCCGGCGACGAACGCGTCACGACTCGTCGGTCGCGAACAATCGCGAGTTGTCCCAAGTGAGGATCCGGTCGTCGGGCACGATCTCGATCGTGATCGCCTGGCGTTCGTAGTACTCGCGGGTCGCGTCAGGCATCTCTGCGCGCACGCCACGATACGGCGCGTACTTCTCGTGGAGCGCCGCCATGACCTCGTCGAACCGGGGGCCCGGCTCGACCTGTACCGCGCGTCCGGTGAGGTGCACCCCCACCAGCTCGGCCCAGCGCTCCCCCGACTCGACGAGAAACGACACGCGCGGGTCGCGCGCGATTCGTTGGTACTTCTTGGTGTGGAGTTGGCCTGCCACATAGACGCGTCGACCGAGGGCCACGAACCACACCGGCGTCGCGATCGGCATGCCGTCGCGGCGCAACGAGGTGAGGATCCCGGTGTGGGCGCGGTCGAGCACCGCCCAGGCATCGTCGTCGCTCATGCGAACGCTCTTTGCCACGCCGCCCCCTCGATCGGTGCCTCGTCGCCACGCCTCGTCGCAACGCCTCGTCGCAACGCTTCGTCTGGGGCGATTGTTACACATCGATGTAACCTCAGGCGAGGTTCGCGAGGCGAGGGGCGGTTCGATGAAGTTCGGGATCTTCTTCGAGCACCAGGTTCCCCGACCGTGGGAGCCGGGCGACGAGGCCCGGGTCTTCGCCGAGGCCCTCGAACAGATCGAACTCGCCGACCGGATCGGCATCGAGTACGCGTGGCTCGTCGAGCACCACTTCATCTCTGCGGCACCAAAGCTCACCTGCGGCGCACTTTGCGGCGCACTTTGCGGCGCATTCTGAAGCGCACTCAGTAGTTCTCTCTGCAGTGCATTTTGCGGCGCACTTTGCGACGCATTCGGAAGCGCAC
>SXGT01245052.1_pt1 | contig 12638 bp, 7 predicted proteins | sample 3176221 | NCBI WGS metagenome assembly SXGT01 (sample SAMN11356862, study PRJNA531348) | freshwater metagenome | isolation source: freshwater sample F1-120 | place: China: Fuxian Lake, Yuxi | collected 2017-12-25
ACGCTTGTGAGGCATGGCGGAGGAGCCCTTTTGCCCTTTCGCGAACCCTTCCTCGACCTCGCCGATCTCCGTCTTCTGCAGCCCTCGAACCTCGACCGCGAACTTCTCCAGCGACGCCCCGGTAATGGCGAGGGCGCTCAGCAATTCCGCATGCCGGTCCCGCTGTATGACCTGCGATGCCACGGGCGCTGGAGTCAACCCCAGCGCTGCACAGACGCGCTGCTCGATTTCCGGATCCAGATGCGCGTAGGTGCCCACCGCGCCGGAAATCTTGCCAACGCTGACGGCCTCTCGCGCGCGCTCGATCCGGCTCACCGCCCGACGCAGTTCGGCGTGCCACAGCGACAACTTGAGACCGAAGGTCATCGGCTCGGCGTGCACGCCATGGGTGCGCCCGATCATGGCGGTATCCCGATGCTCGCGCGCCCGCTCGCCGACGGCCGCGATCAGGTGATCGAGGTCATCGAGAATCAACCCGCACGCCTGACGCATCTGCAGGGCAAGGGCCGTGTCCAAAACGTCGGAGGAGGTCAAACCGAAGTGCAACCACCGCGCCGACGGCCCGACCTGCTCGGCCACGGCCGTGGTAAATGCGATGACGTCGTGCTGGGTCGTGCGTTCTATCTCCTCGATGCGCTCGGCCCGCACCCCCTGGCACGCCGCGATGTCGCGAGCGGCCTCTTCCGGTACCACGCCCGTGGCTGCCATGGCCTCCGTAACTGCGACCTCGACACGGAGCCAGGCGTCGTATTTCGTTTGCTCTTCCCAGATGAGGCCCATCTCGGGATGGGTATAGCGCGGGATCATGTGCGTCGGACCTGGTGGATGGTGAATGCTCGTGTTGTCACGTCAGCCGTGTTGTCGCGCCGAGAGCGCTCGCCGCCTTCAGGCCGGGCTTCGCGTGTTCCGGTCGGCGACTCTGGATAGACGCGCTAGAAAGGCAGCGCCACCTGGTAGCCCTGGGTCCCACGACGAGCCGCCCAAACCCCGAGATCCACGGTCTCCGCCACACGATCCTGGCGCGACACGATAACCTGGACCTCGTCGCGACCGCATCCAGCGAGTGCTTCCCGACACGTCATCTCGGCGATCTCCGGCACGTTGTTCACCCGGCTCAGATGCGCGAGCACCACACACCTGACCGAGGGCCCAAGGTCCGCGCGCACAAACCGCGCAAGCGATTCATTGGACAGGTGCCCACGCGACCCACTGATCCGTGCCTTCGTCGACCGTGCGTAGGGCCCAAACTGCAGCAGATCATCAGCGTGGTTCGACTCAATGACCAACACCCGACAGTCCCGAAACTTGGTCCGCAGCGCCGGTGTCACCATCCCCACGTCGGTGGCGTAGCCGACGGTCCCGTCGGGGGTCTCGATGACAAAGGCCATCGTTTCGGCCTCCGCATCGTGGGACACCTCAAACGGTGTAAAGCGCAACCCACAGATGTCGCAGCTGGTGTCGCACGCCAACTGGCCCCAAGCCGCTACCTCTGCTCCCGACGATTCCATGATCGCCCGAGTCGCCATCGTCGCAAAGACCGGTACGTCGTGCCGCCTCGAGAACAGCGCCGCGCAGCGCGTGTGGTCGCCGTGCGCATGGGTGATGACGACGGCGCCGACACTGTGGGGCGACACGCCCACCGTGTCCAGTCGGCGCGCGACGTCGCGATAGCTCAGGCCGGCGTCGATCAGCACCGGCTGGTCGGGGCCCTGCAAGAGCGTCGCGTTTCCGGCGCTCCCACTACCCAGCACCGTCAGCCGAATTCCGATGTCATCCTCCCGTGCCAGGCCGCGCATGCTCTCGGTTGCGCCAACCACGTCGTGCCAGCTAGGTCAGTGCGAGTTGCTCTTCTCGCAACGCAAGACCAGCGACCGGGCCCAGGACGGTCGCGGCGACGGCTCCAGGCACGAGCAGTGCCCGCGCCACCCGGTGCACATCGTCAAGCGTGACACCCAGCACCGCCTGTAGCGTGTCATCGAGCGTGAATTGTCGTCCGAAGTAGATTTCTTGCCGAGCCAAGTTCGACATGCGGCTTGACGTGCTCTCCAGGCTCAGCACCAAACTGCCTGTCAGGTGCTCCTTCGCCCGGGTAAGCTCCTCAATCGTGATTGGCTCGTCGCGCAGCGATTGCAGCTCAGCCACGATCAGGTCGACGACTTCCACCACGCTCTCGGCGTCACACCCTGCGTAGATCGTCAGCGCGCCACCGTCGTGATACGACACGAACCCGCTGTTGACTGAATACGCGAGGCCGCGCTTCTCACGGATGTTCTGAAACAACCGCGAACTCATGGTGCCGCCCAACACGATGTTCAGCACGTAGCAGATATACCGATCCGAGTGCGACTCGGGGTATCCACGCACCCCGAGACACACATGGCACTGTTCGAGCGCTTTCTCACGTACCAACAGGCCCGGGATCGAAGGCGGTGCACTTTCAATCGGAGGGTCCACACTGGGCCGCAGGTCGCCAAAGGCGGACGTGACCAGTTCCCGGACCGCCTCGTGGTCGACGTGGCCCGCTGCCGCAATGACCAGGTTGCCGGCGGAATACGCACGGCCAAAATGCTGCCGAAGACTCGCGGCGTCGAGCGCTCGCACGGTCTCCGGCACGCCCAGAATTGGCCGACCCAGTGGATGGCCAGCCCAGAAACGTTGCGTAAACAGTTCGTGGACGAGATCGTCTGGCGTGTCCTCCACCATCTTGATCTCTTCGAGCACCACCTTCTTTTCGCGTTCGATATCACCGGGGTCAAAGGCTGGATTCAGCAGGAGATCAGCGAGCACATCAACCGCCCGGGGGAGATGGTCGTCGAGCACTTTCACGTAGTAGCCCGCACACTCCTTGGCGGTAAACGCGTCCAGCTGCCCACCAATGGAGTCGATCTCCTGGGCGATGTCCTCGGCTGAACGCCGCGCCGTCCCCTTGAACAGCATGTGTTCAACGAAATGTGCAATACCCGACCGCTCGGCGCTCTCGTGACGCGACCCCTGCGTCAGCCACGCGCCGAAGCTGACCGAGCGCACGCCTGGCATGGACTCGGTGAGGAGACGCAACCCGTTGTCAAACTGCTCGCGAACAATCATTCAGAGACGTCGCCTGCCTGCGGTCCGTTGACGCCGACCGCTTGAAACATCCGCAAGTAGTTGCTCTATAGGGAGTTACAAGAAGACAACAAGGACCCGAATGATACCACGCGCGGCGCCACCGCGGCAACTACCTTGGGGAGTCGCACGTTGTCCTGGTGGAGCAATGTGGCGAGTGGCCGGCGCGGGCGCGGCGGCACCGCTAGACCAGCGACCCGGCTAGCGGGTCCGCGTTTGTAATCCGAACCCTGACACGCTGGTTTCGGTCGAGCCCGGACGGAACAGACACTTTGAGGTAGTTGTCCGTCAAGACGTCCGCGCCGCTCTCAAGGGTCAGCCCGGAACGCACGGTCCCGACCTGACGCTCCCGAAAACGACGCGATAGCGTGGCCCCACAGTCCCGTAGGGCTCGTGCCCGCGCCCGGATGGTGGGACCCGGCACGCGATTCGGCATGCGCGCGGCCACGGTATCGGGCCGTGGCGAATAGGGAAACACGTGCAGATACGTCAGCGGGCTCTCGGACACGTAGTCCAGGGTGCGCCCCGCCTCCTCGTCGGTCTCGCCAGGAAAGCCGGCGATGAGGTCGGACCCAATCGCGGCGTGCGGCATCCTGTGGCGGACGCGGTCCACCGCCTTGCGATACGCATCCAGTGTGTAGGGACGTTGCATGCGGCGGAGAACGGTGTCGCTCGCATGCTGAAGCGGCAGGTGAAAATGAGGCGCAAAGCGTCCACTGGAGCCAACCAGGTCGATGATCTCCGCCGCGCAGTCCATCGGCTCGAGTGAACTGATCCGGTACGTGACCGCGGACCGATGCGTGTCCAGCGCTAGAAGCAGCTGCATGAGCGAGCTGGACCGGGCCAGATCACGACCATACGACCCGAGATGCACTCCGGTGAGCACCACCTCTTTGAACCCGCAGTCAGCCGCGTGTGTCACCGCCCGCAGCACATGCGTGGCATCAAGGCTTCGTCCACGGCCGCGGGTCGAGGGGATCACGCAATAGCTGCAGGGCTGGTCGCAACCGGTCTGCACACGCAGCAAGAAGGCAACGCGCCCCACCACGCCCGGCGACACCGCCGCACCACCGGCGCCCGGGCCGTCGGCGTAGCGGTGGGCCGTGGTTGCCTCGACGGATGAGACGCGGTCGGCAATCGTGTGTTTCTGATCGTTCGGGACAACCAGCGGCGCACCGGGGAGCGCGCCAATCTCCTCGGCCGCACGCGAGGCGTAGCACCCCGTCGCCACCACCTGCGCGTCGGGATTCACCCGTTCGATATGACGGAGTGTCTGGCGCGTCCCCTGGTCAGCTGACGCGGTCACCGAACAACTGTTGACCACGACGAGATCCGCCTCGTCAACAGAGGTCCGCGTTCCGCCACGGGCCCGCAGCTCAAGCTCGAGCTGTAACGAATCAGCCTGATTGACACGGCAGCCGAAGGTCGTAATGGCGTAGCGCACGACAGGGATGGTGTCAGCCCGGCTAGGGCCGGGGGATGCAGCATTGTGTCACCGGGAACGCATCGGGTCACCGGGTGAGGGCGCCGAGCGCGCCCCCCCGTCCTCCCGCGCCGCTCACCACATTCACGGAGAACACCACCACGATGATCGCCGCGGCGGGGCTGAGCAGCCACGGAAAGTCGGCGATGGTGTTGATGTTCGACGCGTCTCGGAGCATGGCCCCCCAACTGGCCGCCGGTTGGGCGAATCCCAGCCCGACATAGGACAGGGTGGCTTCCGCCAGAATGAACGCTGGGAGCAGCAGCGTCGCCTGCACCGTGAGAAACCCTCGGGTGGCCGGAAGCAGGTGGGTCACGAGAATGCGGATCGGCCCGGCCCCGACCGCGACTGCGGCCAACGTGTATTCACGACCGCGCTCGGCCGCCACAATCGCGCGAACGCCGCGCGCCACGTACGGCCAGGCAACAAGCGCCAGCAGCCCGACCAGCAGCCAAAACAGGGTGGCGGTCGACAACACCGCCGGCAACACCGCCCGGAGGGCGAGGACCGCGTAGATGGTCGGCAGCACCAAGACCAGGTCGGCAAGTCGCATCAGCATTTCGTCGACCGCCCCGCCCGCGTACCCCGCCAGGCCCCCAACGACGACGCCCAAGAGGACTGCGCCAATGGCGGCCAGCAGGGCTACGCCGAGCGTCGTACGAGCGCCCAGCAACAGTCTGGACACCAGGTCCCGGCCGAGGCCATCTCCGCCCAGCAACAGCAATGGTTGCCCTGCCGCCGCGTCGAGTCCGACCAGGCGGCCGCGCACGAACCACCGCAACGGATAGCGTTCCGACCGATCCTCCTCGAACGTGCGCATGACCCGGTCGGCGAGACGCCACCGGTGCACGAACGGCGCTCGCCACTGGCCCTCGACATCGACAATGCGGACCCGCATGGGCGGGGCGTAAAGATAGTCGCGAAACTGCGCCTCCCCCGCGTGAGGCGCCAGCCACGGCGCGGCGAACGCGGCCCCAAGAACGGCCAGCAGCAGACCAGCACCGAGCATCTGGGTCACTCTTTCCATGGTCGGCGCAGCTACTCCTCTCGCAGTCGCGGGTCGGCCGCAGCCAGAGCGAAGTCGGACAGCAAGTTGCCACACGCGAGAAACACCGACCCAACCGCGGCGCACCCGGCAACCAGCTGGACATCGCGAGAAATGAGGGCGTCGAACATGAGCCTGCCGAGCCCCGGCCAGGCCGTGACGAGCTCGACCGCAAACGAGCCGCTGAGTAGACCACCGACGATCACGCCGTAAATCCCAGCCACCGGGCGAATCGCTACCCGGAGCGCGTGCCGCCACACCACACGGCGTCGGGGAATGCCGCGCGCGAGCGCCGCCAGAATGAATGGCTCCTGGAGCGTCTCGTGCATCGACCGCGCCAACAAGCGTTCAAGCGTGGCGGCGATCGGGAGCGCCAGCGCCAAGGCGGGCAATACGAGATGCCACCCGATGTCTAGCAGCCCGGCGAGCGCGCCCGAGTCGACCGCGCGCAGGCTCGTCATGCCGCCAATCGGGAACCAACCAGTTCGCGCGGCGAAGAACGCGAACACGATCGAGGTCAAGAGCGGAGGCAGTGACATCCCGAAGACCGAGAGGCCACGAATCGCCGACACCAGGCCTGCGGCTGAACTGCTGCCCGCAATCACGCCAAGCGGAAGGCCGATGAGGGTCGCGATGAACAGGGCCGTCGCCGCGAGTATCGCCGTGTTGCAGGCACGCATTCCAACCAGTTCCCGGACAGGTCTGGCAAACCGCAGGGAGGTGCCGAGATCCAGTCGTACGAGCCCACTAAGCCAGTCGCCATACTGCTCAGCGATGGACCGATCCAACCCGAGGCGCTCACGGTCGCGCTCCAGCGTCGCCGAGCTGACGCCCGGGCCTCTGAGTTGTGTCGCGTAGTCGCCGGGCGCGAGAGAGACAAGCCACATGGAGCCAGAGGACACAAGCAGCACCAGCAGCACCGCGAACGCAACCCGGCGAGCGAGGAAGAGGGCGAACGGGCTCATGACGGAGATGCGTCGAGGGACGGTGGGTTGCCCGCGTCTACAGCGTCACATTGTGATGGGCCTGGTGCGCGCGTGACCTCGCTAGCCCGACGTGGCAGTGACCGGGACCCACGAGGTGACAAGTGTCGTTACCGCGCATCTCGAACTGGAGTGGCTCTCATCCGATTTGGTGGACGGTTTAGCTACGCTGGTTGACTCTCCAGTATTCCTGTCCTCAACTGTCAGGCCCTGGTAGGCCCGGTACTCGGGCGACGCCGCGACGTCGCCAGCCGGTCGGCGAGTCGCGCCTTGGTGCAGAAGCCGCTCAAGACGACTCGTCCCCTTCCGCGGCGGGCAACCCGGCCGGAATCGGGTCGCCCACCTCGACCAGCGTAAGACCCAACCTGGCGATCTTCTCGAAGGGGTCGAGGCCCACGTTCCCTGGATGCCGGTACGCCCGCTCCGCCGGAATCTCTATGATATCGGGGGCCACGTCGTGGCGCACGAAAAAGGCGTTCACGCGTTCGCCGACGACCAGCCGGTAGCCCTTTCGGCGGCCAAGATGCACGAGGGCGGCAATCGAGGCGCCGCGGTAGGAGCGCGTCGGCGCCTCGTCCAAGACGAACAGCGGGTCGTACGGTACGGTCACCGCGCGGCTCGGCCCGAATAGCCAGTTGTACTCGATGCCGACGACCCGCGGCGAGCAGGCGGTGATCGCCTCCCAGACCCAGTAGTCGTTGCCGTCGATGTCGATGCTCAAGAAGTCGATCTCGCCGGCAAAGCCCGTGCTCTCCAGAAACGCGTTCACGCTCTCCCGGGTCACGCGCTGCTTCTCCGCACGCACGTCGTGGCCCGAGAACTTGATCCGAATTTTCTCGACCGCGCCGCGCCGCGCGTCGATCATCAGACCCGACCATCCCAGCTCGCGCGCCAGAAAACCGGAGTTCCCGCCGTTGACGCCGCAGCCGATCTCCACGAACCGCCGGTTGGCAACCCCAGCCCGCCGGAAGATCGAGAGAATGAGGCCGTCCTCTTCGTTCTGCGAGTACATCCCGAAGCGCCCTACCGCGAGGTCGTAGGGCGGCGGCAGCGGCATGCCCGACACCAGCAAGGCCCGAATGACCGCCGGTGTCAACTGCGCCTGCTGGCGCAGCCGGGCGTCTATGTCGTCCACGCGCTTGGACAACCGCTCGAGCAGCTCCACGCATCGCTCCAGGGTCGTCTGGTCCGTTCCCTTTTCCTGCTTCGCCAGTTTCTCGCCCATTACGTCCTAGTCCTTCCTTGCGCGGAGCGCCCGCCCGTCTCGCCTGCATCGACCACCAGCCGCACCGCCAGTCCGGAACTCCTCCGTGAACTATCGTCGCGCACGTCTTCCCTTCTTGCTTGATCCCATGCTGGGCATCGTATCCGCGTTTCGGAACGTGTCCACCAAAGCGGATCAATGCCAGAGCGCCCGCTCCTCATTGCGGCGGGTTGACAGCCAACATGTCTGCGTTCCACAAGACGTGCGGCCGCAGCACCGACGGCTCGACATTCGTCAACCGGGTCGACGTGGCAACAGACAGTCGCGAAGCCGCGAAGTACACGAGCGGTTGGTTTTCGGCGACGGTGGTCTGAATCTCGTTGAAGAGCTCCACTCGTCGGTCCAGGTCCGCGACCTGCAGCTGCTCGCTAATCAGTGCGTCGACACGGGCTTCCCAGTCGCTCGCTGGCGTCGCCTGGTTGGGGTTCCAGAAGTGCGATGCTCCCGAACTCAGCCAGAAGTCGAGGTTCCCCGCTGGGTCGGTATCGGTAGCCAGAAACCCGAAGTATGCCGCGTCGAAATCCATCGAGGTGATTCGCTCAATGAGCGTCCCGAACTCGGTTGGTACGAGGTCGACTCCAATCCCGAGTTGACTGAGATCTGCTTGCAGCACCTGCGTCGCTCGTTCGCGGCTGGAATTGCCCTGGTGCGTCAGCAAGGCGAACCGCACCGGCGAGCCAGTGGCATCCTCGCGCAGACCGTCTCCGTCCCGGTCGATGAGGCCCAGCCCCGCCAGCAACGCATCGGCGCGCTGCACGTCGTACTCGAACTTGGGTAGCTCGGGCGTAAACCACGTTCCGTTTCCGGGCGTGATCGGTCCGTGGATCGGTTGCGCCAGGCCCAGATAGACGGTATTGGCGAACGACACCCGGTCCACGGCATGCGAAACCGCCAACCTCCAATCGCGGTGCTGCAGCCATGACCGGCGCGGGTCGTCTGCCATCGCCTCGGGACGCAGATTGAAGAACAGGAAGTCCGCATTGAGGTCCACGCCGAGATCGTGGATCTGCACCTTGCCGTCGTGAGCCGCCCGCGCCAGGCCGCCGAAGTCCTCGGCGCGGACACCCCCTGAAATCAGATCTACCTCCCCGGCCTCCAGTCGGAGCATTTCCGTGTTCTGATCGGACACGACCTCAAGCGTAATACCGTCGAGGTAGGGAAGTTGCACGCCTCCCGCGTCCTGTCGCCAGTACCGCGGGTTCTTCGCGAATACGAGGCGCTGTCCCGGAACGTAGGACTCGAGGGCAAACGGGCCGAGCCCCGCCAACTCGGTCGGGGCGGTCGTCACATCCCACGCGTCGCGGAACGTTCCGGCTCGCAGCGCCGGCTCCAAGAGATGCTTGGGCAACATCGGAAGACTGTCCAGCACCCGGACGCCAGGACTATACGGCACCGGGAAGCGGACCACGACCGTGACGTCGTCCGGCGCGGTGACCTCAATCGGTAGACCGTCGAATCGGAGCGAATCGGCCAGCGGGCTCCCGACAGCGTCGTCGTACACCGCCTCGAACGTGAAGAGCACATCGGCCGATGTGAACGGCGCGCCGTCCGAAAAAGTCACGTCGGGGCGCAGAGCCAGTCGGTGAGTTCGCCCGTCATCCTCGCTCTCCCAACTCCCGGCAAGCCACGGCTCGACCATGTCGGTCGTCCGGTTGATGCGCACGAGGCTGGCCTGGGTCAGGCGCGAAAACAGGAGCGTCTCATTCTCGACCGCAAGGAGGTGGTTGAATGTCCGCGGCTCGCCACGAATTGTGCCCACCAAGGCACCGCCCTCGCCGTCCGAAGGGGTCAGCACAGCCCGGCCAGGGTCCCCGCACGCCGCCGCCAGGGTCAGGCCCGCAAGCGCTGCCAGAACTCCGCACACTCTCATTCGAACCATGGGTTGTCGCGTCCCGTTGATCCACTGGCCAATCGTCCGCCACGCGTGGCTCGTTTTTGACCCAATCACGGCCTCAGACCGCCGGCGCATCGGGCCCGAACCTGACGTAGCTGTCCTAACTCGGCACAAATTGTCGCCCCGATCCACGATGGCACGGTTCCTGCCCTTTGTATCGGGTGCTACGCGAGTTGCAAGCAGCCATGGCCGCCGGCATAGGGCCGCAGCAACAGGCCTTTGAGGAACTGTGCTGCGCGTGCCCGTCTCGACCGATAGACGTCATGGCTGCCCGCCGCGTGACCGACGGATCCAGCTCGCGTGCTAGCAGGTCGGCTCACTTGGGGCAGGTATCCCAGAGGTGATGCTAACGCCCCTTCAGAGGGACGGCGACGATAAGAAAATGCGTAACCGCTTTGACTACGATAGGTTGCCCACGACGGACTGGCTGGGGGGCCTGGCGATCGGACCGGCCGACTGGTGCGGTCACTACGCTTTGTCGGGTCTAGACGCCCACCACCCCGATTCCTGCGCTCACGACTCCAACCGCTAGGAATCAGCCGTGGCGCGGTCAGACCAAGCACAAGACAGCCGGTACGAGGCGGCATCGCTCGAAGCCGGCCGCGGGTACTTCGCCCGCGCGCTGGAACTGCTTCCGAGCCCAGGACGTCCCGGAGACAGTAGCCGCTCACGCGAGTTGGCGCTAACCGCAGAGCTCCTCCAACACACGGGAGAGACGGTCGCCGCAGCGCAGTTGGCTGAGTCTTTGTCGAGAACGCACAACCTGTCACCCGCTCTCGCTTCTCGATGCCTGACGATCCTGGGTCTGTACGCGTTCGAAAACGGCAAACTCCGGCGGTCGACCGAACTTCTCCAGAAGGCCGTGCGCCTCGGTGAGGACTCGACGGACGTGGAGGCGACCTGCGACGCTATGCTTTGTCTTCTCGCCAGGCTGGCCGACGTTTCCGCACCTGGCTCCACCGCGTCGCTCGCCGCGGATACAGCAAGACTGGTGGCGAAGGTCAATACGAGGTCAGCGGCCATCCGTTTCCACCTAATTCTGGGCAGAACTGAAGCTCGCCGGGGAATCCTGGACGCAACCGACCAGCACTTCGACGCCGCTCGCTCGCTACTTGACTCGACGCCAAACCCCTGGCTCGAAGGTCTCTACTGCGTCGACGCATCTATCGTCGCCTACATGCGACCGGCGCTGGAAGAAGCGCTACAACTCGCCAATCGAGCCCTCACCTGCTCGATGCAATCGGGTCACCGTCGCACGCTCACGGCGGCACTCGTCAATCTCGGCTCCATGTACCTTTACAAGGGAGATCACGCGGCGGCAGAAAGGTACTTCGTCCGAGCGTCAAGAATCGATTATCCGAGCGCAGAGGTCCGAGCGGCCATGCTCGACGGCTACGCCGACCTCGAACTAGCACGCCAAAATAATCAAAGGTGCGAGGAGCTGCTGGACGATGTTGACAAGTGTCTTCCGGCTGTAAAAGGTTTCAAGGCCTCCTGGTACCAAATTTCACCTTTAGCGCTCCGAGTCAGGCTTCTGCGAGCCCGAGGAGAATGGCCTACGAGTCTCGCGGCATCCAATGTCGGCTTGGAACTTGCGCGACAGCGCGGCGACCTTGCGATGGAGTGCACGTTCCAAGTGTTGAAAGCTGAAACTCTGACAGACCTCGGAGAGTTGGACTTAGCCGCTTCTGTGGTGGGAGAGGCAGCCAGTTTAGTCGGATCGTTGCCGCCAACCGTCGCCGCCGAAGCGGAGAGGGTACGGGGAGGTCTGCTCGCAAGACTCGGCCGGACCGACGAGGGTCGCCGCCATCTTGAAAGAGCGGTCCGCATCCTGTCGATCGTGGGGAGCGCACACTCCGAGCAACACGCACGCAAGCAACTCGCGTCACTTCCAAGAACCAGCGTTAACCCGCGAGTGCCACTAGACCGCGGCGGCATTTGGGACGCCGCAGCCATTCTAGACCTTGCGTCGCAACCTGAGCTTCTCGGGCGAGAAGCGCTTGCGGTCATCGCAGAACTGGATTGCGCGGCCGGCGCTGCTTTGGTAGCGACCAGCAACGGACGCCCGCTTACCGTACTCGCCCGTCACCAGTGGACAGCTCTAGAGGCTCGTGACATTTCGCGAGCGATCGAACCCGTTCAGCGAATGGCCGTCGGCGAAACGCGCGGGCGCCGATTCTATGTCGCAGCCGTCGCCAAGACGGACCTCCCGTCGCGGGACGCGTTGGCGGCCGTACGCCGGCTCGTCGCAGCCGCTGTCGAAATCGCGACCCATCGACGGCAAAACCAGCGCCAGCGAGCCCTGCTGCCATTGGAACCAGCTGGCCTATCGGACGGGGTCTTCCTGTCGGACGAAATGCTGAAAGTCGTTGCGCTCGCACGGCGAGTCGCGGCTAGTGAGCTGCCGGTGCTGATTACCGGCGAAACCGGCACCGGCAAGGAGGTCCTCGCGAGGCTCATCCACGCTGCGTCTGACAGGTGCGAGCAGTCGTTTGTCGCCTTCAACTGCACAGGGTTGACCCGAGACACCGCCGAGAGTCAACTCTTCGGCCATCGCCGCGGAGCGTTCACCGACGCCCTGGAAGATGCGTCTGGCGTTATCCGAGGAGTGTCCGGTGGGACTCTCATGCTCGACGAGATCGGCGAACTGGACCCCGCGATTCAGCCAAAACTGCTAAGGTTTCTTGAATCAGGGGAAGTGCAACCCGTTGGAGAGCCTAAACCTGAGACTGCCAACGTCCGGGTCATAGCGGCCACGAACGCCGCCATCGACAGCCACGTAAGGAGTGGCCGGTTTCGCGAGGACCTATTCTATCGACTGAACGTGATCCGTCTCCGTGTGCCACCGCTTCGCGAACGGCGAG
>SXGT01830042.1_pt1 | contig 12636 bp, 14 predicted proteins | sample 3176221 | NCBI WGS metagenome assembly SXGT01 (sample SAMN11356862, study PRJNA531348) | freshwater metagenome | isolation source: freshwater sample F1-120 | place: China: Fuxian Lake, Yuxi | collected 2017-12-25
ACCGCAACGTCTGCGGCGTTTTGTGTCCAGATGTAGTTAGAACCACGTCCGCCGCCGATTGTGATATTGGTTGCAGCAGTTGTGACATTTTCGATAGCAGCAACAGCAAAGTTGCCGTTGATCCAGAAATCACGTATTACGATACCGTCACCACCAACAATACGGACTGCGGCGTTCGCCCCCGCTGCTGCTGCGCCATCGTGGCGGTAGCCTTCAAGCAGGAAGCGGTTGCAGTTTGCATCCGTGAGAATACCGAGTGTGGCTTGGCCGGTAACATCCCTGAATTCACAATTACGAATCGTGCAGTCTGCCGCGTTGATATCCAATGGTGCCGCCAGGGCATCAATGCCCCCGGTGAAAAGGATGTTTTCTATTGTGATATTGGCTGCGTCCACATCCACGTCAGCGGTTGTGGCTGTGGTTAAATTTACAGTCGGGCGGTTTGAGCCGTTGCCTATACCAATGATCGAAATTCCAGCCACATCAAGATCAAGCCCACCTGCGGCGGTTACAGTTTCCACATGCCCCGGCATCATATAAATAACGTCACCTTCGTTTGCATTGCAAAGACCAACTGCATAATCAAGCGTAGCCAGTGGCTTGCGTGGCGATTTGCCGGTATTGCCGTTCGAGGCATTGGATGCGGTTGAACTCACATACAGGGATTGTCCCGTGACGACTCTGCCGCCGAAGCCGAAAGAAAACGGGCTGTTGGGGAAACTGGTTTGCATACCCATAGAAATTCTCCGTCAATGATCGTCAGACCAGAGGCCCTAAAGCCCTTCGGAATCTGCGTAGGTCTTTACGCGGTTCACACCGGCAGACCTGTTTTTAGGTTGCGATTTTCCGGCTGTTCCCTTGAAAGAAAATCCGGGTTTTTCCTTGAACGAAGCACTATTGCCGCGTTTAAGGGCTGGGCTGGGCGGCTTTGTCGAATTGCCGCCCAAACCCATTTTGTCTTCTGCGTAATAAGCATTCGTCATTAGCAGACCTTATTGAGTGCTGCGGATTTAGTGCGGGCCGGCATTGTTTTGCCCAGCGCCGCACTTCTTCCGCCCTTGGCTCCGCCTTTCGGCAAAACCTGTTTCGATTTCTTCACTGTGGTAGGGCTGTAAGCCATGTGCTTTTCCTCAGTTACGAAACCTGATTCCCCATGAGCCACCGCCAGTCATCGTGTGACGAGCTGTATCTCATGTATGCTCTCCACTTCGCTGTGATGGTGTCGAGGTCTTCCGCATAAGCAAACTCAAGCGGCATGCGGTCAACCCAATGCAGATGTTGCTTCTGCATGGTTGAATCGCACAGGAACCAATTGTTGTTGTCCGTAAGATAATTCCATTCCAGAACCTTGTAGGCACCTTCATGGACATTGCGATTGTTTTCCGCCGTATCCGGTCGCCCCGTCGATGCAACAATTTCAAATGCTACATCGTAAAGCGCGGGCGGGATGATGATGGTATCGGGGACAATGGCGAACTTGTTGCCGCGATCATCCCGGAAATCAACCATTTGAACGCGGTTTGCCGCCAAGGCAGTTGCGGAAAGTGCCGAAGTCGCCAAGTTGTCAAAGCCGGTTGACGTATCAGTGCCGGCCGCCGTTGATGTGTGCGAGTTCGAGCAAAGCGGGACGCCTTCCGTGTGGGTGTAGAAGAAAGTATCCACCGAGAAAGCATTATTGAACACGCGGGCCGCATGTTTTTGACGGGTACGCACAGCAGCAGTGGCCAAACCTGACGGGCGTTGGTCCATGATGTTATACATGTCGTCATCAAACAGCTTGCGTTCGACCTGGAAGCCGGATGCGAACTCAACGTGCGTTTGCGTCACATCGTAGCCCTGGTTAACATCGTCATAATCAACCGTACCGGAGAATGAACCAAAATCACCGAAAGCGCCGATGTTTGACCATTTCACGGTGTCGTTTGTTTTTGACACTGTCGGCATTGAGAACAAGCTAGGGATCATATCCGAAAGTTGTTCGCGGCCTTTTTGTTCTTCAAAGATGCGCTGAAAACGCGAATCCAGAAGATCACCGAAATTAGTTGAAATGCTTGGGGTTGCCATACTCTACTCTCCTTAGACGAGGCCACCGGAATAGATCGAGCCATAGCCTAACAAGAAGGCAAAACTATTCGTCCGGCCCTGACTTGCCGCATCACGAATTTTCAGCTCGACAACACGGAAGTTTGCGTTGTCGGTATCGACTGCCACCGAGGCATCGACTTGGGTTAAATTAGTTGTGATCTGCACGAACTGATCTTCCATGCCGTAAGGCGAGGAAACAAACGGGAGGCGCATGAACGTGTCGCCAACAGCTGTATCATTCGGGAAGGCAACAAGAATGGTGCCGGCCGTTGAAGACACAGATGTAATCTTGCGGCCCTTGCCTGCATTTGCACCTTCATAACCGAAAACAAGACCTTCATCAAAGGTAGGAGAATCCCACGCAGTTGCAGTCGTAACTACAAGGCCAGTCGTTGATGCTGTGGTTACAGTATGAAGTGCTAATGCGGTGTCATCCGTGGCCCCGCCAGACAGTTTAGCTTTGTAAACTGCGCCTGGGTTGATGATGACACTAACTGTTCGTTCTGTATCCGAATTATCGGATTGCTGGGCAGTGACAAGCGTTGCGGTATCCATCGTAACGCCGACAAGGTCAACGGCAGCGGTTGTGGAAGCAAGCGCAATGCCTTCATTGCCGGAGCCGCCAACAAGAACGGGAACGCCCGCGTTGGCCATAGTTTCACCGACTTGGAATTTCTTCACAACCGGCGCTGAATTGCTATTCAGGTTATAAGCGAATCTCATGCGTGTACTCCTAAAGACGAGGCATGTTGTCTCTGTGGAGGAAGAGATTTCTATTATGCCCTGTCTCTCCACACCCATCACACCGCGCTGTGCAAATGGGCATTGTTGAATCTGTTATGTAGCCGTGTTGCGCGACGGCGAACTTTGGAGAGCATGAGACGCACAGAGTGATAACTTTGCGTTGTTCGGCGAGATCGGACATATAAGAGCCAGCAAGTGTTCCTTGCCTGCGTCCCGTGTGGGCATTTAACTCCGCCATTTCACGGGGCGATCTTTTCTTAAGAAGACCAAGTACCACTAAGCGGCCTTCTTAGATTTGCGGATGTGGGCGATTTCCTTTTTCAGTCCTTCGTCATCCCATCCGTTATAGATGCCCTTGTTTATCTGAGTCCGGTAGAAAGTGCGGAACCTTGCGGGAATATCTCCCGGTGCTCCGTCCTCGTCATTCTGTGATCTGCTGAAATCACCACCACGGTCACTGCCTTCTTGGTGCGTTTCCGGCCTGTTGGCCTTTGCGCGCTTGATGCGGTCCACGGGACCAAATGCCGCTCTGATGGCTTTTAATTCGGTGAGCAGTGAATCTTTTGGGTCGCCAGCGCTAACCAGAAAATCGTATTCTTCTCTTACCCGCCTAAAAGCATCCGAGTCTTTATCCCTAAGATCGGGGAGTTTCTCGGCATAAGCTGCGATCTGATTTGATACCTGCGCCTCGCGGCTTGCATTTCCAAAGGTATTCTCAGTCGTCTTTTGGACCTCGGCAGCAATTCGTTTCTCGACTTGCTGTTCCCAGATAGATTCCATCTCGTCGTCAGAAATCTTCCCCTGCTCTACCGCCCGCTTTAATTCAGCGCGGGAATAAACCGGAGTATCTTTCTGTTGGTTCTGCTGTCCGGCCTTTAGCCCCTCGACTAAACCCTTGACTTGCGCAAGCTCAGTCGCGAGGTCTTGTCGGGCCTTGCGCTCTGCTATAAGCGCGGATAGCGGAACCTTACGCTCTTGGTCGGCGGCACCTTCTCCCGCTTCTGCCTCAATATCGGCTTCACCGGGTTTAACGCCTGTTTGGTCTGTCACTCAGTCTCTCCTATCAGCGACGGCCTGATGATTTACGTCCGAAAGCAAAACAAAAAAGCCCGCGCCCCTTTCGGGGCGAAGGCTCGGTAATTCCGATGACCTAGTAGAATGGTCTAATATTTTCGGCTAATTATCGCTCAGGTGAAACAATTCTTCAACCCGAAAACCTAATACTTTGCCGCGTTTGATGTTTATTTGAACATTTCCTGTTCTATTGTCAATACAAAACTTTCTAAGTGCCTCATCCAGCTCGGCAGGAAGGGGGGAAGGTTTGATAAGACGTGCTGCTACGGGGCGGGAAACAACATTCATTCCGCAATGTCCTGAAGATTCAGCAGGTGGTTATCAGCCAGATGGCCCTTCTCCTTGATTTCCTTGGGCAACTTCATAACGAGTTCAAGCATGGCGAGCCTGTCATCGCATCGGATTTTGGCTATTTTTGCCGCTATTAACTGATCGGGATTGACGACGTTGGGATCGGACAGAGTATTCAGGCATGTCTGCGCTAATTTTTCTGTATCACTATGGATTGCCTGCAAATAAGAAAGAAATTGGTCCCATGCGGGGTCGGCGGTGAGTTTTTCGGCATTCACCGCAGCCTGCCTCACCATTCTGAGATTGGACGTTGTCTCGGCAATCTTGTCGGCTCTTTTGTGGTCGGTTGCCTTATCATAATCGGATTTATCAACATTCATGCGCTGTTTGCTCCACCGCCGGCCCCAGGAAGGCTCTCGTTCATCAGTTCATTAGGCCCGCTGATTTGCGGTTGTCCGGGGAGTTGGGGTGGATTTTGAACGGGCGCGCCCGGTTGCCCCCCCTGCCCGCCTTGTTGTTGCTGTGCAAATTGTTGGACGGCTTGCATCATGGCTTGCTGTTGCATTTCAGCTCGGACTCGTTGTTGGGTTTGCTGGTAATATTCCTTGAAGATCATCACGCCGTTATCGCTTAAATGGCCAAATTCATCGCTCTGCATATAGGCTTCGAGTTTTTGGAGATGCTCTTGCGCACCCCCTTGTTCCATAGGAAGACCAACTGGCATTGTTTCATTCATTATTGCTGTGATTGCTTCTTCTGCTAGAATCTTCGGCTGGCTTGATTCAGGCGAAGGGGCCTGCAAATAGCGATCCGGCTCCTGGCCCACGCTTTTTCCGAAGTCTCTCAAAAGCTGATAGGCCGTTTCCGGCGTCAATAATCCAAGTTGTAAAGTTAGGGGATTAATATACGTCGCCATCAATTCCCTTAAGCCCTGCTGCATCGCAATTTTAGACGTGTTCAAGACGTTGGCCGAGAAATCAAATTGGTAGCGCCCCCTGATTTGTCCGGCATCCGATATGGTTTGATAGGGGTCGTCATTGAGATTTTTCATGCCGGAAATGCGGATTTGTTTATCCTTTGGCAGAAATCTTTGATTTAGTTCGTGTATCTGCGCCCACACTTCCGCAATGATCTTGAAGAAGCGTCTTAAAATCCGCTCCGGTCTTGCTTCGCCTTGGCCTGCAAGTAAAGCCATATTAGAGGATGTTCGCATAGCACTCGAACCCCCCGGCTGGACTTTGCCAAATTGCATGTCAGAAACCATTGAGAGCCTGTCCTGCCAGCCGTTCAATAGGCCGAGCATATTCAATGCAAAACCAAGCGATTGCTGGTTGTTAAACTGGGGAAAGTTCACGTCCTGTTGGGGGTTTTGCAAAGGAGAAAGCGTGTAAGGCTCTATTCTCAATACTTCGGGGTTCATGCCGCCCGAGGGTCTATAAAAGCCGGGACTGGCTATAGCCAGATCATTCGCATTGATGCTCTGATCCATAAGGACTTTTTGAACATCGTGCAGATTTTCTTCCAGTTCGAGCAGGGAAATCCCTGAGAAGCGCCCGCTTACCGGCAGGAATGACCCGCCGGCCAACGGCCTTCTCGGAGGATTAGCAGGATAAGCATCAGTCAGCCTCTTGGCTTTGAGTAAAGTCTTTGTTTCCTTGATAACCCAGAAAATCACATCCTCGTCAATACCGTCATTGTCAATATCGTAGCTGTCAAAGCAGACGAGACGCGTGAAACGGTTGTGCGCCGGGCTTTCATCATTTCTCGTAATCGGATGGACGCCTTGCAGATTATCAATCTGTAATTCGGCATCCGTGTCATCATTGCTTGTGCTTAGGCCAAGTTCGTCCGTTTCCTGTTTTGACAAGAGGTCATAAAATTTGCTTTTGGAGAGCCGCTTTAATTCAGAAAGCGTCGGACTGTCGCGTAATATTACGTGCGTTGCGCCGTTCGGATTTGACGGCCCCGGCAATTGTAGATTCGCGCTTCTGGCCGGGAATAAGACATCGTCATAATCTTTTACAATGATTTTCGGCCCGTCGAATACAACTTCATCCTTTTCGATAACCATTTCCACATCGCCGTTGTCGAGCGTGTAGAACGAAACGGTCTGTTCTGTACCGTCTTCTAATTCAACCAGCCAATCCCAATCGGATTTTCCTTTTGGCGCAAAGGAAACAGCGGAATTGAATTGCTGGCGGGTTAAGTCGTAAAAATAGCCGGAAACTTCGGTTGTTTCGGGAATGGGGTCAAAGCGGCGTATGTCGCAGATGCCTCTCGTTTCCGTAATCCACGGCACAAATACAATACAGGCAGGGTCATTAACGAACGCTTCCGCCATTTCGCCAATAATTGTCTCGCCGTCCTGTTCAACGAAAAATTGATAATCAATGAGCGCATCAACTGTAGATTGTTTTTCAGCGTCTGTTTTGTGGAAGGCTTTTGAGATAATCGGAGGTCTTTGGCTCATCACAGCGTTGTGCAATGTGTCCTGGATTCTCAGGGAATCCTGCATCATATCCGGGATTGCGACATCGGACGCATCCGGCCACGGTGAATCCGTGCCTTGGCTCCACATTCTGTATTTGGCGTAGCGCTGAAGCCTTAATTGTATGTCTTCCGATCTTTCATTCCGATCATCGTCATAGAATTTGCAGACCCTTTCAGCAATCTCGCGCCTTTGCTCGGCAGAAAAAGCGTCTTTGCGCTTTCTAGTGCGTTTTTGGCGGGAACTGAGGTCTATGAGTTCGGCTTCCGGCATCCTTTGCTTCCAGAGAAGACAAACGCGCCCGGTTTGTAGTATAGTGGGCGGTTTATGTCAGTCTTTACTAACACACACCTTGACTTTTACAAAACAGCATTATTGCCGGGGTGACGTGCGGGGTTTCATCCGGCTGCGGGTTTGCTGATCGACGATCACCCAACGCGGACTCTGGCCTTATAGCCGACATTTCTATGTATAGTCGGAGCCCCGCCATGTAAAAGTCTGAAATTAGGGTCTGTGTTTAGAACATACTTGAGTAAGGTCGGGAAATCGTCGTTCAATTCCCTTGCTTTTTGTTTAAGGCCCCTTTCATCTTGTCTTTTGAAGTTGTCCCAGACGTATCTTTTCATCTGAAATATACTTTTGTGGCATCTCGGATTCCACACTATTCTTGGTTTTAGTGTTCTTGAGTCCGGCTTTAGATACTCATTAATGCGCGACCGGCCTACGTCCCCGTCATCCGCCAGTCTCATATGAAGCCCTGCCGACGCAAACTCATCCTGCCAGGTTATGCCCCTCACTTGCCCCGAAGGGGACCGGCCCATATTCGGGTCCATTATTCTGTCAACAACATAAAGGCCCATCTGTTCTTCAATGTCTTCGACGTATTTTCTGACATCTGTGCAGTCGCCGTCCACTTCGCCTTCATGGATTACCCATAAATCGTCTGACGGATCACATTGCACCCAGGTAAACATATGAGGCTTTCTGGGATGCGGGTCGAGTGCGAAAATAACCGGCCATGCGCCGGAATGGTCGAACTCATCCACATGGCAATATTTTATAATGTTCAATGAATTTGTTATCGGGCATTTGCCGTCTACAGGATTGATGCTTTGTTTTGCATCTATTGACCAATACATCGGAACATCCGTAAACATCGGATGAATGCGGTTTGAAAATCTTATGGGCTGACCATAGATTCTTACGCGTTTCATTTCTTCCGACCAGGATTCCATCTGCTTATGGACCGCTTCCTGGTTGAGATTCATGTTCTCGGTCGTCCACAATTCAAACCAGTCCACATCATCTTTCTTATTCGGGCCGGGAACGCCTTTTTCATAGACCTCGTCAAATATCCAATCGACCGGGATTGCCGGATCATCCGGCCATGTCATTGCCAGATATAATCTGCCTTTAACGCGCATAGTACGCGCTTCATTTTCTCTCCAGATTGCCAATCGCGGGGGCTCGTCCATCATAACATGGTGGAAATCCCCTGACGCAAAATCGGATGGGTCCTGGTCGTGCGAGTTAAAAACTATAGTGGACTCGCCAAGGATTCTGTTGGGGTCGTCGGGGTCGCGGCAGAGAATTGTCAATAGTCTATTCTTTGCAGACCATGATTTATCCCAGTTTCCGCTTTTCAGGCAGTTACGCGGAACCCACCCCCAATGCCCCCGATCCCCTCCCGCTTCATCAACGCCCGACCAGCGCCACCATTGCAGGAATGGAATAATGACTGTCTCCAGGGTGTTTGTTATACTTTCAACGACAATTCTGCATTGCACAGGGCCGCGAAACTTAGGGCGTAAATCTTTAGCAATACTGTGTGGAAAGACGCCTGTAGCAAGCGCAATTATTTCCACAAGCGAACTCTGGGTTTTGCCGGAACCGTTGCCCCCGCCAATCGCGACCACGCGCGCATTGCTTTTGTGAAACTCATACGCTTTCGGCTGGCTCGGTTTGTAATAAATAATCTGATTTTCTCTACGGTCTTCTTCCTGGACTTTAATAATTTCCGACATGGCTTCCGTGAGAGCCTTATCGGTCATTTTAGAAAAATCAGTCTCAGCCAGAGATGCCAGGTCCGCCATTAAGCAGGCTCAGCAAAAACACCGTCAGATTGTTGAACCATATCCACCGTAATACCACGGCGCTTAATCTCCTGCATCAATTTCTTGGCCACTTCATTTATCGTACCTCTAGTCTCGTGGGAAACAATAGAAGTGGGCTCTCCTTTAAGAAGCTGAATCTTTTCCGTGAAACTTGTAGCTATATGTGCTAAATCTCTTGCTGTGGATTTAGCGAGTGTCTCGTCATCCAAATAATGCAGGCTGAGTTCGATTTTGCCGCTCAGCAATTCAATAAGTTCTCTGGTTTCGAGGGGACGACCTTTCAGCTTGGTTCTAAAGCCGTCCTTAGCCGCCATGCGGTTTGCAATAGCTTCGCCTGCGGTCTTAAACCCCGCCGCCGCCGCCGCATCCACTAAAGCCTTTTTATCCCGGTGAGCCTGGAGGTCGTTCTGACGATGCCGCCCCGCAATAATCTGCCTGGCTAAATCTTCATCCGTCGGGTAGCCGGTTTCAGGATCAACATTAAACCCGTACTCGGCATTAAACCGCTTCACCCGCTCAGGGTCCTGCTGCCAGTGATCCCCGTGCTGAATCCGGTACACTGTCCCATGCGCTATGCCAAGGTCATCGCAAAGCCGCTTGCCGCCCCAGCCTAAAGCCCTCAATTCCTGATAGCGCCTTAAGTCAACGACCTGCGGCGGGCTTACCCTGCCCTTTGGCTTCTTTTCCTTCATCCATAGTCATTCACAAGAATAGTTCACTAGTAACCAGAATCTATACTGGGCCAATGGGGGCTGCTTTTCAAGATTTCTAAAAGCGTAACGTCTCTAATCATCAAGTGCCGGGGGGTGGGGGCGAAACGTAAGGGTGGTACGGGTGGGGGGGACCCCCCAGACTGAGTCATGCCCCGGGGGTGCGCCCAATCGGCCACTCACCCTAACATTTCCCATAATGCATGTTATAGGGCTGTTCTATTATTGCAACACTTGTTGTATTGCTATTGATATCAAGTGGTTAGAGAGTCACTCGTGCGATACAGCATTATGACACAGGGATTTCGGGTCGCCAAGCCCCATATCTTGTGTCAGCACAACTACTGCGTGTAGGAACAGAAGGCGAACGCACGCCAGAGTTGAGGAGGCTGCTTGACGGGTACGCCCACTCTTTCACGCTCTCTACCTTGCTGTGCTCTCCTGCCCGCTCCTTAGCCTTGCAGCATATAAACGGCTCAAGTCCGGGCTATTCTCTGTTTAAGGCTTTTACTTAGCTATGTGGGATTGGTGTCTATCTGGTTGGCTTGGTTCTTATACATTGGAGGCAATAACCTGACCTTTTTGTCAAGCATTTTGTTCATGCGAATCGCTTGGTAGCTAGTACTTCTGGCAGCATTTTTGGACTGGAAGTGGCCAATCAAGTCGCCATTGACGATGACTTCTCATTAAAGTGCATGGCCTACACTGTCGAAGACCTAATTCATATATTCAATAGACTTGATGAATACCGCCGTCGCGTTATGGCTTTTTGGATTGAGTTAGTGAAAACCCATCCAACTCTAGCCGCTCTAGCCAACGCTTCGACAAGTGCTCCGCCAATAGCCGGGGAACCCCAGCTAGACCTCCCTCAGCCCGACCAAACTGATCATCAATCAGATCAGCCAGAATCTTGATGGCACCGGCCTGTCCCGGAGGCAGTTTGTCTTGGCGTGCTTCTTCAAGACTTAGGTGTTTACCGCGTGACATTATGTTACCTGTTTGGCCGTACGCTTTCTGATTGCATCGACTAAATTTTGTGATGCTGTTGATTTGTGAGTTACAACATACATCAAAACAAAATAAATGGAGACCGATACAAAGAAGATAATGATTTGAATAAGGCTAGCTGTAGAAACAACTTTGTCCCAAAAAACATTACCAAAAAATGTAGGAATCGCGGTGGGCGCAGAACCCAAACAAACACCGAGAGCGCCCCATTTTCCTTCCCACAAATAATCACGCCTCAAATCGGATAACATTTCTAATTCCTCATCAGAATTGTCCGTAAATTGTGCTATGCAAATTTCTCCGGAAAGGGTTTTCAAAAGGAACTTCAGACATTTAGACCTCGTTAGGAGAAAGACTAAAATTAGTTAAAGAACTAAAATTAGTCAACATCATAATTCTTATTGACACTCGATACGCTCTCAAGTGACCTGCCCCCTATGCAAATTTCTGTGGACGGATGGTTTGCCATCCAGAAACAGTTTGGGCGGCTACAGCTACTAACTGTGCCGCCCAAAACCCGCAAACTTTAGTCTTATCGCCCGCGGGTCCGAACCTTGGTGTAGCTCCCCAAGGTGTATCACAATGCGATACATCTTATCACAGCCAAGAATCCTCGGTCTAGGCGATAAGTCGCTTTCTTTTAGGAAAGTAAACTTATGGTTAGACGGCATGGCGGTTCTCCGCCTGTCACTAGCGATATAGCTGCCTTCATAAAATATGCCTGCGGCGAATTGAAGCTGATGCAGCACACTGTTGCTGCACGCTTTGGCATAAATCAAGGACGCGTGTCCGAGATTATGAACGGTAAGCGTTTTGCGAATGTGACACCGAGTCCTAAACCTCCCGAAGGGAATTAAGGATTCTTGTTAAACGTGGCGAGGGGCTTCGCGGCCCCTCGTCATGATTTTAACTTTTCACTTTTTTGCGAATAGCCTTCTTTGCGGCACGCTTCTTTTTTGGCGCGTGCGGCGTATGTGGCGTACTCAAAAAGTGTCGCACAACGCCCTCAAATTGAGGGTCTTTTTTCTCATTAGGTTTTTTTGGAATCTTCGACATGCCCAGTCCCTTTGAAAGTCCCAAGCGCCGACTTCGTCGCGCAAAGGAACACACCAAGCACATCAATACTCGACTCGACAAGTTCTTCAAGAAAGAACCCTACGCTCGCGTAGTCGAGACAGATCCTGATTCTGGCGATCAAATTCACAAGTTCAAACTGACTAAATCCATCCCCGAGAAAGTCACTGACCTTACCTATGACGCCATCGAGGCGCTCCGATCTAGTCTGGACCAAGCCACTTACGCTGTGGCAATTGCTTGCGGCGCTAAGAGACCTGACCTCGTTCACTTTCCCATCGCGGACGACGCCGTTAAGTTCGAAAAATTGTTGAAAACCGGACAAGTGAAAGATTTCCCGCCGGAAATCTTGACGCTCTTTAGAGGCTTCGAACCTTACCAAGGAAGGAATGACGCAATTTGGGCACTCAACAGAATTCGCAGGCAAGGTTATCACCGACTCATTGTTCCCGTTGGCATGACAACCCAAAAGATTACTTATAACCACCTCATGATTTCGGGTGGCGGTAGTCTTTTCTCCCCCAAGTGGGACGCGGAAAAAAACGAGATCATATTCGCTACCACTCGACCGGGAGCGGAGTTTGACTACAACGTTACCTTCTCCCTTTTTGTAGCGTTCGGCGAAGTCGAAGGGGTGGCTGGTAATCCGGTTATCAGCACGCTTGCTAAGATGCTGGACGAGGCCAGCAGCATCGTTGGAGCTATCGAAACTGAGAGCCGTCGGATCGGTCTCATCCCCTAAAATATTCACGATCTTGTTCCATTTCCTGGGGCGGCATTTGTTCAGTCAAGTATATAAACGCCACCGCTGCGGCGTGGCCGATGATTCCAGCCCCATTGCAACACGTCCGGGCTACTACCAATGCAATGATCGTTGAGAGAGCGGGGCCGGCACCCGAAGGTCCGGCCCCTTATCACTGTCCGACGGAGATATGCGGCTTAACCCGCAGTGATCACCCGAAGGCCTATAAAACAGCCTAAACCCAAGAGGTTAATAATGCAAGCCGCTCATAATCTAAATTTGGTGTAAAAAAGATACAGGGGACAC
>SXGT01048924.1_pt1 | contig 12635 bp, 7 predicted proteins | sample 3176221 | NCBI WGS metagenome assembly SXGT01 (sample SAMN11356862, study PRJNA531348) | freshwater metagenome | isolation source: freshwater sample F1-120 | place: China: Fuxian Lake, Yuxi | collected 2017-12-25
CAGCGCCGTGCAGAAGGGGCCGCTGAGGATGCGGGACAAGTCGAGAACGCGGACGCCGTCGAGACAGCCGGGCCGCGCTGCGTCGCTGGCATCGCCCTGATCCGCAGTCGCCGTCGCGCTCATCGTCTCAGCCCTCGAAGTAAGGGTGGGTCACCTCAAGGCACTCGTCGACGATGGCGAAGCACTCCCGCAGCTGGGCCTCGGTGATGATGAGCGGCGGGTTGCAGGTGAAGTTGTTCCACCGGGTGAAGGTGAAGAGACGCCGCTGCTTGAACGCGGCGGCCAACGCCGCCACCGCCGGAGAGGCGCCGTTGTAGGGGGCGATCGGCGTGCCCTTGCTGTCCTTCTGCAGGTCAATCATGCCGAAGAGGCCGATGTTGCGGGCCTGCTTGATGGTCGGGTGGCGCGCGGTCAGGCGGTCCATCTCCTGCCGCATGACGGCCCCCATCGCAGCCGCGTGCTCGACGATGCCCTCGTCGCGCATCACCTCAAGGACGGCGACGGCGGTGGCGAGGCTGACGGGGTGGGCGTTGTAGGTCAGGCCGCCCCAGTAGACGTGGCTCTGGAAGTGGTCGTGGATCTTGCGGCTGACGCCCATGCAGCCGAGCGGTGCGTAGGACGACGTCAGCCCCTTGGCCATGGTCACGATGTCGGGGACGACGCCGAAGTGCTCGTACGCTAGCCACTTTCCGGTGCGGCCGAAGCCCGCCATGACCTCGTCGCAGATGAGCAGGATACCGTACTTGTCGAGGAGCGCCCGCAGGCCGACAAACCAGCCGCGCGGCGGCACCAGCACGCCGTTGGTGCCGGTCACCGTCTCGACGATCATGGCGGCGATGGTGTGCGGCCCCTCGTACTGAATCACCTCATCGAGGTAGCGCAGGTGGTTGGCGGTGATCTCGTCTTCGTCCTTGCCAAAGCTGTATTCGTACGGCCAGGGGTCCATCACGTGGACCACGCCCGGTGAGGCGGGCTCGGCCGGCCAGCGCCGCGGGTCGCCGGTGAGCGAGAGCGCGAGGTGGGTACCGCCGTGGTAGCTGCGGTAGCGCGCCAAGATCTTGTGGCGACCGCTATAGAGACGGGCGGCGCGCACAGCGTTTTCGTTGGCCTCGGCGCCGCCGAGCGTGTAGAAAAACGAAGAGATGTCGCCCGGAACCAGCTCGTTGAGCAGCGCGGACAGGCGGGCGCGCGGTTCTGTGACGGTGCCGGGATAGACGAATTGCAGCTGCGCCACCTGCCGCTGCATCGCCTCGATGACTTTCGGGTGGCTGTGCCCGATGTTGACCGACATCAGCTGGCTGTTGAAGTCGATCCAGCGCTCGCCTTCGGGCGTGTAGAAGTAGATGCCCTCGGCGCGAGCCACCGGGATCGGCGCCACCTGGTCGCCGCGCGACCACGAGAACAGCGAGTGCTTTTGGCAGACCTCGAGCATCTCTGCGGAAGACATGACCATGGCGGCGCGCTCCTTGCCGCGCCATCCCGGCGCGTGGCGTGCGAGTCTGGCACGGGCAGAGGTCTGGCGCCAGTCTGCGTCGCGGTGGTGGCCGGCTCACCAGGGCCTTCGACGCCGAGATGTACGTCGATCCCTTGCCGATTCTCGCCACCGCCTTGACCCAGGAGCGGCACGCGCCTACACCGCCGCCGCGGCGCCACGGACGGCGCTAGGAGGCCCGCCATGACCCTGCCCACCCGCGACGCCGTGCTCGCTGCGTTGCGCGCCGTCGTCGACCAGGACATGCCCGCTGAGCTCGGCGCCGACGTCGTCTCCAGCGACCGCGTGCGCGACATCGCCATCGAGGCGGGGCCGACGGGCGCCAACGTCGGCGTCACGCTGACCCTGCTCTGCCCAGGCGATCCGGCTGAGGCGTCTCTGCGCGCGCAGGCCGAGGCGGCGCTCCGCGGCGTCCCCGGCGTCGCCGGCCAGGCGGTGGAGTTCGTCGTCGAGATGCCGACCTCGCACCTGCAGACCGCCAACCGCTTGCCTGGCGTCGGTCACGTCATCGGTGTCGGCGCCGGCAAGGGCGGCGTCGGCAAATCGACCGTCGCGGTCAACCTCGCGGTCGCCATGGCGAACGCCGGGGTGCGGGTCGGCCTCGTCGACGCCGACATCCAGGGGCCGAGCGTGCCGATCATGATGGGCCTCGCCGACGCCCGTCCCTTCGCCGACGACGAGCGCAAAATCGCGCCGCTGCTCAACCACGGCGTCCGCTTCGTCTCCATGGGCAACCTCATCGGTCGCGACGACGCGGTCGTCTGGCGTGGGCCGATGGTCGGGCGGGCAGTGACGCAGCTCTTCGACGATGTGCGGTGGGGCGAGCTTGATGTCCTGCTCGTCGACCTGCCACCTGGCACCGGCGATGTCGTCCTGACCTTGGCCCAGACCTTCCCCTTGGCCGGCGCCATCGTGGTCAGCACGCCGCAGGACGTCGCCTTCGCCGATGTCACCCGCGCTGTGAAGATGTTCGAGATGTTGAAGGTCGATGTCCTCGGCCTCGTTGAGAACATGGCCTATTTTCAGGCCCCAGACACCGGCACACGCTATGACGTGTTCGGCCCCGGCCGCATGACGGCGCACTGCCAGGCTCGCGGGCTGGCGCTGCTCGGGAGCTTGCCGCTCGACATCCACGTCAGCCCCGCCTCAGACGCTGGGCATCCGCTGACGGCGAGCGCGAAGAACTCTGAATTCGCGGGGATGCTCCAGGCATTGGCGGCGGTGGTGTGCAAGCAGTTGGCGGTTCGAGGCCTGGTGCGCAGCCGAGCGGCCGACCACTCGGCCTTTTTCGGGGCGGCGCCAGCGATGCCGGGCGCTTGAGGGGTCAGGCGTGCCCAATTGGCTGTCGCAGGCCAGCGCGGGGAGGGCCGAGCGCGAGCGGAGTCCCCCAGGGGCGCCGCAGCCTCCAATGGCCGTCGGGCCGACCTCTGCCCGGCACGAGATCGTCCCCGACGCGGTGGGGCCAGCCGGGGCTACCGCTTTTAGAAGCGCACAGTTTGGCGTCATGCGCGGCGAGATGGGGCGGTGTGCTGGCCTGGGAATACCGAAAGTCACACCGTTTGTGGCCAGGGGCCGTCGAAGCGCGCCCCCAGATCCCGGCGGCTAGAGACGCCGCCCAGGATCACCGGTCGCACGTCTAGCGCACGATCTCTTCCACTCCCTCCAGCGCCTGCGCCCCCAACTCCGGGTCGCCTTCCAGCGGCGCCGGCTCCACCGCCACCCCAAGATGCGGCAGGCGCGCCAGGGGCTGCACCGGCATTCGGTCGAGCGCCCGCCGCATGAACGCCCCCCAGATCGGCAGCGCCGTGTTGGCCCCGGAGGCCTCGGGCATCGGCAGGCGGTCGTCGTGACCCACCCAGACCGCGGCGCAGAGGCCCTTGGTATAGCCGACAAACCAGGCGTCGCGGCCACCATTGGTGGTGCCGGTCTTGCCTGCGACCGGATGGGCGAGGGAGAGCGACTTGGCCGAGCCGCGGCGCACCACCTCTCCGAGCATGTCGGTCAGCGTGCGCGCGAGGTCGGCGGCGATCACCCGCTGGGGCGTCGGCTTTGCGCGGAAGAGCTCGCGATCATCGCGGTCGAGGACGCGCGTCACCAAAATCGGCGCGGCCATCACGCCGTCGGCAGCGAGGGTGGCGTAGGCGTTGGCGAGCTCAAGCGGTCGCACGCTGGAGGCGCCGAGGGCCAGCGGCAGGTCCGCCTGCAAGGGGCTCTGCACCCCGAGCTTGCGCGCGAACGCGGCGACCTCCTGCGGACCGACCTGCTCAGCGACGGCGACGGCCACGCTGTTGATCGAGCGCGCCAGCGCATCGCGCAGCGTGTGGTCCTTGCCGGTCCAGCGATCGCCGAAGTTGCGCGGTGTCCAGAGCCGGCCGCCGCTGCGGTGGGCGCGGCGCTCATCGCGCACGAGCGACTCGGCGCGGAAGGCGCCCGACTCGATGGCCGCGCCATACACAAAGGTCTTGAAGGTCGAGCCCGGCTGCCGCAGGGCGGCGAGCGCGCGGTGGAATGGGTGCAGGCGGGGATCATCGCCGCCGATGAGCGCCCGCACGAGCCGGGTCTGCGGCTCGATCGCGACCAGCGCCAGCTGAGGCCCCTGGTCCACGACCAAGGTCAGCCGCTCGCCCTGCCGCTCCAGCACCGAGACGCGCAGCACGTCGCCGCGTCGCCACAGCGCGGCTGCGGGCTCTCCGGCCGCCTCGACGTAGCGCGACAGGCCGCTGTCCAGGAGCACCCCTCGCTCGCCGCCGAGGTCCAGCTCGTAGCCAGGCTCGACCGCCGCGCTGCCTGCCGCCCGAGAGGCGCCGCCGCCGACGCGGCCGACGACGACGCCCTGCGCGATGGCCGGGCCCGGCTGCGAGCGCGGCGCACGAGCCTTTCGCAACCGTTCGATCGCACTAGCGATCTCCGCCTCGCTCCCGAGTCTGGTCGCGGGGACCACGACCCGCTGCGCCCGGTCGATGGTCAGCAGCCCCTCGCGCGCCGCAGCCTCCGCCGCCTGCTGCGCCAGCGCGTCGATGCCAACCTCGATGCGCAGACCACCGCGCTCCCAGGCAGCGCGATCGAGCACGCCAGCCTCGACGAGCCGCTCGAGCTCGCCGCGGACCGCCATCACGACCCAAGGCGCCCGGAGGCCGATGTCCTCATGGGCCCGCTGTGGCAGCGGCGCGGCCGTCGCGCGCGCGGCGTCTTCGGCGCCGATGTAGCCACGATCGCGCATCTGGCCGAGGACGTACGCTCGCCGCACTTTGGCCTTCTCAGGGTGGCGCAGCGGTGACCAGCGCCCCGGCGCGTTGATGACGCCGGCGAGCATCGCCGCCTCAGCCAGGTCCAGCTGCGCCACGCCCTTGCCAAAGTAGAGCCGCGCCGCCTCCTCGCAGCCATGGGCGCCATGGCCGTAGTAGATCTCGTTAAGATACATGGCCAAGATCTCGTCTTTGCCGGCGCGCAGCTCGATCTTTCGCGCCAGGACGAGCTCCCGCAGCTTGCGCAGGATGCTCTTCTCGGCCGAGAGGAAGCGCGTCTTTGCGAATTGCTGGGTGATGGTCGACGCCCCTTGCTTGTAGCCGCCGGCGCGCAGGTCGACCCAGATGGCGCGAGCGATGCCAAGCAGATCGAGGCCGGGGTGGTGGTAGAAGGCGGCGTCTTCCGCAGCGACGACGGCGAAACGCAGGGTATCGGGGATCTGCTTCGGCCCGATGACGGTGCGGTTCTCTGGACCAAAGCGCGCCAGCGCCTCTCCGCCAGCTGCGTAGACCCGCGAGCTCTGAAGGGCGATCGCGCGGTAGTCCTGGTAGGAGAATACCTCTGGGAGCTGCCCCTCGATGGCGACGAAGGCGAGCCAGAGCAGCACGACCAGGGCCGCCATGACGCCCAGCGCCACCACCAGCAGCCGTCGCAGACAGCCCCCGCCGGCGCGAGGCGCAGCGTTGCCTGCTCGTGGCTTGCTGGCTCTGCGCTCCGACAGTGTGCCCTCCCTGGCGGCGACCGCGGATCTGTGCCCGGGCAGCGCGAGCATAGGGCGCCAGGTCGAGGAGGCCAGCATTCGGCCATCCCGCCTCACCTCGACGTGCCAGAGGCGTCCGATCTGACGCAGAGGCCGCCGCCTCACCGCTCGCGCTTCCCTCGCCAACCGCCGACCGCCGACCGCCGTCCCCGCCGACCGCCGAACGCTCGCTGCCGGCGAACACCGCGCGGCGCCGGTTGCCGAACGCCTGCCACCATGCCAACCTACCGGCGCAAGTGGGCGGGCGCCGACGACGGTGACCCGCCGCGGAGGCAGTCCATGGCCCGCGCCTGCACCCAGTGCGGCTCCCCGATTCAGCCTGGCTTTGGCTTCTGTGGCCATTGCGGCAACCGCGTGGTCGAGGCCGCGCCACCCCCGCCGCCGCCGCCGCCACCGCGCCCGAGCGGCAACTCGTCGGCGCCGGTCATGCGGGTCGTCGTGCTGCGCGGCCCGGTGGCTGAAGGATCGAGCTACGGCCTGCGGCAGGGCCACACCTCCATCGGCTGCGCCGGCGACATCGCGCTGCCGATCGACTCCGGCCTCGACGAGATCCACGTCGTGCTGTCGGCGACCCAAGGGAGGGTCGACATCGTCGACGTTCCCGGCGCGTCCGGCGTATGGCGCCGCATCCGCGAGCCGGCGCAGCTGCGCTCGGGCGACACCGTCTTTGCCGGCGAGCAGTATCTCATCGTGCGCCTCGGCGACGACGCGCCACGTGAGCGCGTAGATGGCGGCCACGATGTCCCCGAGGAGACCTTCGGCACACCGCTGCCAGCGCCGATGCTGCACATCACGCAGCTGCTCGGCGCCGGCATCCCAGGCCGTGTCGCCTCGACCGACAAGGCGATGCTCACGGTCGGCCGTGAGAATTGCGATCTGTCCTTTCCGCAGGACCGCTTCATGTCGGGCAGGCACTTGCGCATTGAACGCGACGGCGACAGCCTCAGCCTCATCGACGTCGGTAGCCTCAACGGCACCTTCTCGCCTGTCGGCGCCGTGCCGGTCTCGCTGCAGGCCGGCGATGAGATCATGGTCGGATCGTTGTTGTTCCGAGTCGACGTCTAGCCAACGGCCGAGCTGCGCCGCTGCGCTCGCGATACACGCGGCGGGTGCCTCCTCGACGCCCAGCCCGGCGCTGTCCGCTCGCCGCCGCGGCCCCCTGATTCGCCCACAGGTGCGTGATCGCGTCTGGTGCATCGACCAGTACCCCGAGCAGCGCGCGCCACTCCCCATGGGTTAGACCCGACGGCGACGCCGACCTTGCGGAGATGTCGTGCCAGCGCGAAGGATGGCGGAGGCTCGTGGCGCTCGGGCCTCGCCTCCGGGCCGAGCCGCCGCTGACCTTCTGCCAATCGCGGCGCCGGGCGACCCGAAGCGCCTCGACCCTTGATCGACACCAGTCACCTCGCCGACCCTCAGCCAGCACAGCAGCACATCGTCCATGCGCCGACCGTCGCGCTGTCGACCTTGGCAGAGCGACGCCGCCGCGCTCGACGGAGAAAAACGGCGCCTTCAGTAGGTTGGCGGCGATCGCGGGCGGACCTCAGCGTCCGAAGCCGGGCCCGCGACGACCGCGTTCGACGGCAGCCGTTCCGCAGGTGCCGAGCGGCGCGAGACGTCCCCTGTGCGGCCGCAGCGCGCCAAGCATGCCCCGCAGTTCACAGCGCACGCACACGCCGGGAGAGACCCCCACCGATCGCGCTGCCCAACTGCAGCACGAGGAGACGTAACAAAACCCTTGCCGCGCAGGCGCTTGCCGGGCCCGGTCCTCGCGACGTTCGGCTAATGCGGATGCGGGTGCGGGTGATCGTGCGCACCGGGCGGGTGCAGGTGATCGTGCGCACCCGGCGGGTGCGGGTGATCGTGCGCACCGGGCGGGTGCGGGTGATCGTGCGCACCGGGCGGCGCTGGCATCACGGCGCCAGCGGGCGGCGGCGCGGCGATCTCCGACGGCGCGTGCTTGCCCTTGACCACCGGGTAACCCTTCTTCTCCCAAGCGAACACCCCCTCGTCGAGCACCGCGGTGTGCTTGTAGCCGCGCTTGCGCAGCTCATCGACGACGACGCCGCTGGCGTGGTGGGGACAGGCGCAATAAGCGATGATCCATGTGCCATCGTTCGGCAGGTCGTCGAGGCTTGAGAGTTGGTAATACGGCGTCGCTACGGCGCCCTCGATGTGCAGCTGCATCCAGTCCGAGGGGGCGCGGGCGTCGGCGAAGATAATGCGCCGCTTGAGCTTGAAGGCCTGCTCGTTCACGGCATCCAAGGAGGCAAGCCGGCCGTCCTTCAGCTCAAAGGTCGCGTGCTTGCCCTTCTCGTTGAGCACGATCGGCCCCTCGCGTGGCGGCGCCGGCGGCAGCTCCAACGGCTGCGCGGGCTGCGGCGGCAGCGGCGTCTCGAAGCTGCGGACGTAGGCGATGACGTCGCGCTGCTGGTTGGCGTCGAGCCGGCCCTCAAAGGCCACCATGGGCGTACCAGGCCGGCCCTTGGCCAGCGCGTAGGCCAAGAAGCCATCGCTGGCCTGCGAAAGCAGCCGGGTGTTCGGCAAGTGCACAGCGGTAGCGCGCTGCTGGCGATCGCCGTGGCAGCTCTTGCACTCGGCGTCGTAGATGCGCTGGCCGTTGACGGCATCGCCTCCAGGCGGCGGCGGCGGCAGGGCCACGAGATCGGGCGCGCCGTGGCGGAGAAAGCGAATGAGCGCCGCCATGTCGTCTTTGGACAGCGGACCACCGACCTCAGAGGCAAAGCCCGCCATCGCCGTGCCCGGTCGCCCATAGGCGATTGAGTCGCGCAGAAAGGCCTCCGACGCACTCTGCAAGAACGTCATCGACACCAGCGACGGCGCGTTGTCGGCGGCGTAGCCCTTGCGCTCAGGGCCGTGGCAGAGCGCACACAGCCGTTGGTAGGTCGCAGCGCCACGGAGCGCCTCAGGATCCATCGCCACAGCCGCGCCCACGGCGGCGCCACCGTCGACTCCGGCCGCGGCCGCTTGTTGGGCGGCGGCGCTGGCAGTGCTCGCGAGATTGGTCAGCTGAGCTTGCTCGGCAGCGTCGCCAGCAGCAGGCGGGGGCGGCGACGCCGAGCGGCTGCAAGCGGCAAAGACCAAGGCGCAGGCGAGGGCGCCGCGCACGACGGGCTGCATCATAGGGTGAGGCCTCGTGGTCGAAGCGTGGAGCGCGGCGCTACTTCTTCTCCGCCTCACGCTTGATCTTGTCTTCGGCTCGCTCCTCAGCAAACGCAGCGAGATCTTTGCCCTTGCGGTCAAACGAGTAGGAGGCGTAGAGCTTGCGATACTCCGCCTGCTTGGCGGTGATCTTGCCCTCCGCTGCCAGCTTGTCGAGTGTGCGCCCATAGTCGATGGTCTCGATGGCGATCTTGGCGAGGTCCGGCAGGGTCAGGTTCTCGGCATGCTGTGGCACGATCAGCGGATCGATGATCTTCTCTTCCTTGTTCTTCTTGCGGCTCTCGATGAAGGCAGCGAGCGCGGTCCTCGACTCTTCACTGCCGTCGATCATGAGGCACCGGATGGCGACGATGGTCTCGATGAAGCGGTCCTTGGCGAGCGAGGCGATGTAGATCGGGCGGGTCTTGGCTTTGTCGAGGGCGCCAGCGTCCTTGGAGCACAGGTCGGTGATCATGAGCTTGACGTCGTTGAGCGCGAACGCCTCCTGACCGTAGTTGGCGTCCTCTGGCAGCGCCGCGAGGCCCGCCGCGAGCCCCTTCTCGCCCTCGACGCGGATCATCTGGCTGACGGCCCACCAGCGCGGGTCGCACTTGGGTCCGCTCAACAGCTTCTGCATCACCGGCGTGAGCTTCGCCCAGTTCTCCTGGACCAGCTTGCGTCCATCCTCCTCGTCTGCCCACTGCACCGCCGCAGCCAAGGCCATATTGCCGGCGTTGACGTCGTCCGGGTGCTCGCTCTTGGTCAGGCGCTCGAACAGCTCGAAGAAGTAGAGCATGCCATCGATGTGCTTGGTGCGCTGCACGAAGCCAAGCTCCGCCTCGGACACCTTCACCTTCTTGCTGATGTTGTGGTAGCGGCGCAGACCGCTGACGATCGCGGCCTTGGCCTCGGGCGCGTTCAGGCTCTGGAGGTAGACCAGCACTTCGTTCTTGGCCACCGCCTTGGCGAGCAGAACCTCAGCGCCCTTGACGCCGTGGACCCCGAGCTTCTCGATCTCGTCCGGACGCAAGCGCTTACCGATCTTGTCGGCGATGACCGCCGTCGGATCATCGTGGCTGAGGTCGCCCAAGCCCCACTGGGCGAGCGTCGCCTTGGTCTTGTCTGCCTCGGCTGCCGGCAGCTTTCCGAGCATGCCGAAGAGGACCTGCTTGGCGTTGAGCTGCTGCTTCTCATTCGGAGCCTGCAGCAGCTTCTCGAGGCGCGGCCGCAGAGCCAACAGCACGGCCTCCTTGTCTGAGGCCCGGTCGGCCATGCTCATGACCTTCGAAGGGTGACCGCCCTGGGTCAAGATCTCGAGCGCCTCGGCGCGGAGATCGGCCGAGATTGCGCTGTCCTTGACGTATTCGCGCATCTGGTCCCAGCCGGCCTGGTTGTTGCTCCAGAGCTCGAAGTTATCCCGCGGGTCCTTGGTGCCGCACGCGGTCAGAGAGATGGCGACCAGGAGGCCGAGCAAAGGCCGCCGGGCCGCGACGTGCGGCGGGCGCTTTTGGCCCACGGGGCGGCAGGCCGATGGCGAGCGTAAGGCAAGGGTGAGTGTCAGCATGGGTTCCTCCTCAGTCACTTGGCCTAGACGCGCGATGGGCGCGACCGCCGTTGCGCGGCAACCGGGGGCCGACGATACTGCGAAATCGAGGCGCCGACAACGGCGCCAGCACTGGACAGAGGGGGACCGCTTGAACATCCGTCGACCGAGCCACGATTCGACGAAAACTGCAGATAAGTCCCAGGGAAAGCCGAGTCCGCACACCCGCGCCACCCAGGGCTCCGAAGCGACCAACCGCAAGCTCACTGAGCTCGAACAGCGGTTGCTCAGCCTGAAGCGCGACTTCGACATGTATTTTAATGGTTTCGATAAGTTGCCGCCGCTTGACACCTTCGAGCGCATCAAGCGGGACGTCCGTGGCCTGACCAACGACAACTACGCGACGGCGATCTTGCAGTTCAAGGTGACCAACTTCATTTCGCGCTTCAACCAGTTTCGCTCGCTTTGGGAGCGCCATCTGCAGCAGTTCGAGGTCGGCCAATTCAAGGTCGGCCGCAAGGTGTCATTGGTCGGCGGCCGACCGCGCTCCAGTCCCGACGCCGTCGACGAGTAGGCGCCAAGGCGGGTCGGCTGGCTCAACCGGGAGACGGATCGAGCGGACTCCACGGCTCGGGCTCTGGCGCCTCGGGCGGGCGCCAGCTGCGGGCATCGTCGAGGGCGCCATCGATCACGGACAGCAGCCCAGCCACGCCCTCGCGCGTCAGCGCCGACACCTGCTGGGCGCCCCGCCGCTGGCAGAGGTCGCGCACCGTGGCGCCGTCGTGCGCGCGGTCGATCTTGTTGACGATGAGCATGCGCGGCTTGTCGCCCATGCCCTGCGCTTCCAAGATCTTCTCGACGCTGCGCAGCTGTGACTCCAGCTGGGGGTGGCCGGCATCGACGACGATCGCCAGCAGGTCGGACTCGCGCGCCTCCTCCAGCGTCGCCTGAAACGCCCCCAGCAGCTCCTTGGGGAGATCTCGAATAAACCCAACGGTATCGGTAAAGATCACCGTCCGACCCGAAGGCGCCCGGACCCGCCGCGAGGTCGGGTCGAGTGTCGCAAAGAGCAGGTCTTCGGTGAAGACGTCTGACTTCGATAATGCGTTGAGTAACGATGACTTACCGACGTTGGTGTAGCCGATCAGCGCCACTGTCGCCACCTCGGTTCGCTCGCGGCCACGGCGACGCAGCGCCCGGTTGCGGCCAAAGCGCTCGAGCTCCGTCTCAAGGCGGTGCATCCGATCGCGCGCCCGCCGCTTGTCGACCTCCAGCTTGGTCTCGCCGGGGCCGACGCCGCCGATGCCACCGGTCAATCGGCTCATCGCGTCGTCGCGGCTGCCCAGACGCGGCAGGGCGTAGCGGAGCTGTGCCAGCTCGACCTCGATCTGCCCCTCCCGGCTTCGTGCTCGGCTCGCAAAGACGTCCAAGATCAGCTGCGTGCGGTCGAGCACCTTCATCTCGGTGGCTCGCGCCACGCCGCGCATCTGGGCCGGCGTCAGCTCGCGATCGAAAACCAGCAGCGTCGCGTCTTGCTGCATCGCCTCCAAGACGACCTGCTCCAGCCGCCCCTTGCCGAGCACTGTGGCGTTGTCGATCTCGCGCCGCCTCTGCAGGACGCGCCCGAGCACCTCGACCTTGGCCGTGCGGCATAGCTCGGCGAGCTCGTCGAGGCTGTCTTCGGCCTCGGTCTGGCTCTCGCCGCCGACGTGAATGATGAGCGCTCGTTCCCGCGCATCGACCAGGCGCACCAGCGGCGCCTTGGCGCCGAGCTCGCTCTCTAGCTCTCGGATCAGGGCCTCGGCGTCGATCTCCGCCGCAGGCCAATTTGCTGCCGGCAACGTGACATGCGGCCGCACGTCGCGCATGACATCGCCAGGCCGCGTCGGCACGATGTGGCCGATGTGCACCTGTGCCGGCTGGTCGCCATCGAGCGTCAGCGCCGCCACGAGGTCGAAGCCGAGCCGCGCGAGGTCGGTCAGGTCGTCGTCAGTCAGCGCCTCGCCATGCAAGTGCACATGGATCAACCGCAAGCCGCGGAGGCGCCCCTTGCTGGCCCGGGCCCGACCGATGTCGGGTAGCTCGAGCCGCTGCGGGTCGCCGACCACCACATGGGTGACGGCACCGCGGCGGTCGACGAGCACGCCGACCTGCCGACGAATCGCGGCCGCCACCGCACAGAGCCGGCGGCCGAGCAGATCGCCCACGACGCGCTCGGGCGCGCTGTGGGTGCGGTACAGACGCTCAAGGGCCGCTCGCTCTGCAGCCGCCAAGCCTTCGATCTTGCCGTGGAGTTTTTGGCTCAAGCCGATCCTCAGGGCCCTCGGCGCAGACGCCGCGCTGGCCGATGGTGCCGCGCTACTTCTTACCCGGCTTGGGCTTGCCCCCAGCTGGGGCTGCCTTTGCGCGGCCACCAGGTTCGGGCGGCGGCG
>SXGT01385728.1_pt1 | contig 12635 bp, 8 predicted proteins | sample 3176221 | NCBI WGS metagenome assembly SXGT01 (sample SAMN11356862, study PRJNA531348) | freshwater metagenome | isolation source: freshwater sample F1-120 | place: China: Fuxian Lake, Yuxi | collected 2017-12-25
GAGGGGGTGGAGGCCTTCCACGGCACGCGCGCGCCGAAATTCAAGGGCAGCTGACAGCGCGGCATCGCCGGTACACTTTGGTGGCATCACCGCCTGTGTCATCGCGCCGGCTGCAGCGTGCGGGCCACACGGAAGCCGATCGCGATATCGCGGGTGTTCTGGTCGACGTCGATGCGGCTTGCAGATCGTGCGTGCACTGGGGCGCTGCGCCAGTCGCCCCCTCGGACGATGCGCAGGCTGCAATCACGCGAGAGGAACGCCGAGCCGTCAGTCGGCCGATTCCAGCGGGAAGGGGGGCCGTCGCAGTCCCTCACCCATTCGGCGACGTTGCCATGCATGTCGTGCAGACCGAATGCATTGGGTTTGTAGGTGCCGGCCTCTACCGTTCGGTCGGCCGCGCCACCTGCGGCAGCATCGAGATAGCGCGCGTCCGCAGGCGTCAGAGTGTCGCCGAATGCATAGCGCGTCGTCGTGCCGGCCCGTGCTGCGAACTCCCATTCCGCGTCGCTCGGCAGGCGGTAGGCGCTGTCTCCGGCGATGCCGAGCTTGGTGTTGAGCCACGGCAGGAACTCGCGCGCGATGTCGGTCCACGCCACCGACATGACCGGCCGCTTGCCGCGTCCCCAGCCCGCGTCCTCGGGCTGCCGCAGCCGCGAGCATCCACCGGCAATTACGCAGGCGTCCCATTCCTCGAACGTGACCTCGAGCTTGCCGATGGCGATGTGGTAGGCGATCACCACCTCCTGTTGCGGCTGCTCGGCTTCGAGCCAATGCGGCATGTCCCTCGGATGGCCTGCGAGATGGCGGGCTTCCACATCCGACGTGCCGCGCAGGTAGCGGCCTTGCGGCAGGGCGACCATCACAGGGCCGCACAAGCTGCCCTTGCAGTCACGAAACTCGCGGGCTGCCGGCACATCCGGCTGGAGGCAGACGCGCCCCTTGCCCGCGATCACGGTATCGATACCCCGGCAGCGGCCGCCGCCCTCGATGCCCGCATCCGGAGTGGCAGCGGCGACCGGGCGCCAGAACGATTTCATGGCCCCTGGCTTGCAATAGTCGAGGGCGCACAGCTTGGCCTTGGCCTCGAGCAGATCCGGTTGGTCGGCGTGGATCGGCGAGTGGCGCCACAGATCCACCTGCTCGTACTCGCGGCGGGGGCTGAAGAACTCGTTCTCATAGGCCCGCAGATAGACGACGGCAGGCTTGGCGTCGCGGTCGAACACCTCGTAGGCGCATTCGAAGTGTGCCTTCACCTTGCGGCAAGTCTGACGGATGCTGCTGCCGCGGCTGTCGACGCACTGCTGGTGGGTGGTGCAGCGCGAGCCGGAGATATGGGCCACTGCGTCGTCGCGCAGAGTTATCATGTCGCCGGTCGCGGTGAGCGCGGCGACACCCGTGCGCTTCAGGGCTATCTTGAGCACTTCTGCCCGGTCCGGTTCCGTCAGCGGCGGGGGGATCGGCGAGGTGAAGTAGGCCCAGTTCTGAATGGCGCCAAGGACGCCCAAGAACGTCCCGAGCACCAACACCGTGCCCAGCAAGCCGAATGGCACCGCCCGCCCGCGCAGCAGTGACGACGCGACCGCGATCATGCCGGCTGCCAACAGCACCAGCAGAAGTGAGACCCAACCCATCATCGCGGACGCCGTCCTTTCAGGAGCCGAGGCGTCTTATACCTTCGATTGCAGGTGTTGGCGCGTGCTCATTTCCCGGGGGCCCCGCGCCAAGCTACGGCAGTCGATAGAGCGCGCCGTACTTTCCGCGCAGATACGCCACGTAGGGCTCGATCCCCAGGGCCTTGCCGGTCGCACGCTGAATGAGATCGTCGGGCGTGAATTTGGCGCCATGCCGGTAGACGTTCTCGCGCAACCAAGAGGCGAGCGTGCCGAAGCGTCCGGCCTTGATCTCGTCGGGAATGGCCGGCGCGGCGGCGAGGGCCGCATCGTACAGCTGCGCGGCGAGGATGTTGCCGATCGTATAGCCCTGGAACGAGCCACCGATCCAGCCGCCGTACCAGTGCACATCCTGCAGGCAACCGTCGCGATGATCCGGTGGCGCGATCCCGAGGTCCGACAGCATGCGCGCGTGCCACGCCTCCGGCAGGTCCTTTACCGCGAGGCGGCCTTCGAGCAGCTCGATCTCCAGATCGAAGCGCAGCATCACATGCAGATTGTAGGTGACCTCGTCGGCATCGGTGCGGATCAGCGATCGGCTCACCTTGTTGATAGCGCGATAGAACCGGTCGAGCGGCACCTGGCCGAGCTCGGCCGGAAACGTGCGCTGCAATTGCGGGTAGAAGTGGCCCCAGAAGCCGCGGCTGCGCCCGACCATGTTCTCCCACAGCCGCGACTGGCTCTCGTGCACGCCGGCCGATGCGCCATGGCCGAGCGGGGTGCCGACGAGATCGCCCGCCACGCCCTGCTCGTAGATCGCGTGGCCGGCCTCGTGCAGGCAGGAGAACAGGGCCTCGCCGAGGTCGTCGTGGCGCACGCGCGTCGTGATGCGCACGTCGCCGTGCGAGAACTTGGTGCAGAAGGGATGATGCGTCTTGTCCATCCGTCCGCGCTTCATGTCGTAGCCGATCGCCTCGATGGCGAGCGTTGAGAATGCCAACTGCGGCGCCTCCTCGAACGGGCCCCGCAAGCAGCGGTCGTCGGCTGCGGGCTGGTCACAGATCGCGTTGGCGATCGGCACCAGCTCGGTGCGCAGCGCATCGAACAGCGCGCGGACCGAGGCCGTCGTCATGCCCTCGTCATGGCGGTCGATCAGCGGATCGGTGATCGCCTCGAATGGCGCGAAGAAGCCGGCAAACTCCCGCGCCAGCTCCACGGCCCGCTCGAGATAGGGCTGCATGGTGGCGAAGTCGTTCGCCGGCCGCGCGCGCGTCCACGCGTCGTAGGAGGTCGCGCCGAACGCGGCGCGGCGCGCGACGAAATCCGCCGGCACCTTGATTGCCTGCTCGAACTCGCGCCGCGCTACGCGCACGAGACAGGCGTCGTCGCTGTCGGGGGCAAGCCGCTCGACGTGCGATTGCAGTCCGTCGAGGAGCCGCCCAAGCGCGGGATCGGTCGCGCGCTCATGCGCAAGCCGGCTCAGCATTGCGCGTTGGCGTCCGCGTGCCGCAGCGCCGGCCGACGGCATGTAGGTCGCCTGGTCCCAGCTCAGAACTGCGCCCGCATAGCCCAGATCGGAGATCTCGAGCAGCCGCTGCCGCAATTCGGCGAGGCGTGCTTCGGCAGGGCGGGCTTTCGGTCTGGCAGTCTTGCTCATGTCGATCGGCTCGCAGGTGGAGAGGATGTCGAGGGCCGGGCAAAGTGTGACATACGCCGGCAGCCAGGTGCTACCCATGCGCGAGAATTCTGAGCCACTTCGCACCTCCGACATCGGGCGGTCGACATCACCGGCCCCGCTACTTCCCATCGACCTGGTTTTGGCGCACTTTGTAAGCCGGGCCGGCAATAGCGGGAATAAGGCGATGGCAGGGAAAGTCGACGTGGTGCCCGAGTGGTGGGACAACATCTTCGCGCCGAGCTCCTGCCTCGTGATCATTACGACCGTCGACGAGCAGGGCCGCGTCAACGCAGCCTCCTACGGCACATGCGTTCGCGTGTGCCATGATCCCGTCTACATCGCTTTCACCTGCGGGGTGACCAAGGACACCTACAACAACGTCAACGCGACGGGCGAGTTCACAGTCAACGTGGTGCCGTTCGAGCCGCGGATGCTCGATGCCACGCTGTTGTGCGGGCTGCCGTTCAAGGGTGGTATCGACGAGCTGCAGAAAGCCGGCCTCACGGCCTTGCCCGGCCGCAAGGTCAAGCCGCCGCGCATCGCGGAGTGCCGCAGCCATTTCGAATGCACGGTCGAATGGAAGCAGACGTGGCTGCATCGCATGATGGTGTGCGGCAAGGTCGAGGCCGTCAGCATCGACGAGGACTGCATCACGCCAAAGGGTCAGATCGTGTGGGACAAGGTGCGACCCGCCCACTATTGCGGCATGCGCTATCAGGACCGCTTCGTGCCGGTGTTTGACAAGCCGACGCGCGCCCGCTGGGAGTATGACGGCACCGACGACGAGTTCCGTGCCGGCGAGAACTGGCGCAATGCCCATCGCAGCACGGATTAGGTTACAAGTCATGGGTTTCAGGTTGCAGGGAAAGCCATTGGTCGATCCCGGCAGCACTGAGCCCAAATCCTGAAACCTGAATCCTGCTCCCCCGCAACCTGACCCATCGAGATCTAGATGCCCTACGCCGTAGCTGTCGACATCGGGGGAACCTTCACCGATCTGGTCGCCTACGACCACGACTCCGGCCGTGTGCTCTATACCAAGGCACCGACGACCTACGGCAATTTCGTCGACGGCATCATCGATTGCTTCGGCAAAGCGGGACTGGAGCCAGCACAGGCGAATTTTCTCAATCACGGCACGACGCTCGTCATCAACGCCTTCATTCAGCGCAAGGGCGCGCGCTGCGCCCTGGTGACGACGCGGGGCTTTCGCGACGTGCTCGAGATCGCGCGCGGCAATCGGCCCGATCCGTTCGATCTCCACTATCAGCGCGACGCGCCGCTGATATCGCGGGAGCTGCGGTTCGAGGTCGAGGAGCGGATCGGCGCGAAGGGCGAGGTGATCTGCGCCCTGGACGAGGCCGGCCTCATAGAGCTGTCGGGCAAACTGCAGACGCTCGGCATCGAGGCGGTCGCGGTGTTCTTCATGAACTCCTATGTCAACCCGGCGCACGAGGCGCGGGCGGCCGAAATCCTGCGCGCGCGATTGCCCGGCGTCTACGTGACGGCAAGCACCGAGCTGACGCGCGAGTGGTACGAGTTCGAGCGCACCTCGACGGTTGCTGCCAACGCTTTCGTCGGTCCGCAAGTCGAGGGCTACGTCCGCCGCCTGGAAACCGAGCTCAGGACGAGGCAATTCGCGGGCTCGCTGTTCATGATGGGCTCGAACGGCGGCCTGCTGTCGGTCGATCGCACCTGCCGGCAGCCGATCGGCCTTGTCGAGTCCGGTCCGATTGGTGGCGCGATCGGGGCCGGTGCCTATGCCGAGGCGCTCGGCATCGCCAACGTCGTCGCCTTCGACATGGGCGGCACCACCGCCAAGTGCGCCTTGATCGAGAACGGCCGCTTCAATGTCGAGTCGATCTACTATGCCGGCGGATACGTCAAAGGGTTTCCGATCAAGTCGCCGGTGATCGATATCGTCGAGGTCGGCTCCGGCGGCGGCTCGATCGCCTGGCTCGATGCGCAGACGCGGCTGCATGTCGGCCCGGAGAGTGCTGGCTCGACACCGGGCCCGGCCTGCTACGGTCGTGGCGGCACGCGCCCTACGGTGACCGACGCGAACCTCCTCCTTGGACGCCTCAATCCATCGCGCTTCCTCGGTGGGGAGTTGCACCTCGACACTACGCGTGCTGCAGCCGCGATCGAGACGGTCGCAGGGCCGCTCGGCTATCGCGGTGAGCGCGGCAAGCTGGAGCTGTCGCAAGGCATCCTTGCGATTTCCACCGTGATCATGGCCGGTGCCATCAAGAAGGTATCCGTCGAGCACGGCCTCGACCCGCGCGACTTCGTGCTGTTCTGCTACGGTGGCGGCGGGCCATTGCATGGCGCGGCGCTGGCGCGGGAGCTTTCTATTCCGACCATCATCGTGCCGCCCGAGCCCGGCAATTTCTCTGCCATCGGCATGCTGCTGGCAGATGCCCGCCTCGATCTGTCGAAGACCTTCACCGGCGTGCTGGGCGATGCCGTGATGATCGGCGTCGAGAGCACGTTCGCCGAGATGGAGGCGGAGGCGCACGTGGCGCTGGTCGCTGAGTTCGGCAACGGCGAGGTCGTATTCGAGCGCCACGCAGAGATGCGCTATCGGGGCCAGCGCCACAACATCAAGGTGCCCATATCGGGCGCGCGTGACCCCGGCGCGATCAGAACCGCTTTCGACCGCGACTACAAGCGCCGCTACGGTCACGCTGACGCCAAGGCGGCCGCCGAACTGCAAGCCTTGCACCTTTCGGCCTTCGTGCGCCTGCGCCGTCCGGATCTCGCGCGCTTGCCGCGCCCGGTCCGCGACATGGCAAAGCCATCGAAGCGCCGCGTGCACTTCGGCGAGGCTGCAGGCGGCAGCATGGAGGCGATGGTCTACGACCGCGGATCGCTGGAGCCGGGCTTTGCGGGACAGGGCCCCGCGCTGATCGAGGAATACGGCTCGACGACGCTGATCTTGCCCGGCGATCGGTTCACGATCGGCAAGCTGCACGAGATCCGGATCGAGTGTGGCAAGGGTTGAGCGGCTCGACCGCCCAGTCCGTTCGACCTGACGATGAGCGCTTGGTCTACGAATTTGGACAAGACGATGCAGGATGCAGACTTGACGCCAGAGCATGACCGCGCCGTCGATCCGATCACGCTGGAGGTGATCCAGCACGGGCTCGTCTCGATCTGCAACCAGATCGATGCCAACATCAAGCGCACCGCGTTCAGCCCCTACATCTACGAGTACAACGACTTCGCGGTCGGCCTCGTCGGGCCCGACGGGCAGCTCGTCGCGCAATGCACCGGCGGCATGCCGCCGTTCGTCGCCGATTCCGTCGGCATGGCGGTGCGCGACGGATTGCAGATCTACGGCCGCGATCGGCTCCACGACGGCGACGTCATCGTCTGCAACCACGCCGCCGTGCAGGGCCAGCACCTCAACAACACGGTGATGTACACGCCGATCTACGGCGGTCAGGCAAAGCAAACGCTGATCGGCTTCTTCGCCATCAACGTGCACTGGATCGAGATCGGCGGCAGCGTGCCGCGCTCCACCGACATCTTCATGGAAGGCCTGCAGCTGCGGTCGATCAAGCTGTGGTCGAAGGGCGAGCCGGTGGAGGAGGTGTATCGGATCATCGAGTGCAACTCGCGCATGCCCGAGCAGTTGATGGGCGACATTGCCGCCCAGCTCGCCGGCTGCTTGCTCGGGCGCGACCTGACCGCGACGCTGGCCGAGCGCTACGGCTTGGTGACATTCGCGCGTACTGTGGGCTTGATCCTCGATCGGTCGGAGGCAGCGGCGCGGGCGTTCATCCGTGCGATCCCCGACGGAACCTATACGGCCGAGACGTTTCTCGACAACGACCGCTCCGGCGACGAGCCGCTGCCCGTCAACATCCGCGTCACGGTGTCGGGCGATCGCATGACCATCGATTTCTCCGGCATGGCCGGGCAGGCCAAGGGGCCGATCAATTCGGGCCATTACGGTGGTGGGCAGACGATTGCTAGAGTGGCCTTCAAGTACCTGCTCGGCGCGAACGAGGCGGCCAACGAGGGCACCTACCGGCCGCTCGCGATCGTGCTGCCGCCGGGCACTCTCATCAGTGCCGACCCGACGGCGCCGATGGGCAACTACTCGACGCCGTTCCCGACCGTGATCGACAGCGTGATCAGGGCGCTGGAGCAGGCGTTGCCGGCACGCGTACCCGGTGGTCACTTCGGCACGCACTCCGGCGTGCGCTTTTTCGGCCGCTGGCCGGACGGCACGCGCTTCGACACCCACGACAGCGGTCACGGCGGCTGGGGCGCGTGCGCGACGCATGATGGCGCCGGCCCGTTCCGCACCATGGCGCACGGCGACACGCGGATCATTCCACTCGAGCTGCAGGAGACGCTGATGCCGTTCCGCATCGAGGCGCTGTCGCTGCGCGAGGATTCGGGCGGGCCGGGAAAGTTCCGCGGCGGGCTCGGCTTCCGCAAGGTCTATCGCGTCACGGCGCCCTGTCAGCTGCAGACCAACCTCGACCGCACGCGGTTTCCCCCGTGGGGCGTGCAGGGCGGCAAGGAGGGCGCGCCGGGTCGCTTCACACTGACACGAGCGCGTACAGGCGAGACGCGCGATGTCGCCAAAGAGAAAGGGCTCGAGCTCGAGCCGGGCGATCTGGTGACGATCGAAACCGGCGGCGGCGGTGGCTATGGTCCGCCCGCAGAGCGTTCGCGGGCATCGATCGAGCGCGATATCGAAGCGGGCTTCGTCACGCGGGCGGCGGCGCAGCGCGACTATGGGACAGCCAGCCGACCGGACGAGAGGAGGAGCGAGGCATGACGCCAAGCCGCGCAACAAAAACCGCCTTGATCGGTGCACTCGTTCTACTCGCATGTCTGGCGTTGCCCCATCGAGCCACGGCGCAACCGGCCAGCGAGTTCTATCGTGGCAAGACGCTCATCATGTACGTCGGCACCGGCGAGGGTTCGGGCATCCTCAGCGCCTATCCGCGCGCGATCGCAGCGGTGATCAAGAAGCACATCCCCGGATCGCCCACGATCATCGTCAGCCATATGCCAGGCGGCGGCGGCATCAAGCTCGCCAACTTCATGACCAGCATCGGCCCGCAGGACGGCACCGCCTGGGCCTTCATAACGCGCGGCTTCCTGTTGGCGCCGCTCTTGAAGATCCAACAGGCGCAATACGAGCCGACGAAGCTCCACTGGATCGGCAGCCCGGCGCGCACCGTCTCGGTCGGCATCGTCTGGAACGCCTCGACGAAAGTGCGCACGATCGAGGACGCGCGGCGCGAGCAGGTGATCGTCGGTGCCACCAGCCCCGGCCAGGACACCAGCGTATTCCCCGCTGCATTGAACCAGATCGCCCGCACGCAGTTCAAGATCGTCGGCGGCTACAAGAGCGTCGGCGACGTCGACCTGGCGATGGAGAAGCGCGAAGTGCAGGGCAAGGTCGGCTTCACGCTCAACTCGCTCAATCAGGGGCGCGGCATCGACTGGCAGCGGGACAACGCCGTCACGGTGCTCGTGCAGCTTGGCCTGCAACGCGAGCCGACACTGCCGGCAAGCGTACCTCTGGCGCTCGATCTGGCGGCTACGCCCGAGGAGCGGCAAATGCTCGAGGTGCTGTGCGCGCCGGGGGCCACCGGCTACCCGTCGTTCATGGGGCCGGGCGTGCCGCTGGATCGTGTCGCGCTGATCCGCGACGCCTACGCGGCGACCATGCGCGATCCCGAGTTCCTCGAGGCGGCAAAGCGTCAGCAGCTCGATGTCGACCCGATCGGGCACGACGAGCTCACGCGCATCATTGCCGCGATCTACGCGCAGCCGGCCGCTGCTGTCGAACGCGCCGCTGCACTGCTGCCGCGCAACTGAGGCTCGACAATGCCTGGACGTCGTCGCCATCGGCTGTTTCTCGCGATGATCGCTGCCGTGGTCGTGTCGGCGACGGCGATCAGCGTGGGCCCGGCCGGCGCGAGCGATCCCGGAGCATTCTACCGCGGCAAGACCGTTGTCATGTACGTCGGCTATCCGCCAGGCGGCGGCTACGACATCTATGCCCGCGTCATCGCGCGCCATCTCGGCCGGCACATCCCCGGCCAGCCCCAGGTGATCGTCAAGAACCAGCCGGGCGCGGCGAGCATGGTGCTCGCCAACCAGCTTCCCGCCGTTCTGCCGCAGGACGGCACGGCGATCGCAACGTTTGCCCGATCGATCGCCATGGATCGCCTGCTCGGCCGCGACGGCGCCAGCTATGATCCGGCGCGCTTCGGCTGGATCGGCAGCGCCAACAACGAGGTGTCGATCTGCACGGTCTGGCATGGCCTCGGCCTTGCCTCGATCGCCGACATCATGGCGCAGCCGATCGTGTTCGGGGCCAACGCGGCGGGCTCGGAGTCCGGTGTTTTCCCGCTGATCCTCAACAACCTGCTCGGCGCTCGCTTCAAAGTGGTGAGCGGCTACCCCGCAGCCAACGACCTGATGATGGCGATGGAGCGCGGCGAGACGCAGGGCCGCTGCGGCCTCACCTGGTCGGCGGCGAAGACCGCCTATCCCGAGTGGATCCGCGACAAGAAGCTCGTCACCGTGCTGCAATTCGCGACGGCTCGTCATCTCGAATTGCCCGACGTGCCGCTGGTCACCGATCTGGCGCGAACAGCCAAGGAGCGCCAGGCGCTCGAATTGCTGTTGACGCAACAGACGATGGGCCGGCCCTTTGCCGCGCCGCCGAACGTTCCGGCGGATCGGCTCGCGGCGCTGCGCGCGGCCTTCGTTCGCGTCATGCGCGACACGGAGTTGCTGGCCGAGGCTGACCGGCAGCAGATGGAGATACAGCCGGTCGATGGCGACACGTTGCAGGGGATCGTGACATCCATGTTCAAGGCGCCGCCCGACGTGATCGAAGCCGCGCGTGATGCCATTCGTCCCAGATGAGAAGGGAAGAGACGCCATGCAGGATACATCGCTGCCCGACGCGGAAGGCTCGCGCACCGTCGATCCGATCACGCTGGAGGTGATCCAGCACGGGCTCGTCTCGATCTGCAATCAGATCGATGCCAACATCAAGCGCACCGCGTTCAGTCCCTACATCTACGAGTACAACGACTTCGCGGTCGGCCTCGTCGGGCCCGACGGGCAGCTCGTCGCGCAATGCACCGGCGGCATGCCGCCGTTCGTCGCCGATTCCGTCGGCATGGCGGTGCGCGATGGATTGCAGATCTACGGCCGCGATCGCCTCCACGACGGCGACGTCATCGTCTGCAACCACGCCGCCGTGCAGGGCCAGCACCTCAACAACACGGTGATGTACACGCCGATCTACGGCGGGCCGGCCAAGCAATCGCTGATCGGCTTCTTCGCCATCAACGTGCACTGGATCGAGATCGGCGGCAGCTTCCACGGCTCCACCGACATCTTCATGGAAGGTCTGCAGCTGCGCTCCATCAAGATGTGGAAGAAGGGTGAGCCGGTCGAGGAGGTCTATCGCATCATCGAGACCAACACGCGCATGCCGCTCGAGCTGATGGGCGACATCGCCGCGCAGCTCGCCGGCTGCTTTCTCGGGCGCGATCTGACCGCGGCGCTGGCCGAGCGCTACCAACTGGCGACGTTCGCGCGCGCGGTCGACATGATCCTCGACCAGTCCGAGGCGGCGGCGCGCGACTTCATCCGCGCGATTCCTGACGGTGAGTACCGCACGGAAACCTTCCTCGACAACGATCGCCACACCGAGGATCCTGTGCCGATCATCGTCAAGGTGATCGTGAAGGGCGACGAGCTGACCGTCGATTATTCGGATATGGCGCCGCAATCGAAGGGACCGATGAACTCCGGCTATTTCGGGGGCGGGCAGACGATCGCGCGTGTCGCCTTCAAGTACCTGCTCGGTCCGGCCGAGATGGCCAACGAGGGCACGTTCCGCCCGATCAAGCTGGTGCTGCCGCCGGGCAAGCTCATCAGCGCCGATCCGACGGCGCCGATGGCGATGTATCCGATGCCGTTTCCGACCATCATCGATGCGATCATCAAGGCGCTCGACAGCGCGCTGCCCGCCCGCGTGCCCGGTGCGCATTTCGGCACGCACACCGGCGTGCGCTTCTATGGCCGCCGCCCCGACGGCTCGTTCTTCGACACCCACGACAGCGGCCATGGCGGCTGGGGCGCGTGCGCGACGCACGACGGCGCCGGCCCGTTCCGAACCATGGCACACGGCGACACGCGCATCATCCCGCTCGAGCTGCAGGAGACGCTGATGCCGTTCCGGCTCGAGGAGTTCTCGCTCAACGAGGGCTCCGGCGGGCCTGGCAAGTTCCGCGGCGGCCTCGGCTTCCGCAAGCGCTATCGCATGACCGGCCCCGCCAAGCTCGGCACCAACCTCGATCGGACGAAGTTTCCGCCGTGGGGCGTGCAGGGCGGCGGCGAGGCCCGGCCAGGGCGCATCACGGTGCTGAAGGCAGCGACCGGGAAAGAGGAGCCGCGAGGCAAGGAGAGCGCCTACGAGCTCGGTGCGGGCGATCTCGTCACGGTCGAGACCGGCGGCGGCGGCGGCTGGGGACCACCACGCGAGCGCTCGCTGGACCTCGTTCAACGCGACCTCGACGCGGGCTACATCAGCCAGTCGGCTGCCGAGCGCGACTATGGCGTGACGATCGGACCGGATGGCATCGTCCGGCGTTGAACCGCTGAGCTGAAATTCGCGGGCCCGCACGGCCGCCATGCGCGGCAAATGCCGGTAGGCCCGCCGCGACCGAGCCGCGCGAGCACATGGCAATACAGGGAGCGGGGCGGACCAGGCCTCTTCGCTTGCTGCCAATTTCGGATGCGGCCCGGAACCGCCCCACTGCATGCGACGAGGGTGGGCCCTCTTTACCGACCCCGGGTCCATCATCCTGCGGTGCATCCGGTAGAAAACCGCAGTTGAACCGGGCGTCTCTCCCGGCCGACAGATTGCCTGTGGGACGAGCTGATGCATCCCACGGTATCGGGCATGCTCTCGACGCTCCCCCAGTCTCCCAGCTCGAGCCCAGGCCCTGTCAGTCGCGCGAGATGGAGGCACCATACGGCGGCCCGCAGCAGCGGGGATAAAGTTGGGAGCGGGGTATGGGCGCGACGGTTCCTTCGCCCGCTTGCGTGACGGACAGTTCAGGGCCTAGCATCGATGACAGGGCGGCCGAAACGACATTTCATTCCGGGTCGCCGGTTCCGGGAGGTCTCCATGCTGAGAATTTCGTTGGCCGCCGCAGCGGCCGTGTGCGCGCTTTCTCTGCCGGCCTCGGCGCAGATCGCCGATTTCAAGCCGGTCACGCGCGAGGTGCTGACGAAGCCCGATCCGGCCGAGTGGCTGATGATCAATCGCACCTACGACGAGCAGC
>SXGT01340097.1_pt1 | contig 12633 bp, 9 predicted proteins | sample 3176221 | NCBI WGS metagenome assembly SXGT01 (sample SAMN11356862, study PRJNA531348) | freshwater metagenome | isolation source: freshwater sample F1-120 | place: China: Fuxian Lake, Yuxi | collected 2017-12-25
CCATACCAGCGTTACGCCGCAGCATGGATGAATCAAGGGCTTGATAAGATTGTCAGCAACTATCACTATCGCGGCAAGGGCCCAAATGATCAGTTCTACATGAGCCAGATCGACCCGACCACAACGATTTTGCTCACCGATGGAATGCGTCTTGTGACAGATTACAACCATCGCCGCGGTTCAAACGCCTTCCGTGCGGATAATGCCGTGATTTGGGTGTCCGATCCATCGGGTGTGCTCGGTGGCATTATGGCAAGAAACGAATCTGAAGTTGACGCGTCGAAGCTGCCCCGCCAATGGAATTACCTGGAAAGGGGCCTGAATGAATCAGAAGGCGAGCCTCCGGGTTGATTGCTCGCAAACGTGTTAAACCAAAACTAGCATCACAAGTCTACACTGGTGTATGACTACGACCTGTGTTTTCCTGATTACTGCCGCAACCATCACAACATCAGCATTTGCCCAGCTCATCCCGGATCGAATGTACTACGGAGTCGATCGACCGATTCCCATGACCATCAAGGTGCCCGCTGGGAAAACCGGCGATATCACGCTCGAACTGCTTGAACCAGTCACCGCAAAATCGCTCGCATCTGCGGCAGCATCCGAAGGTGGCGTAAATCTCGCTACGCTTTTCCCAGATCTCTGGGGAAAAAAAGAGTCAAAAATAGTCTATGCCCAGTTGGTGATTGGTACTGAGAAAATCGGTCCGGCGGTAGTGATTCAACCCATGGTTGATCGAGGTGTCGCCAAAGAAGATCTACAATCAGGGAAAGCGGTCTTTAGCCCTTCCTCCAAGGCCTATTCGGGTGTCCGCGCATGGGTTGACAAGAACATTGTCATAGAAACTACCAAAGGGAACATGACATTTGAGCTGCGGCCAGACCAGGCGCCCAATTCAACCTTGAACTTCATGCACTTGGCCGATGGCGGGTTTTACACAGACATCGCGTTTCACCGCATCCTGGGATCAAAACAGTTTCCATTTGTTGTCCAAGTCGGCGATCCGACAGGACTGGGTTCTGGCGGACCTGGGTATTCGATCGACTTGGAAAACTCTAAAATCCCGCACGATTTTGGCGTGCTGTCAATGGCTCGCACTCCAGATCCAAACTCAAATGGTTCGCAAGTGTTTATCTGTCTTTCACGCCAGCGCTGTGCAGTTCTCGACGGGCAGTACACCGCCTTTGGAAATCTCATCGCCGGTGTCGATACCTTGAACGTACTCGCGGAGACACCAGTTGCAGATGCTCGGGCGGGAAATCCGATTGATCCACCCCGCATCGTTCGAGCAAAAACTGTCGACGCTGCTCCCTATGGAACGGGTCCAAAGCCGGTGACTTCCACACCCGAAGTGCCAGTGACTCGCTGAATATCAGAACTTGAATGCGGCGTTGACAAACACCACGAGCGATGGATCGGTCTTCACCTGCGCCACGCGATTGCCGGCCTTGTCATCAAGCGTAAAACGGCGTGACACATTCACGCCTGCGCCTGCGGTGATCTCAAAACTCTTTGTAGGTACAAATGTCGCACCCAGCGAAAGTGGAATGGTCCGATCGCGGAAGACACCCTCGCTTGTCGGAGCATCAATATCGAGCCGATATTCGTGCTGTTTAAAATCCGCAGTTGCGAAAATAGTCCATTTCTCGGTGGCCTGGTAGCTCAATCTCGCATTCCGATAGCGAGTGGTGAACTCCCACTTTGGTGCAAAATTCCAGGTGATAATCGGCAGCGGCACCACATACGCGTTTTCTTCAAGCCGCGACCGCACAATTACACCAAGGCCAAGCTTGATCTCTTTGTTGACTGAATAGGTAACGCCGCCGCCACCGCCATAGGTCAGCGATTCGTTGAACTTCGCTCCGGTCTCGCCCGCAGCATTCACTCCACCGGCAATAAAGAGGCTCCACTGTTCATTGAACTCGCGGCTGTAGGAGACATTGAACTCGTGTTCGTATGTGTTGCCAATGGGCTTTGGCCCGCCTGCTCCAAATCCGGTGACATCCTTGAATCGGTATTTCGAAAACTGTGCTGATGCCGAGATGCCAAGCGTGGCGCGATCGCCAATGGGAATATCAATGTCGATGGCGGGTCCGACGCGGAACACACTGGTTTCCCCAGGCCCGTCCTTGAGATATGTATCAAATGTGTTTTCGACCGATCCTTTCAGCTTGTACTCGACTGAGCGAGCGGGTGCCGCCGCAGCCGAGGCCGACTCCTGCCCGAAAGCTGTGCCAGATGCCAGGGCAACAAGCGAACAAGCGCCAAGAGTACAAACTGATTTCATCTGAATCTCCTATTTCGGCAAGCGTAGCAGCCGTCGGCTTGCTTACTAGTCGGCACGGTGAACTTCTTGATCCTTGAGGGTGATCGCACGCGTGGAACCATCAGAAAGTCGAACTGTCACTTGGGCATCAAATCGTGAATGCGCTGTGTAATCCGGACCATTTCGCAACATGCGCTGAAGCTCAGGTCCGTCAATTTCCTTCATGAGCTTTGCATCGATGGTGGTTGCGTTTTGAGTGAGGGTGATGCTGGTCAGGTCGGTCTTTGCCGGAAGCGGCTTGCCATCGACTGCTTTGAGTGTGGCGCTCAGAAGCAGTCCGCCTCTTTTCTCAGTACCCGGCATCATGTTTCGCCAGGCGTAGATCTCAAGTTTCGCAAGGCGACCATCAATCGTAATCTCGCCGATGCCATCTTTGGAGAGCGGCGTTGAGGTCTGAACCGGATCGTTGGGAGTGCGCGAGGTTGCGTTCTTCACGTAGGTGTCAAGCCACGTGACCATTTCATACTGGACCTGCATTGATGATTCCATCGCCGCGTAACCGTGGCTTTCGTAGGGGAGCGTGACGAGGCGAGCTGTGCCGCCGAGACCTTTGATGGCGGCGAAGAGACGGTCGGACTGAATCGGAAAGGTCCCGGGGTTGTTGTCGATCTGGCCGTGGATCAATAGAAGTGGGGTTTTGATTTTGTCGGCGTAGGTGAAGGGAGACATCTTGGTGTAGGTGTCGGTCGCTTCCCAATATGTGCGGCGTTCGCCCTGGAAACCGAATGGTGTGAGCGTGCGGTTGTAGGCACCGCTGCGAGCCAGGCCAGCGCGGAAGAGGTCGCAGTGGGCGAGAAGGTTGGCGGTCATGAATGCGCCATAGCTATGGCCACCGACTGCGACGCGATCGCGATCGGCAATACCCATGTCGACCGCTTTGTCGATGGCGGCCTGAGCGCTGGAGACGATCTGTTCGACAAAGGTGTCGTTCACGGTTTGCGGATCGCCGACAACAGGCATAGTGGCGCTGTCCATAACTGCGTAACCGGCCATGACCAGACAGAGGTGGGATATGCCGCCCATGCGGACGAAAGTGTTGGGGGATGCGGAGACCTGGCCGGCGGTTGACTTGTCGGTGTATTCGAGCGGGTAGGCCCAGATGACGAGCGGGAGACGGATTCCGGGTTTGTAGTCGGGCGGGAGATACATGGTTGCGGAGAGGTCGGTCCCATCGGCGCGCTTGTAGGTGATGAGTTCTTTCTTGACGTTTCGCAGTTCGGGGACTGGATCGTCGAAAGTGGTGAGAGGTTTGCGGTCGGAGACGGTTGTAGTATCGAATGTGCGCATGTAGTAGTTGGGCACATCGCTTGGGCTTTGGAAACTGGTGATGAAGGATTTGTTGTCGGAGAGGACATCGATGACGGATTCGAGGCCGGTTTCATCAGAACGCCAGATGCGTTTGGTGGAGAAGTCGGCGAGAGATTGCTCATCGAGGAAGGGGCGATTGCCTTTGGGAGTTGCGCCGGATCCGGAAAGGAAGAGCTTACCGTTTTCGACACGGACAACGGAGCGGCCGTTAGCGAGGCGGGTTGAGAGTGGAGAGCCGGGATCGTTGTAGCGATCGTTGACGGAGAGATCTCGCATGAGGCGAGGTGCGTCGAGACCGGGTTTGCTGTCGATATTGACCAGCCAGGTGCGGCGCCACTTGCGGTCGCGGTCGTATTCACTGATCATGCTGAGGCGAGAGCGCGTGCCATCGGGCTGGAGGAAACTGGTGCCACTGTAGCGGTGTTCAGTTTTGAGGAGTTCTTTAGCCTGACCATCGAAAGGTGCGGCGAGCGTGAAGATGCTGTCGCGGTGGGGGACTTTGTTCTTTGGATTGCCTTCATCGAGGGCTTCAGCGAAAAGGAGCGTTGCGGCGGCGGTGTCGATCCATTCGAAATCGCGCGGGCCTTGTTCGACACCATCGATGGGAATCTGTTCGCGATTGGTGGAGGTGTGAAGTTGCTTGAGGACTTTGCCGGTTTTTGCATCTCGGATTTCGTGAACTTCAGGGAAGCCGGAGGCGGGGAGTGTGTAGGAATAGGGCTTGATTATGCGGCTGGAAAGCAGGTAGTGGCCATCGGGCGATGGGTCGAGAGAACCGAAGATTGCCGGCTCGCCGATGGGTGTGATCGCAGCGGTTTTGGTGTCGACGTAGGCAAGTTGAGCGGGCATAATCCAATCGAAGAGCGCTTCATCAAATGGACTCTTGAGAAGGTCTTGATAGGTTGCCTGCTGCGCTTTGGTGCCGAATGTTTCCTGGACCACTGGACCCAGTGGGACTGCGGGTTCGACAGGCATTGGCGCGCGATTGGCGGGAATCAGTTTGACGAGGAGCGTGGTGCCATCGGGCATCCAGCGGAACGAGCCACCAGCAGCGGCGTTGAGTTTGTGATCGATGAGTTTTTTCGCGGTCGCGGTTTTGACATCGCAGATCCAGAGCTCTATGCGATCGCTGAAGGTGATGCTGAATGCGAACCTGGAACCATCGGTGGCCCAGAGCGGTGACCCGATGGAGGCATCGGGGAGCGCAATGGTGCGCTCAGTGGTTGCATCAGAGACTGTTCGGATCGACATGCCGATATTGGCGCGAGGACCGTGGGGGCCGCTGGTGTTGGGATTGAGGCGGAGGCCAGCGATGCGCAGCATGGGGGCCGCGAGATCGCTGATGGGCGGAAGAGCTTCGCGCTTGAGCAGGACCATGTGCGTGCGCGTGGGGTCGATGCTGACGGATGGAGAGGGCGCGGCTTCGAGAATCCTCGCGATTGATTCAGGCGGGCGCTGATATGTGGATGGGGCGGATGCGAAGAGCGCAGTAGATAGCTGTGTCAAGATGAGGGCACTCGCGGCGATGGTGGAGGGATTTGGCATAAGTAGAGGATATCAGAAGAAGTACTGAGTGCTGAGGTGGAGTGAGAATTGGAGGGGCAAAGGGGCAAGGCTGAGCAGTTTTGTTTGAAATTTGAGAATGCTCTGTTGAAAAGATCAATTATCCAAGCAGTTCGCCAGCGGCGGATGCCGTAGGCTGCGACTCGGAGTGCAGCTTCGACCTTGAGCATGTGTTCGCCTCGGCTGGTAAGTGCGGACCCACACACTCTTTTGATTGCGCTGAAGAGCGATTCCACAGTCCATCGTCGTCCATAGTTTCTGGGCCGACGACGCATCTTCGATCGGTAGCGGCCGCGAACCACATCGGATCTGCGCCGAAGTATGGGTGGTGCATAACTACGTGCTTTCCAGTTTTCATAGCAAAACGCATGCAGTTTTTCAGAGTCGTACGCCGCATCGCCCCAGACACGCTCGGGGCTCACAACCCTGGCCGCCTTCTGCATCACCGTGAGAGCAGGAGCAGCGTCATTCCCCGGCCCCCAGTCAACGTGCATCGCGACGGGAATCACCGACGCGCACAGAACGATGAACGAGACTCTGATCCAGCGCGACCGAGTGCGTCCGCTGCGACTCAGATAATGAGCGCTGGCCCAACCAGATTCCATACCTGTGGCGTCGATGGCAACATCTTCAGCAGCACTGACTCCTGGGCCATTGATTTCGCGAACTGTGGCGCGAAGCACCGCATCGAGCACCTCTGTCAATCCATCAGAAGCGGCAAACTTCTGCAGCGTTGTGTAATGCGGGGTCTGCGTGAGCCCCATCGCCTCACGCAATGGCGGAGAAACCTCAAGAAAATCACACAATCCGCGATAAGTGAGCTTCAGGTTGGCTTTGAGGACCAAGCACGACAGCAGTTGCGGCTGTGTGAATCGCTGCGGGCTCTTGGGATGCGCGTATGGCTTCATACAACGCCGCGAAACTCGCATCGCTGTACTTGCAATCGCGATCAGATTGTTCTCGTGTGAGCTCATGTCAATACCTACGCGCCAAACGTCTCACGGTTGCATGATCTTTTCTACAGAGCAATCTCTAATTCCAAATCTGCCTCCGCATAATCCTTTCTGCGGGTATCCACCCAACACCTCATCCAAATGTAACCTCCTAATCCCTTTGCCCCTTTGCCCCTTTGCCCCTTTGCCCCTTTGCCCCTTTGCCCCTTTGCCCCTTCCAACCCCACTAACTACTTATACACTTCCCCGCTCTCAAAAAGGAACACCCATGGACCTCTCACTTAAAACCCGCCGCGCCATAGTTTGCGGCTCTACCCAGGGCATTGGCAAAGCTGCCGCCATCGAACTTGCCAACCTCGGCGCGTCCGTCACACTCCTTGCCCGCAACGCTGATCAACTGCGTGCCACCGCCGCAGAATTGCCTACGACTGCTGGCCAAACCCACGATTTCCTCGTCGCCGACTTTTCTGATCCCGCCAACATCGCCGCAGCTCTGAAAACGCTCGACGCCTCCCGTCCCTGTCACATCCTCATCAACAACACCGGCGGCCCAAAAGGCGGCCCCCTCGTCGATGCCAACCCCGATGAACTTCTCGCTGCATTCAAGATGCACGTCATCGGCAACCAACTTCTGCTTCAGGCGCTTGTCCCCGGAATGAAGGCCGCGAAATTTGGCCGCATCATCAACATTATTTCCACCAGCGTCAAAGCACCCATCGAGGGCCTAGGCGTTTCCAACACCATCCGCGCAGCTGTTGCCAACTGGGCCAAAACCCTCGCGGGCGAACTCGCTCCTTTCGGCATCACCGTCAACAACGTCCTCCCCGGCTTCACTGACACTGCTCGGCTCTCCACTCTCTTCAAAGCCAAAGCCGACAAAACCGGCAAAACTCCCGACGATGTTCTTAAAGCCGCACTTGGATCCATCCCCGCGGGTCGCCTCGGTCGCGCTGAAGAAATCGCCGCTGCCGTCGCATTCCTCGCTTCTCCCGCCGCCGCGTACATTAACGGAATCAATCTTCCCGTCGATGGCGGCCGCACCCCTTCATTGTGAACCCCATGCAGCACATACAAAACTACATCAATGGCAAGCAAGTCCCTCCCGAATCAGGCGAGTATCTTGACAACTTCGAACCAGCAACGGGCCTCGTCTACAGCCGCGTGCCCGCAAGCGGAGCAAAAGATATCAATGCAGCTGTTGCCGCCGCGAAGTCCGCGTTTCCCGCGTGGTCATCCACCGCTGTTGCAACTCGATCAGACATCTTGAACAAACTTGCTGACTTGATTGACCAGAACGTCGACCAGTTTGCACGCGCAGAATCGATCGATACAGGCAAACCGCTGAGTCTCGCCCGAATGATGGATATCCCGCGATCCGCTTCGAACTTCCGTTTCTTTGCGACCGCCATGCTCCACTCTGCGACCGAGATGCACGAGTTTGACGGCGGCGGCAGCCCCGGCGGTGTCCCGTCATTGAATTACACACTGCGTAAACCACGCGGCGTCGCTGGGTTGATTTCTCCTTGGAATCTGCCCCTGTATTTAGCCACCTGGAAACTTGGCCCTGCGCTCGCAACTGGAAACACTGCTGTCCTCAAGCCCTCAGAAGTGACGCCGATGACTGCGAGCCTCCTGGGCGACCTTTGCAACAAAGCCGGAATTCCTGCGGGCGTTCTCAACATTGTCCACGGAACCGGCCCAGACTGCGGCGGTCACCTTGTGCAGCACGCTGATGTTCCAACTGTGTCTTTCACAGGCTCCACAAAAGTTGGGCAATGGATCGGGCAGACCGGGAGCGCATCGTTCAAGCGTGTGTCATTGGAACTTGGTGGAAAGAACGCCTTTGTTATTTTTGAGGATGCAGATCTTCCCACAGCTCTGGCGGCAGCGGTTCGCGCAGGTTTCACGAATCAAGGACAGATCTGCCTGTGCGGATCACGAATCCTGGTCCACCAGTCGCTGTTCAAGGAAGCGGTCGCCGCGATCACGCAAGGCGCAAAAAACCTGCGGGTCGGTGACCCGCTGGAACCGGAGACGCAACAAGGAGCGTTGACCAGCAAACCGCATTTCGACAAAGTTGCGGGAATGGTCAAAATGGCTCGCGATCTTGGCGGCACAATTCACTGCGGCGGCGGACCTGTCGCTGCTGCCGCGCTGCCACAACGTTGCAAGCAAGGATATTTCTTTGAGCCCACCGTAATCACTGGCCTTGATCCTGCTTGCACCATTGAACAGGAAGAGATCTTTGGACCAGTCGTGACAATTCAATCTTTCAAAGACGAAGAGCACGCAATCGCCCTCGCCAATGGAACTAAATACGGCCTCGCGGCGGCGGTGTTCACACAGAATCTCGCGCGGGCACATCGCGTCGCCGCGAAGATTGATGCAGGCGTCGTCTGGGTAAATTGCTGGCTCGTACGCGATTTACGAACTCCTTTCGGTGGCGCAAAAGCCAGCGGCGTGGGCCGCGAAGGCGGAGTTGACGCCATCAAATTCTTTACTGAACCAAAAAATATCTGCATTGGAATGTAAACATGAGCACAAACACACGCATCGACAGCACCCGCGCCGCCGAACCCGTCGGCCCCTATCCCCACGCCCGCCGCGCAGGAAACCTCCTCTTCCTCAGCGGCGTCGGCCCCAGAAAACGTGGCACAAAAGACATCCCCGGCTCAACCCTCGATGCCAGCGGCAACCTGCTCGACTACAGCATCGAAACCGAAATTCTCTCATGCTTTGATAACGTCCGCAACATCCTCGAAGATGCTGGCTCAAAATGGGAAAACATCATCGATGTCACAGTCTTCCTCACCAACATGAAACGAGACTGGACAACCTACAACAAAATCTACGCCCAACACTTTCCCGCCGGCCCCAATCAACCCACACGCACAACCTGCGAAATAGTCTCGCTCCCCACCGGCGGCAACTCCCCAATTCACTTTGAAATCAAAGTCATCGCCACTATTTAGATTCGTCGCAAAACCGCCCGCACCGGACTCGCATCAAATCCCATCAATTTCAGCGGCAGAGCCATCAGTTCATACTCACCCGGCGCAACATCCTTCAGCACCAGTCCCTCAAGAATCGAAATGTCATGCCGCAGTATTGCGTTGTGGGCTTCCAGATCCTTCGATGAGAACAAATCGACGCTCGGCGTATCAATCCCAATCGTGATCACGCCGCGGCCAGCAAGTGCATCAACCAGTTCGACCGACAACCCCGCAAAATCCTGATTCCAGTTCTCGGCATCCGGAAATGTTCCGGTCCGCAGCAAGACTCGCGGATGTACAATTGATTGCAGATCAATCATCAGATCTTTGATTCCCACACGCGTACCACGCCCAACCAGCGCATCAATCACTTGACACGCCCCAACATACGGAACCAGCGTCCGCTCACCAATCCCCGGAGCATCTTTGCCATAGTGATTGGGCCCATCAGCATGAGCACCCAAGTGCACCGTCGCCCGAAGTGTGCTGAGTGTAATGGTGTCTTCCTTCTTCAAATCACACAGAACTTCGCGGGACATACCAGTATCGCCGGGCCAGACTCCAAGTTCGGGAGTAATCGCAGGAGTGATATCAATCAGGAGCGAGTCGGGAGAGTGTGTCGATCTTCCTTCGATCAAGGCTCCGGCGACGGACTTCACCATCGCCTGCCAGGCCGGCTCACCGACACCTGCTAGTTTCTGCTTGGGAACCTGCAAGATAATCTGGTCAAGCATCGCGTCCAGAGTTCGCCCGCGCTTCTGCGCTTCCGCATACGGAACAGTCGAAAACGAAACCAGGTTGTACTGCGGACTCACCTTGTCAGGGAACGCATGGTGAACTGTCTGTTCAACCTTCTTGCGATACAGAAAGTCGGGCGACCCAACCTTGTCACGCATCTCAACAAAGTTCGCCAGCGCCATGTCCGCAATCGCATCCGAATGCGGCTTCCGCGTATTCTGGAATTCATCCAGCGCCTGTGCCCGATCGTGCGGATACTTGGCAAGGCACTTTGACAACTCCAGGCAATCCTCAAACGCTGCGTTCATGCCTTGTCCATAAAATGGAACGATCGCATGTGCCGCATCCCCCAGGATACATACTTTGTCCTGCCAGCGCCAGGGGAAACTTCGAACAGTAACGAGTGACCCAGTTGGATTTCTGAAATAGTCTTCGGCAAGCGTGGGCATCAGCGCTGTTGCATCTGGATACTGAGTCCTGAAAAACGCCTCCACATCCGCAGCAGTCTTGAGATTCGCAAAGCTATGCGGCCCAGTCAACGGCCAGAACAACGTGCACGTAAACGACTTGTCGCGGTTGGGGAGCGCGATCATCATGGAACTGCCGCGAGGCCAGATGTGCAGGGCGTGTTCATCCATCGCAAACTCGCCATTGCGAGCTGGGATATGCAGTTCTTTATACGCGTGTTCCAGGTAGGTCTGGCTGTAGTCGAACCGATCGGTCTTCTGCAACTTGCCGCGGACTGGGGAAAATGCGCCATCGGCTCCAAGAATCAGATCGGCCGCAACTCGTTTGATTCCGGCAGCAGTTTCAAACAGTGCGGCGGGTGCATCAAGATCAACATCGGTGCACAGATGGTCGAAGTGCATCTCGACATTGGGATACGCGGCGGCGGCATGAATCAACGCAAGATTAAGTCCGCCACGCGAAACCGAGTTGATCGCATCCTTTGTATCGTGGCTGTATGGCTGAAACACTGGAGCTGCGCCCGGTGTCGCCGCGTGGATCGGGTGGATCATGCGGCCGCGCATGGGAATCGCTTCGGTGTTCATCACCATTTCAGCAAGCCCTGCGCCAGCCAATCCCGAAATTCCTCGAACCGAGAGTGCAAGATTGATCGACCTTCCACCAATAAACCCATGCACGCGCGGGTCGGGCCGGCGTTCGTAGACAGACACTCGGTACCCAGCGCGAGCCAGATAGCAGGCAAGCAGCGAACCGGCGAGTCCAGCGCCGACAATGAGAACGTGCTGGGAACCGTGCTGGGAATTAGGTGCACTCATGTACTGAACACCTCACCCATGACCTGCGCGAGTTTCACGCAGTCGGTGAAAGAGTTATAGAGGGGCGCAGGCGCGACACGGATGACGTTGGGTTCGCGGAAGTCGCAGAATACACCGCGATCGTGAAGGGTCTTTGCGGTTGCGCGGGTTGCGCCCTGAACCACGAGCGACAGTTGAGCACCGCGTGCAGCGGGGTCGGTTGGAGTCAATATCTGCATGCGGTTGCTCATGGCGGACTGGCGCAGAGCCTGTTCAAGGAACCCGGTCAACCGCACAGATTTTGCCCGTAATGCGGCCATGGTTGCCCGGTCAAATATCTCAAGAGATACGCGAAGTGGTGCGAGAGCGAGCACCGGAGGATTGCTCAATTGCCATGCATCCGCGCTCGCAACCGGCACAAAGTCTGGCCCCATCTTGAATCGTGTTGCCGGATCATTGCCCCACCAGCCTGCGAAACGTGGCAATGCCGCGTTGCTGGTGTGGCGTTCATGTACAAACGCACACGCGACCGCACCAGGTCCAGAGTTAAGGTACTTGTACGAACACCACGCCGCAAAATCGCAGTTCCAGGTGTGCAGTTTCAGGTCGATATTTCCGGCGGCGTGGGCAAGATCCCAGCCGACCATGATGCTGCGGTCGTGGCCAAAGCGTGTGATGGTGGGGATATCAAAAAGCTGACCAGTGAGGTAGTTGACGCCGCCCAGCAGCAGCAGGGCGATCGAGTCCTTGTTTTCATCGATCGTCTTAAGAATGTCTTCCGTGCGAAGTGTTGATTCCCCCGCGCGGGGCTTGAGGCGAATGAGTCCTTGTTCAGCGTTGAACCCGGTGTGCGGGGCGTGGAACGCGAGCTGGCTTTTCATCGCGTAGGAGTCAGATGGAAACGCCGTATCTTCAATTACAATCTTGTAACGCGTGCGAGTGGGGCGGTAAAACGAGACCATGAGCAGGTGCAGGTTGGTGGTCAGCGAGTTCATCGCAACTACTTCGTGCGGCAGAGCACCAACTGTGCGGGCAAGGGTATCGCGGACCTCTTCGTGATAGGGGAGCCACGGATGTTTGGCATCCATGTGACCTTCAACACCGAATCGTGCCCAGTCATCAAGTTCCTGGTCGATCGCCGCACGCGTTGCTTTGGGCTGCAGGCCGAGCGAATTGCCTACGAAGTAGAGTGTTTCGTCGGATTTAGACACAGGAAAATGAAACTGCTCGCGGAAATCTTTGAGTTCATCAACTGCGTCGTACGCCGATGCGAGCGTCTTAAAATCAGTTCCCGGCATGTGCCCCCCGGAGGTTGAGAAATTCGCGGGCGGTGCCGCTGAGAAGCATGTTTGCTGCTGTACCGAATTCGGCGTTCATCGACTTGATCAGTGCCCCTGGCCGATCCTCGCCAAGTGGGAAGGGGTAATCTGACCCAAGTGCTACGCGATTGGCTCCGAATTGTTTTACCAGCAATCGCAGTGCATCGG
>SXGT01657301.1_pt1 | contig 12633 bp, 21 predicted proteins | sample 3176221 | NCBI WGS metagenome assembly SXGT01 (sample SAMN11356862, study PRJNA531348) | freshwater metagenome | isolation source: freshwater sample F1-120 | place: China: Fuxian Lake, Yuxi | collected 2017-12-25
CCATTATGAAAATATTGGATGCACAGAGGACACAGGGCATTGATAAAGAAATCCTTTATGCCGAAACCTCAGAATATGATGCGTACTCAATGGCAACCACTTTTATCGGTCGATTAACCAGCCTGGACAAACTCTCGCTCCCCAACATCAATCTCTACTCAGGCTCAATTAACATTAAGGAAATTTTATGAGTTCAGTAACTTTCCCGGTGTCGCTAGGCGGCAATGGTACGACCTACAGCGACACAGACATGCTTAACAATGGGCATGAAACGCGATTTATACCCATGCTGGCACAAGAAGTCATTATGGCTCAATCAGCGGCGGCGAGTGCGGTCAGTGCATCAGCATCAAAAGATAATGCAGCGTTGTCAGCTACTAGTGCAGATGCATCTAAAACAGCAGCAGCAGCTAGTGCTGCCGCGGCATTGAGTGTAGCAGCGCAGAATTTAACGGCTATCTCGACAACACAGACAGGCACCATTATTGCGCAGTTTGTTTACCCAACCGCCAAGGATGCGGACGGCGGTTTAGCGTGTTCAAAAGCTGGACTGCCAGGGTTAATGGGCATTGAGGCGACATCGACAACAGTCACTATTTACAACGTGACAGACATTGCAACTCAACAAATAGCACAGATTACCGGGCTAACGAGTGTGACAAGTGTTCTTGCATTGCACGGGCGCTTGTATGTGGGCCACGCTAGCGGCTTAAGTGTTTACGATATGCTTAACAGTTTTGCATTGCTGACAACGTATAGCACATCGAGCACGCCTGCAATCGTGGCGAATACTGTGCAATGCATCACCGCAACCGTCCTCCCCGCCGCACCCATCGACAACGCCACAGGCTTACCAGTGCCAACTGTTTGGGTAGGTACGCTTGGAGGTGTATCTCGTATAGCTGATGATGGGACTGTTAGTAATTGGACCGATAACTCAGGAAGTGCTGCTCACCTTGTTTATAACATAGCAGTATCAGGTGATTATGTGTGGTGGTCTACAGATAATTCTTATCAAGGCAAAGTTCTCCACACTCGCCTAGTAACAGCTACATTAGCAGCAGGGAATTACGGCGATACTTCTGTTAGACATTATGGCTCAGATGTATCTGTAGTTTGGAGCAGTCCAGTAACACCAATCTGGTATGGTGGGATTTTATCCGTAACGCAAGATATTACCCGCAACGCCATCGCAACAAATAGATCACTAACGCTACTACAACCTAACACTACCGACTGGGGTAAAGGACTACACGCAACCATCACAACTAACTCTAATAGTGGGATGCAATGGGGTGATATTCGCGGTGCATGGTTATGTCAGGGTACTGCTGAAACTTTAACTGCTACTGATCTTGTAACAGGGGATAGTAGTACGTTTACGGCAGGTGTTGGGAGTTGGGTTGGATACAGTTCTACACTATCAGTATCTAGCGGTGCGTTATCAGTTGCGGCTTCGGCAACTTACGGCAGCGCAGCAATCGCCTTAACTACTGTCGCAGGTAAGACTTATACTGTATCGGTTGACTCAAAAACGTCAGCGGGTGGTACAGCAACAGAAATTTTTTCTGGAACATCAGCTAACAATGCAAATTTATCTCCTGTGATTGCAGGAACAACTGGAACCACATTTGTAACATCGACATTTAGTTTTATAGCTACAGGCACTACAACATACTTAACTATGCGCTGCAATGTAGCATCAACTGTGTTATTTGACAACGTCACGGTCAAACTCGCAGAACCAGACGTTAGTTACAACAATAGAGCATTAACAGTTGTTGGAAGCATTGTTAAAAGTGCTGTTAATACTGGTTGTGACCTTATGGGTTATAGTGGTTGGTCTGCTAGTAACTATAAGATGATGCCGTATAACAGTGCTTATGACTTTGGAACAGCAGACTTCCACACTAGCTTTTGGATTTACAAAACAGCTTTATCCGCTGGCTATACATTCTTAATAGACCGCAAGACATCAGCAAATGCAAATAATGCAATTCGTGTTTATATCCCTTCAGGTTCAGTATCTACTATTGCATTGCAAACTTATGATGGGGCTGGAGTAGCATCCACAGCAACTAGCACATCAAGTTTAGCATTAAATGTGTGGAATAAGGTCGATATGGTTAGGTTGTCAACTGGTAACATATTGATTTATATCAATGGAGTGCTTGATTCTAACACGGCAGCAACGGTAAGAAGTGTGACATCAGCAGTCAATGCATTATATGTCGGCATTGATGTTGGATTATCCGGCCCAGCAGCAAACGAAAAACTGGCATTGCTACATTTATCAGCAGGCGCACCTACAGCAGCACAAATCAAATCAGCTTACGAAAAAGAGAAGCTAATGTTTGTCGCCGGCACTAAATGTTTACTCCCAGGTACTAGTAACGACGTTAAATCGATTGACTATGATGACTCAACAGACACGCATCACTATGTGACTGGCGATTATTATGGCGCTCATAAAGGGCTTGTAAGGGTTGACAGTGCAGCAGGTGTCTACACATCAATTAGCGCTAAAAATGGCGCAATAATTAAAGGAGCTTAAGTTATGGCGGCAACAATCACAAAACCCGCGCTAAACCTGCGTGAACTGTTTGAAAAAGTAAACGCGATATTTACTGCATTGCAGCAGCCTCAATTAGTTGAAAAAGTATTCACTGGCAACGGTAGCACCACAGCATTCATACTGCCAGCCGGGTGGAAGCCTTACGCTGTGTACGTCAATGGCACGCGATTACTAGCGGCAGGCATATCGTCGGTAACCTATGACACCAATATTTGCACTGTGACGCTGGCAGCAGCTCCGAGTGCAGTAGCCAATAATGTACAAATTGATATGGTGCGCATCTAATGATTATCGACAAACTAGCAAGCAAAACTTACGACGCATCCGAGATCACCTACATTGCCCAGTTTGAGATTAGATCACAGCTATCGCAAGCACAGGAAGATAATTTGCAACGCAAGATATTGGGTTCAATCTTGGGTGTTTACACGCTTAGCGCCGACGAACAACAAGAAATTGACGATTACAAAGCTTTGCTTTTATCAGTTCAAACTGAATCGGCGCAGGCTGTTATCGACAATCAATTATTGATTGATGCGATTGCATACGAAAGTGCTGTTATCAGACTGCAACAATATGAGTTATCAGTAGGCAGACCAGAGCAAACGGTTTACAAAAATGAAAATGGCGTCCAAGTTGTTGACTATGTGATCCCAGCAGTAGCGCCTCTAGCGGCTACGGTTGAAAAAGTAGTTTATAACGGCATGAATCAAACCACTGAAACCGTTACAAACCCGTTAATTGAGCATGACGAAGCTGAGCGAGCAGCAGCGCAGGCGATCATTGATAATGCCAGCGAGGAAGTGCTAGCGTTGGTTGATTTGAGGGCAGCATGAAAGCCACGCTAGCCACAATTTACTGCATTATCCACACGCTAATATTGTGGATTCCAGAGCGCATTCTGTGGCTGTTTGGGTTGTTTATTATCCCGATAGCACTACCCTTTGCACGCGACAGCGAAACCGAAAAACGTGACAACGGCTGGGTGCTTAGACAGCTACCCGGCTGGGCGTATTTGTGGAGTAATCGCGACGATGGCTGCTTAGGCGATAAAGAAGGCAACTGGGCGCATCATGATTTAGAGTGCGCCGATTTTACCAAAGCGCGTAAGTTTTGGAGTCAGTATCGCTGGTTGGCTTTGCGCAACCCCGTGCATAATCTCTGTGCAGCGTGGCTATACAATGCCAATTTCAAGCGCATTAAGAGCGTGGGCTATGTTGGCGCTTATGATGTAGACAACCGTTATGATAACGAAGGAAACGTTAAAACCGGGTTCAATATTGTTTGGGCTGCCGGGACATGGCTGTATTTGCGCTGTGGCATTAACATTATTATTCGATGGGGCCAATCAGATCGATGCTTGCGTGTGAGACTGGGGTATAAGGTATTGCCAAAGCACCAAGAATCACATCCTGATGCTGTGACGTGGACCATGACAATTAGCCCGTATAAAAAAATACTGGTCGGGTATTAAGCCGCGTTCTGCTATGAGGTTAATTTATTTAATGTCATTTAGCTTGGATAATTCATCATGATACAGCTCAGGATTTCTTGTGTAGCACGCAAGTTTAACAAGTATTAGAGCAGCACTGGCTAGTTGTTCAGGTGATACACTACCAATCGCATCTAGCATTTTTTTGGCTAAAATTACTGAGCTTTCATCAGTTATTATTGATTTCATTAATTGTAACCCCTGTTTATTTTAAGCATCGTATAACGATAAGACCGTATAAAAAGTTGTTGGTGTGTATTAGTTGTTTTTTAAATTATTCACGATGACCATCATAAATTTCAATAGTGCAGAATCCATTAACACTTCTGCTCACAACGCATGGCCCGTAGCGATCCACGAACTTTTGAATATCATTTATCTCCACTGCCCATTTTGTTTCTGCTCCTAAATCGCGCATGATAATACCATCTTCTATGCGGTGATTAAGGCCTTTGGTGTACCAATCGCCATCAGTACCAAAATTTGCGGGTATTTTTTTTGGATCGTCACAATCACGCGCGTCAACTTTTATTGCTTTTATTTGAAACGCCTCATCACATGGCTTCTCTCCCCAGTCACTTGTTCTTGTGCAGAGATACAGCCCAGCGCGCGGTTGAGTTAGTTCTTTATCTTCAGTGTTCATCTTTAATACCTTTTTTAAATTAATAGAGCACGTCCTTGTGCATTTTGGGTTGGTTACTTAGCACCACGCCAGCGTTTTTGGAATGTTATGACCGTGCTCAGGCGCAGTAGTGATTCATCAAAATGCGTCCAAGCCGATACCAAGCATTTTTCTAGCGCCTCGATCTCAGCAAACATAGCACTCAACATAGAGTCGTCCACGCTAGATTCTGCAGCTTTGCGAATGTTAGCCAAGCTTTCACGCGCACGCGGGTAATCGTATTCGGTCATTGTGGCTATTTCCTGCTTTTGTTTCACCGGGTCAAGCAGTTCGCCTTCAATCGGTAAGCGCTCAATAAGCGAGATTACGTTTAAATACTCATCGGCGGGAATTTCTTTGTAGGTGCAGCCGAACTTCTGCTTGATTGCTGACCACTGCTTAATGATTTGCCCTGCTTGTTTGTTGGCTGGCAAATGCAGCACACGATCCTTAACTTTGGCCTTGATATTGTCCTGCATTTCTAAAGTCAGGCATCCCGGTAACGCTTTTTTTGTTTTGCGCTCCGGTGCGGGTATGGTGGTTTGGGGTGTGGTTACCGGGTGCAGAATTTTCTCTATTTGCATGTCGCACCATACAGCAAACTTTGCATCTAACCATTGCGCAAATCTTATGGCTAGCTTTGGATGCATCCATGAGCCACCGCCATTATCAGGATTTCCTTTCTTTAGCATAACTAATTGATTCTTATCAAAGGTGGGATTATCACACTTTTGAATTTCAATTAAATTGTTAATGTACTCGATAGTGCTATCAAGTCTAAGCCATTCAACAGGTCGTTTGCCAAAATTTTTGGCTACAGCGGTGGCGTTAAACCAAGCATTGGAGGTGAAATTGATTGTGATTGCATCGCTATAAGATGCGGTGATTAGTTGAGTAGACATAATTTGTCTCCGTAACGAAAAGGTTACCGACAACACACTGTCAAATGTGGAGCCGGACTAAATCGGGTTGACAGACTGGCGTTACGACCAGCGAGCTTTGCAGCTCCCCAATTTAGCCCGACATAGAAGCTGGCTAAATAATATGCAAAAAAATACCGCATGAAAGCGGCTTATTTGCCGTAACGTTCCAGGCTGTCAAACCTGTGCCGCTATTGTGAGCGACACAGTAAGAATAGAGGTTAATTTATTTAATGTCAAACTTTTAAAGCTTATCAACAAGAACCTTCCTTCTAACCTCGTATTCTTCATTGGTTAAAATTCCAGAATCTTTTAATTCTTTAAGTTTTTTCAATTGAGTTGAAATGTCTGAGCTATCAACTTCAATTAGTTTTTTTGGCTTATCAGGCACAGGGCTAATTGATGTTGATGATTTTGACGGGTTAAGCAATATATTTACAAATCCGTCATCATTGAATAACTCATGTATTCCATTGTTAAGAGCATTATTTAGCGATAGACGTGCATTTTCACCAGATGTAAGTACAATGTTTGGCTCTGTGCCCTGTGCTTTTATTAATTTAGTGAATATTTGGTTTCCTGGCCTATCAAAAACATTAACAAGTAAATCAAAATTTGATACTGCATCACCCGTAAGAAATCCAGGCTTATGGTCATTATAAAATTGACTCACACTAGCCTTAATTCTAACGAATGGATCATCAGATAGTTGAAATCCTCTTGATTTCAGTTCAGTTTCAATAGAATTTTTTATAGTTACATCAACTCTTTGATTAGCCAAGATTGGCGCTAATTCCACTCCATACCCATCCTTTTTGGCGCTTACTTTTGTTTTATCTATCCTGTCGTCCTTAACTTCAACGCTAACACGGACATTCTCAGCGTTTTTCAGCTTATAAACATTTGCTTGCTGCGTATATTGCAAATCTATTGAGTCGCTCATAAAGGCACACCCACTCAACACCCCAAACACCAAAACCAACAATAACTTTTTCATACATCCATCCTTCCTGGCCCTTTAAATTTTGAAAGATGATCTTCGACATTAACGCCGTTGATCTTTTTTACTTTGTCTATGTTTATCTGACGAGCTTGAGCACTTTTGTAATCGTTAAAATTCTTTTTCAGTGATTGCCCGTATAGATAATAATACGGAGGCATTTCTTTTGAGCGTATTAACTCAACCACTCGTATTGCTTTTCCAGTATCATCCTCAATAATATCGCCTAGAATGATAGTGTGTATAAGATTTTTGTATTTTTCGTATATCTCTATTCGTCTTTTTTCATGCTCTTTATACAACTCATCCCAATGAGCACCAAATTCAAAATCATCAAGAGACCACATAAAAACCGCCATTAAAAATTATTTTTGTGAATTTTACACGTTAGCCAGTGCAAAAGCTGTGAACTATTTCACTTGATAACGCGATTTATTTTAAAAGCCATACAAACATCAGGCTTCAGGCTTCAGTTGTCCAGACTCGACCTTTTTCCAGATTCGCTCCTCTATCCCGGCTTTTTCTGCTGCTTCTGCTTGGCGCAAATTGTTTTGCTTTCGCCAGCGTCGCATTTGCTGGGCAAATTTAGATACTTTTGTCATGCTGTTAACCTTATCTCAAAACCACAGTGCGGGCAATATTTAAAGCGCAATGCAAGCTTCCGCTTGTAGATATAATTACCGCACCCAACCCGCATAAAATTAGTTGCATAATAGTCAAAATGACAACCAGAGTCGAATTTATCAATGATCTCTTGAAGCTTTGCGTTGTCATTCGTGCACTGTAAAACATCCTCACGCGTTATCATTTAGCCACCGCTAGTCCGATCAATATTAGCACTACACCAATTAAATTGCCGTGTAGCTGACCAATACCGGAGGCTATGACGATCAAGCCGATTATTGTTTCTAGTTTCATAATCTTGCCTTCAGCAAAAACTTAATAACAAACCCCATCACAAAAAACCCAATAAGTGCCATTATTTCAGAGTATCTAAATACCCAAAACAAGACAGCTAAAACTATAATCAGAGATAATGTTTTCATGATGCATTTAACTCACGTTCTAGCGCATCAGCCTCAGCACGCAACTTTGCTGCTCCTGCTAGCTCACGCTGACGCTGCGCATTGCTATCAGCATACTCAGCACATTCAGCTATACTCTGCGCTCTTTCGCGCAGTTCTTTAATTTTTTCTAATATTTCATTTCTTGTCATATTTTATACCTGGATTTTTGACATAAAAAAACCCGCGTTAACGGGTTGTGTTTGGTGCCCCCGACTGGAATCGAACCAGCGACCTCCCGATTATGAGTCGGATGCTCTAACCAACTGAGCTAAAGGGGCAAATTTTGGACGCTCACGGATGGTATCGAACCAACTATTAACATGTCTGCATGTTTCGCTATATAAGTAATATGTACAGTACTACTTAATATTTAGCTCTCGGTTATCACTTATCGCGAATAATGACAACGAAACCTGACCCTAGGCATGAGCATTTATAATTTGATGATGGCAGGCTGCGAACCCTGCTTGTCGGCTCGGTTCTGCCGTGCTTTCCGACACTACTCCCGCTTCGTCGCGTATCGCCCACGCATTGCATCATCAAGAAATAACACCAAGCTGGCTTTACCGCATATCCACAAGCATCCAGCACACGGTGAACAGTGGATTTACGCCCTTTCGGAACGTCTGCCCATGATTATATGTTGCATCAATACTATTTTATTGAGCATGGGTTGGTGTTATTTATTGATGACCCCGCTTAACCAAAGCGGGTTGGTTTTTAACTTCCGTGTTTTTGACTGTTTTAACTGCGGCATAATTTGCCATAGTTTGGTTGCGAACGACAGTTGTTTGTTATAGATTATTGTTTTTTAAGTGTTTTGTTATTGGCTAAACTATGATGTATACAGATAACAAAAACTTAACGCTTTAATTTTTATGCTATTTTACACTGTTTAAAAATTGCTTTCCGTGTTTTTGGCGGTTTAAGCGGTTTTTCGTACTAACGTCAACTCTGGCTTTTGATTATCACAAAGCAACTCGACGCACTCGATCAATTTAAATATTTCAGCAGCACAATAATGCGTTGTGATGCTGCCGTTATAATGCCCCAATAAATCCTGAATGTTTTGAAAATCCACGCCAGCGGCTCTAAGACGTTTACCAAAAGTGTGCCGCAGGTCGTGGACTCTGACTCCAGTTAGCCCGGTGCGCTTGATTGCCATTTTCCAAGCTCGTCCATTCAAGTGCGCTACCCGGTGTTGCTTGAAGTCGAAAACGTAATCACTACCATTGCCACGCCGACTTTCAATGATTGCTCTCGCCGTTCGGTTTAATGGCACAATGCGCTCACGTCCGTTCTTTGCATTTTCTTGCTGAATGATAAACACCGTCGCATCGCTGCCACTGATCTTACACTCGTCTGACCATTTTAGCTTGCACACCTCCTGATCCCGCAACCCGGTATTAAGCACAAACTCAACCATTTGCGCGATGTACGCAGGCATACCGCCGTTAGTCAGTAACAGCGTTTGCTCTGCCCAAGTTATCGGGCGTGGCTTCCGTGTCTCGCCCTGCACCTTGATAAGCATAGGCGCAGTATCAAGCCAAGGGATGCCGTTCTCGTCTCGCCATAGTTCTGCACACAACTTCAGCACTCGTTTAACACAACCAAGGTCATAGTTGATTGTGCTAGATTTCATGCCAGCCGCCTTGCGATCCGCTACAAATTTATCCATAGTGCCAGAATGGATTTTCCGCACCGACAGATCACCTATATAGGGCATGACCAGCCGCAACGAATTAACCTCTCTGCTAATCGATTTCAAGTGACCTTTTTCATCCAGATAACGCCCCGCCGCTTGGTCGAACGTGTGCTCGGTGCGCTGTCCGTAAATTACAGTGTTTCGCCGTTCTTCTATCAGCTTTGCTAAGTACCTCTCCGCGTTTTCGAGTTCAGTCTCGCCTGTGCTTGTTCGAATGAGCTGACCTGCGATGACTTTTTCAACGTGCCATATTTCCCCTTTTTTTCTGAGGCCTGGGGTTCGTTTTGACATAAATCCTCCGATTGTATTCCCGGCCTGCCGTTCGCATCCACGAATTTATCAGCCCAAACCTGCAAGTCAACATATTTGTAAAAAACACATTTGTTTTGCTTGATTAGCGTGACGTATGGGCGCACATGTTTATTAAATTCTGGCTCGCTCATGCCGAGGATTTTTGGTGCTGTGGCTTGGCGCACTAGGATTGGTTGTATTTCCATTTATCACCCCCTTAGTTTTGCTATTGGATGGTCTGGACATCCTCTAATTTCTCGGTTTCCGCAAATATACTTACCTTTTATAGATGCGTCGCATGACTTATAACCTTGGCCTTGAGTAAAAATCCCGGGATGCGCTCGAGGCCAATAACAATCAAAAGTTGGGCATTCTTTTCTAGATACATTAACCATTTTTTTTAACTCTTTATTTTTTATTTCCATTTACGCCTCCCCTGTCAAAACCTTGGTTAATGCATCAAAAACTTGCTGGGCATTTTCTTCGGTTTCAAACGCTCTGCCAGTCGCTAATGGTGAATAGATGTCTGCGGCTTCACTTGCCCATTTATATTTTTTAACGCCTGATTCACCGAGCACAAAACAATAGCCACCAACATCAGGAACATCACGCATTGGGGCTGGGTATTCAATGCCGTTGATGGTGATGGTTTTTGGTTTTAGCCTGAAAATAGTGTGTGAATGCCATGCCCCGAAGGGGAGGGCAATAACATAATAAGAGCATGATTCCCAATTATTGCAGCTTCCAAAACGCCATTCCCACATTCCATTTACTTTTAACACATTAGAATTATGTTTCTTAAGTATTTCTGCATAAGCAATCAAAAACTCTGGACTATTTTTTTTATATATTTTGCTCATTCACACCACCCAACCTTTTTACCACCCTCATAATCATGCGCCACACCCGCGCTAGTTAATGCAGATTGCAATACCGGAAACTCGGCATCAAGGCGAAAATACTTGTCGCGCCGTGGAACCGATAAAACAATGGTTGAGCCTTTGGCTAAATACTTTGCTGTAATCGCCTTGGCTTGCTGTGCTTTTTCTTTCTCAGCATCGCATTTGCCGTTGATTTCTGGCGTGTCAATGTGACGGATCCGCACCGGGATTGATTTGCAAACTACATCGATGTCACAATTCAGATTTACTGTAAACGTGTCGCCATCATGTACGGCGATCACTGTGGCTAGAATTATTGGTGTTAGGCTAGTCATTTGTGGTCGTCCTCGTCTTGTGCTAGAGACTCGATAGCCAGCTTGAATGCCTCGTACAAATCTTGTGATATGTACGACATGATTGCATTCAAATAGCGAATTAAAATGTCTCGTGCTTCTGCGTTGTTCACAATTGCCTCGCTTTAGATTTTGGTTTAGTGCCAGATGCCGAAAACTTTGCACAGTGATATTTGCTTTGCATCTGGGATAAATAGAGATCGTCTACTTTTGACGGTGTGATGGTAATGCCGACAGAGTTAGGATGCCGTTTCGGTCGTGGTTTTAGTAGTCGTTCTGCCATGAGTTAACCTGCTTTTAATAGCCACCCGTGGTGAAACTCGGGTGCGTTTTGGATGAATTGTTCTACATCACTTTTTCTGAACCAGATAATGCGGCTGCAATAATTTCTAGGTATTTTGGGTGATGTTGGCTGTGGAAATCCTGCTGCTTTTCGTCTAACACGCAGCATCAAGGCGGGATAGCTAAAGCCGAGTTTTTGCTCAAGTTGACGCATAGTCATGTAGCTATTCATTTCAGCGATAACCGCATCAACTTGCGCTTTGTCGTGATAAAGCACTTGCTTATTTTGAAAAGTACCAGTGACAAACACGCGTGGCAAAACGCCTTTGTTTATCAGCTTAAAGATGAATGGCTGTGACCAGCCCGTGTAGTCCATAAGTTCTTGAGTTGTCATATCACCCCACCACCGCAAACTCATGAATCCTACCAATGCTGCACCGTTCACCCCAGTTCACCTTGCTAGCCTCAATTGGCAGGTGTATATGGCTTAGTCGATCATCGAATTTAGTGCGGTAAATCACTTTAGCTTCAAGTGATACTGGGCAATGCAGGTGTTTGTGTTTTGTCATTTTTATTTTTTTCATTTAATAGCCACCCTGAAACCATCCGATACAATTTCAACCCCAGCACAGCCGCCCGCATTTTTGATTGCTGTTTTGTCAACGCTGCGCTCAATCTTTTCACGCCAAAAATCAGCAGGGATTTGCGACTCATCAATAATACGCACGCTAGCTGGCAGTTTTGCTAAACTAACCGCTATGTCATTCGACACCACTTTTGTTTTAGCCGTGCGTTGCAAGTTGTTGTTTAGATAATTACGCATCCAGTCGGCTTTAGTCTCTAGCGATTTTTTCCGCTGTTGCTGGCGCTTAATTACTTCTGCAATGCCGTCTGCTTGATGCTCAATTGAGACAACAAACCGGGCGACATTGAGTATTTTTTCCTCTAAATCACCGTCCAAACTCTCTAGCGTATCGGCTATGGTTTGGTCGTCGATGTCGTTTGCAGGATCAGTCAAAAAGTCTAGTGCTGACTGATATTCAGTTGCTAGTTCGTATAAGTTCATTCGTTCCACCTTTTGCACCCATCGTTAATGTTAAAACTTCTGGGTATTCGTTTTTTGTGAAATGCACAATAGCGCATTGGATCATCGCTATAGTGCTTACAGGATTTACATTCAATTATTGGGTATGGGGAATGATTAGCTATGGGTAAATCAAAGCCATGTTTTAGCATAGCTTCAATAGCTAGCCACCCTTGCTTGGTATCGCTTACCCAGTCCCATTCATCTAGTGGTATCAGGCTCCAAACATATGCTGGTTTGTAGTTGTGTTGCTTGCAGAGTTGATTTAGCTTGGTAAAAAAATCATAAGCATTCATTAATCAAAATATAATTCGGTCATATC
>SXGT01161732.1_pt1 | contig 12631 bp, 11 predicted proteins | sample 3176221 | NCBI WGS metagenome assembly SXGT01 (sample SAMN11356862, study PRJNA531348) | freshwater metagenome | isolation source: freshwater sample F1-120 | place: China: Fuxian Lake, Yuxi | collected 2017-12-25
TAGCGCTCGTACATCTCCTCAACTAGCCAGGAGTTCGCTCCAAAGTCCTCAGTATTCGACTGATCAACCATCGGTTACATCGTAATGATGATTATTTAAGAAGAACCTCTGACGCAATCATGAGTATGAGCCACAAGACACCACCCGAAATCATCGCGTTTTTGTGCGATTCATATGGCCACAACAATTTGTTCGTTGCGGCGGTGCCACCCAGCAAACCAAGAGCGTTGATTTGCAAAATTGCGACGATCACCAAACCGATGATTAATAGCGTCATCGCATTGCTTGAAGTCGCATCGCCAAATGCCTGGTTGTAATAGTGAGCAGGTCCAACCATGAACCACAGCATCGAAGTCGAGAAAATAAAGTTCTGACGCGACGCGAGCAACGCTTTACGACCAGCAACCGCCGCCGCAGGGTCAGCAGCGGCACCACCCAAAACGTTGACGGCATTGGCTAGCACAACCTTCTGATTTTTCCAGATGACCATCCACACATTCGCCGCCATCAGCGTGCCGATCGTCATGCCAAGCGAGATGGTGTATTTGTGGGCATCGCCACTACGGGTCCAATAACTTTCGATGATTCCGGTCATCAGCAAACCTGTGCCGAGCGTCGCAATAGACGCCCATCGAAACCACCACAGCGCGCGACGAGCAATTTTGTCGAGCGTGATCATTCGGGCTTTGCCTTCGTCGCCATAAGCGGCAAGACCCGGCACTTGCACCAGGTTGAAATAATACAAAAGACCGATCCACGTGATACCCACGAGAATGTGAATGTAACGGAACAAAAAATCTCCGATATAAGCCGAATTGAGAAATTGCATTTTGACCCCTTTTTATTGCGTAGAACTTTTCAATAATTTAGCACGGCTCGCGGGCAAGTAGGTTGTATCTAGATGGCCGCTGAATTCATTTACACCTGTTACAAACTCGCCCGCTTTTACCCACCAGACCGGACGGTACTCGAGAACATTTCACTTTCTTTTTACCCTGGAGCCAAAATAGGCGTACTCGGCTCGAATGGCAGTGGCAAGTCGAGCCTGCTCAAGATTATGGCTGGTCTCGACGACGGCTTCACGGGCGAAGCAAGACTCACGCCTAGTTTCACGGTTGGCCTGCTCGAACAAGAGCCAAAACTTGATCCGACGAAAAATGTTCTTGAAAATGTGATGCTCGGCGTCGCACCGATTCGTGACTTGCTCGCCGAATATGAAAAAGTCACCGCGATGTGGGGCGAACCCGACGCCGACTTCGACAAAGTTGGTGCATTGCAGGCTCAACTCGAATCAAAAATCAACAGTGTCGACGCTTGGAGCCTTGAGCGTAATGTCGAAATCGCGATGGATGCATTACGTTGTCCGCCCAACGAAAACGATGTCACCAAACTTTCGGGCGGCGAGCGCAGACGAGTAGCGCTTTGTCGACTTCTATTGAGCAGACCCGACTTGTTGCTGCTCGACGAACCCACCAATCACCTCGATGCAGAAAGCGTCGACTGGCTCGAAAGATTTTTGCAAGAGTATTCGGGCACGGTCGTGGCGATCACCCACGACAGATATTTCTTGGACAATGTCGCCAAGTGGATTCTCGAACTGGATCGTGGCAAGGGCATTCCGTTTGAGGGCAACTATTCAAGTTGGCTCGAGCAAAAACAAGAACGCCTCGGACGCGAAGAAAAAGCCAACGAATCTCGCAAACGAACTTTGGCTCGCGAACTCGAATGGGTGCGCATGGCGCCCAAGGCCCGTCAGTCAAAGGGCAAGGCGCGTCTCTCTGCCTACGACAAGTTGCATGCCGAAGCACAAGCAGCCGAACGCGGCGACAGCAAACTTGAAATCGCCATTCCGCCCGGCCCTCGACTCGGCGATGTTGTTATACAGGTCAAAAATTTGTCTAAGGGTTACGGCGATCGTTTGCTGATCGAAGATCTCACTTTCAACTTGCCACCTGCGGGCATCGTCGGCATCATCGGTGCCAACGGCGCCGGCAAAACAACTTTGTTCAGAATGATCACCGGCCAAGAAAAGCCTGATTCCGGTTCGATCACTGTCGGTGACACAGTTGCGCTGAGTTATGTCGACCAAAGCCGCGACACGCTCAACGCCGACAATTCGGTTTATCAAGAAATCACCGACGGCATCGAAATCATGAAAGTCGGCAATCGCGAAATCAATGGTCGCGCCTACGTCGCGAGCTTCAACTTCAAGGGCAGCGATCAACAAAAACGCGTCGGCGATCTTTCTGGCGGCGAGCGCAACCGAGTGCACTTGGCGAAGTTGCTAAAGAATGCGGGCAACGTGTTGCTGCTCGACGAACCCACAAACGATCTCGACATCGACACGCTGCGCTCACTCGAAACATCGCTTGAAAGCTTTCCTGGCTGTGTCGTCGTCATCAGCCACGACCGTTGGTTCCTGGACCGAATCGCCACCCATGTTTTGGCGTTTGAGGGCGACAGCCAAGTGCGTTGGTTTGAAGGCAACTTCACCGACTACGAGGCATGGCGCAAAAAAGAACTCGGCATCTCAGCCGACCAACCAAAACGCATCAAATACAAGCCACTTTCGCGAAAGTAACACCGTGAAAAACTCGTCGACTGCGTTGCGCAACATTCGCATTATCTGCTCTGTTGTTTTCGTTGCCGGCATCGCCGGAATGATCATCGCTTCGATTGCCGGCAACAATGTCGGTCTCGTCAACACGATCGGCGGTGCGACCGCTATTTCGGCGCTCGTATTATTGGTGGCAACAATCAGTTCGAGCACGGTTCGTCCCGAAGTGTTCGACCAAGCCGCAGCCGAACGCATCGAGCTCAAAATCGCCGCGCTTACAAAGTCTGGCGTAGACGAAAAAGAACTCCGCGAGCTTGTTCGTCTTGCAACCCAACTGCGCGAAACAAATAAGCGAAATAACTAGGTCAATGATCTTGAACAACCTCGATGACCACGAATTTGCTGCATATCTGGCAACTGAAACGGGCAAACAACTAGTCGAGTTGCGCGATTCGCTCGTCGCCCGTGGCGTCTGGGGCTGGGATCTAAAAGATGCTGGCGACGCGATGGCACAAAAATTCTTGATGTCGCAGTTGCGTGAGTTTCGACCCGATGATGCAGTGCTCAGTGAAGAGGCGCTCGACAGCTCAAAACGACTAACCGCCGACCGAGTTTGGATAATTGATCCGCTAGATGGCACACAAGAATTCAGCGAACCAGAGCGCACTGACTGGGCCGTGCATATCGCACTCTGGCAACGCGACAGTAGTCACGGCTCGCTGGTCGCCGCGGCAGTCAGTTTGCCCGCAATCGAAGTGACATTGAGAACCAACCCGCCACCTGTGCCACCAAAAAAACACGATGGTCCGCCGCGACTAGTCGTCTCGCGTACGCGCACACCGCGCGAAGCGGTGATCATCGCCGATGCGCTTGGTTGCGACGCGATGCGACTCGGCTCTGCAGGCGCCAAAGCAATGTCGGTTGTGCTCGGCGAATGCGATATCTACTTACATACGGGCGGACAACACCAGTGGGACTCTGCCGCACCAGTCGCCGTTGCTCGTGCCGCGGGGCTACACACGAGCCGAGTCGATGGTTCACCTCTTATATATAACGAACAAGACACATGGCTCCCCGACTTGATCGTCTGTCGACCCGAACTCGCCGAGCCAGTACTCGCCGCGCTCGGTCACAAAAAATAAAACATCGTCATGCGCGTAGTCATCGCTTCATGCAGCGTGACATACGAAGGTCGACTCGCAGCCTCGTTGCCAGAAGCAACACGCTTGATCATGATCAAAGCCGATGGATGCGTGGCGATTCATGCCGATGGCGGAGCCTACAAACCACTTAATTGGATGAACGCGCCAAATACATTCGAAGAACTCGCAGATCGCCTGATTGTTCGCAACCCGAAAGGCGAAACTCTGACGATTGAACTGCATCAAGTTTTTTCTGACGTCTCGCACGAACTCGGCGAAGACCCTGGTCTGACCAAAGACGGCGTTGAAGCCGACTTGCAAGTTCTGCTTGCCGCTATGCCCGAGACAATCGAACCTGGGTTGACATTGATTCGTCGCGAATATCCAACCGCGGTTGGGCCCGTTGATTTGCTGTGTCGTGACGCTGCTGGTCAAACCGTGGCTGTTGAGATCAAGCGTCGCGGCGAAATCGACGGCGTCGAACAACTCACGCGTTATATCGATTGCCTGCATGCCGACTCGGCACTCGGCGAAATTCGCGGCATCTTCGTTGCCCAATCAATCAAGCCACAAGCCCGCGTGTTGGCTGAGAGCCGAAACATCGGTTGGTGCGAGGTCGACTACGACGAACTCCGCGGCAAAAAAACTGACGAGTTGAAACTGTTTTGAAGCACTAGTTCGCGCGTGCGCTAACTAGTTAAATTATTTCTTTTGCGGTTGTGGCCAGGTGCCGTCGCGACCATCCATGCCCGCGTTCAACCGGGCCTTGGCCATCATCTCTTCAACGACTGGTCCGAGTTTCGTCGGGTCATCAACTGGCTTATGTGTCGGACCGCGGTGCCAACCCTCGGCAATTGCCAAGACATCGCCACTGGCTTCAAACACTCGACCCGTTATGCCAGCCGATTCGGCTGAAGCCAACCAAGTCACGATCGGCGCGATCCACTTTGGGGATCGTTGTTCACGCTCTGCCTCAGTCTCGGGCGCTGGTCCAAGATTTTCGGTCATTCGTGTCAAAGCAACTGGGGCAACAGCGTTTACAGTCACGCCGTATCGCGCAAGTTCAAGTGACGCAATTGTCGTGAACGCGGCAATACCGGCTTTTGCAGCGCCGTAATTTGTCTGACCGACATTGCCGTAGATTCCAGAAACAGACGAAGTATTGATAATTCGACCATCCACTGGTTTTCCCGCTTTGCTTTGATCGCGCCAATACGCAGCGGCATGTCGCGACGGCGCGAAGGTGCCCTTGAGGTGCACTTTTATTACTGCGTCCCATTCTTCTTCGCTCATGTTGGCCAACATTCGGTCGCGCAAGATGCCGGCGTTGTTGACCACCGCATGCAAATCACCGAAAGTTTCTACGGCGGTCTTGATCAAACGCTCAGCGCCATCCCACGAAGAAATATCGTCACCGTTGGCGATCGCTTTGCCGCCCATCGATTCAATTTCGTTGACAACTTGTTGCGCGGGCGATGCATCTCCGCCTTTACCATCGACGCCTGCGCCGAGATCGTTGACGACGATGAGCGCCCCGTGCTTGGCCAGGCTAAGTGCGTGTTCGCGACCAATTCCGCGACCTGAACCCGTGACAATTACTACTCGACCTTCACATAAGCGACTCATCGCCGAGAACTCTAGCCTGAGGCTCGTGGTCAATGCTATTTCGCGACAAAAAGTACCAAGCTTTTGTGACGTGTTGATAGTTGGTGCTGGTCCAGCCGGCGTCGCTGCGGCGCTCACCCTTGTCGCCAGTGGCAAAGATGTGTTGATCATCGACAAAGCGGTTTTTCCTCGCGACAAATGTTGCGGTGACGGGCTCACGACTGGTGCGCTGCGCATTCTCGAAATGCTCGGTTTTGATCCGAGTAGCGTGCCGAATTATCAAATCTGCGACGAAATTTCACTTCGCTCACCGTCGGGTCGCGAAATTCAACTTGATCTGCCAAACAATCGCGATCACAAAGCTGGTCAGTTCGCCGCAATCGCCCCGCGAATTGAACTCGATAACGCTCTCGTGCAACACGCGCGCGCAAGTGGCGTGCGCATCGTCGAAAACTGTGCGTTCGTCTCGGTCGCTCGACAAAACTCACAAGAGATAGTAATCACCACAGATTCGTCGAGCGACTTCAAAGAGATAACTGCAAAATTTTTGGTCGCCGCCGACGGAATGTGGTCGCCAGTTCGAAAGTCTCTCGGTGCGGCACAAACCAGTTATCTCGGCGAGTGGCACGCCTTTCGCCAATACGTCAGCAATGTCACCGGCCCTGCGAGCAAGCGTCTCTTTGTTTGGTTCGAAAAAGATTTGCTGCCAGGTTATGCATGGTCGTTTCCGTTGCCGAACGGTCGTGCCAACATCGGCTTTGGTATTTTGCGCGGATCAAACTACACGGTGCAGGAAATGAAAGCGCTATGGATAGAACTTCTCACTCGGCCGCATATTGCGTCGGCACTCGGCCAAGACGTGGCGCTTGAAGGTCGGCACACTGCATGGCCGATACCAGCGCGCATCACATCGGCGAAACTTTTCTCGGGGCGCACACTGTTCATTGGCGACGCGGTTTGCGCCGCCGACACAATGACGGGCGAAGGCATCGGCCAAGCGCTATTGACCGGCGTGCTCGCGGGCGAAGCAATCACAAGCTCATCAAAATATGACCAACATGCAATCTGCACGTCGTTCGCACGAAAAATCAAACATGAGTTTTTTGCCGATCACCGCATGAGTTTCGCACTCGGCAAGGTCTTGAAAAACGCGGTGCTGACACGCGGAGTCTTGCGACTTGCCGGCACTTCAGACTGGACGCGACGCAACTTCGTGCGGTGGATGTTCGAAGATGAACCCCGCGCCGCCGTGCTCACCCCATCGCGCTGGCATCGCAAGTTTCTTAAGCGCGACGGAGCCTTCAAAACAAGCCCAGCACGCGAGACCAACTAAGTTAATAGCCGTGCGCACTCGTATCACCGACCTGTTCGACATTGAGCACCCAGTGATGCTGGCTGGCATGGGTGGCGTTTCGTATCACGAACTCGTTGCTGCAGTCAGCGAGGCCGGTGGTATCGGCACTTTTGGTGCATCCACAATGCGCGATGGCGAATTGGCCCAAGAAATCAGAGCGCTAAAGAAACTGACAAGCAAATCATTCGGTGTTGATCTATTGACCGCGTTGCCGCAACATTTCGAGCAAGGCATTCGCGATGTCATCGACGGCGGCGCAAGAATTTTTGTAGCGGGTCTCGGTGTGCCACGCGATGCGATCGACCTGTTGCATAGCCACAATATTTTGGTCGGCTCAATGTGCGGCAAAGTTCGTCACGCGATATCTGCAGTCGCCAGCGGTTGCGACTTCGTCGTCGCTCAAGGCACCGAAGCCGGTGGGCACACCGGGCTCGTTGCAACGATGGCACTCGTGCCACAAGTCGTCGATGCTGTCTCGGCACAAGTGCCTGTTGTCGCTGCTGGTGGGCTGTTCGACGGCCGTGGTCTTGCAGCATCGCTCGCGCTCGGCGCCGATGGCATTTGGGTTGGCACGCGATTCATCGCCACGCCCGAGGCTCGTGCTGTTAACGGATACAAAGAAGCGCTCGTGGCTAGTCGCGAAGATGACACCGTCATCAGCCGATCGTATACGGGCAAACCGTGTCGCGTCGTTCGCAACGAATGGACAAACCACCACGAGCAGCATCCGCAAGAAATTCAAACTTTTCCACTGCAAGCAATTGCTTCATCGCAAGCCAACGTAAATCACCTCGGTCATCCGTCAGGCACGCAGGTCGATACTTCGCGTGAGTTCTACCCTGCAGGTCAGGGCACTGGTGCAGTCAACGAAGTAGTACCCGCTGGCAAAATAGTGACGCGAATCGTCGAGCAAGCAGAACAAATTTTGCGCGCACTCGGCAATAAAAAATAGATTTTCACAGTGCTCAAAGTTTTGAAGACAAACCGTGACCTGCGCCTGCTGTTCGTCGCCCAAAACCTCTCGTTCATGGGAGACTGGTTCACTTTCGTAGCATTGGCAGGCCTCGTTCAAGATCTCACGGGCTCGAATTTTCTCGTTTCACTTTTGCTTGTTGCGTTCTCATTGCCATCGTTTTTGGCGTCGCCGATTGGTGGGCCGGTTGCCGATCGCTACGACCGACGCAAAGTTCTGATCGTCGTTTCAATCCTGCAAGCGATCGCCGCCGCGAGTTTCTTGCTGATCGGCGATTCACGAATCTGGATCGCATTCGTCGCCCAAGGTTCAATCGCCGCACTCGCGGCATTTGTTCGACCGGCGCTCGAAGCAGCAATCCCCAACTTGGCCAAGAACCCGGACGAACTGCGCCAAGCCAACGCGATTTTCGGCAGCAGCTGGGGCGTGATGTTGGCGGTGGGCGCCGGCATCGGTGGTGTTTTCTCGCAAGTGTTTGGTCGCAATGCAGCATTCATCGCTGACATCGTCACGTTCATCATCGCTGCAATTTTGATCGCATTAGTCACCCGTCCAATGCAAGAGACTCGCACGAAAATTCAAACTCGACGCATTCACCCGATTCGCGACATGGGCGAAGCCTTGCATCTCGCAAAATCAGACCCATCGATCATGTCGTTGCTCATGTCAAAGATGACGTTTGCTGTTGGCGCGGGTGTCGTCAGTCAGCTCGCGGTTTTTGCCGCCGATTCGTTCACCAGTGGCGATGCCGGTCGTGGTTTGATGCTCGGCCTGCGCGGCGTCGGCAGCGCACTCGGGCCATTGATAGCGGCACGGTTCGTCAAAAATGATTTGTCACGAGTCATTTTGGTTTGCGGCGTTTCGGGTTTGATTTTTGCCAGCGGCTACCTCGCCGCTGCCGTATCGCCCGTGTTGATCGTTGCTGCAACATTCGTTGGTCTTGCTCACTTGGGCGGTGGCGCACAATGGACGCTCTCCACGTATGGACTACAAGTGCGTTGCCCCGACGAGATGCGCGGTCGGGTTTTGGCCGGCGACTTTGCGTTGATCACACTCTCGCTCGGGCTCAGCAGCCTGCTCGCAGGTGTCGTCTCTGAATACATCGGCGCACGTCGCACCATCGCAGTATTCGCACTTATCGCGATTTGCTCATCAATCATCTATTTGCTGGCGACGCGAAATGTTCGAGCCAATTTAAAATTACTTGCAACTCCTGCCGCAACTATCACCTAGCCCGAAAAAAGTTTTACGCCTCGTCCAAAATCGAGCGCAGAGTTTCAACTTCACGCACAGGGTCGGGGCCAACTGGGTTCACCTGCAACACCGTGACGCCTGCTTCTTTGAACGCACCGATTCGCTCTTTGATGTAACTTCTTGGCCCGACAAGGTTCGAAAGTTCAAGCCATTCACTCGGTATCAGTGCAGAAGCTTCTTTCTTTTTGCCGTCAAGATACAGATCTTGAATCTCCACGGCTTCTTTTTCGAAGCCGTAGTCACGGCACATATCGTTGTAAAAGTTTTTACCCCTAGCGCCCATGCCACCGACATACAACGCATAACTCGGCCGGGCGAAATCGAGAACTTCGTGCTGCTTTTTCGGGGTCAGCGACTCATCAATATGCAACATGCCACCCGCTGACACATCGAGTTGTTTCAAATTTGGACTGCGCTTTGCCAAACCCGCTTTCAATGATTTGCCCCAGACGTTTTGATACTTCTCTGGCATAAAAAAGATCGGCATCCAACCGTCGGCAATTTCTGCAGTCGCCTCGACGCTCTTATCTTTGAGTGACGCCCACCAAACAGGAATCTCGCTGCGCACCGGATGATTGATCAACTTCAGCGCCTTGCCTAAACCGGTGCCCTGGCCAGCAGGCAACGGCACTTGCACCGTTTTGCCGTCGTAACTCAACGGCTTCTCTCGCCGCCAAACTTCACGACACACCTCTATATATTCTTTCGTCCGCTGCATCGTCTTTTCGAACGGCACGCCATGAAAGCCTTCGATCACTTGTGGCCCCGAAGCGCCGAGACCCAAAACAAACCGCCCATTGCTGACATAATCGCAACCCGCCGCCGTCATTGCCGTAAGCGCCGCGGTTCGCGAAAACACATTGATGATGCCCGTGCCAATTTGCACGCGCTCGGTCACGGCAGCCAGATAACCGATTTGCGAAATCGCGTCGTAACTGTAGGCCTCGGCGACCCAAACCATGTCGAGCCCAACTTTTTCAAGTTCGACAACCCGTTTGGCAGATGATTGAAAATCAGAAATATAGTTGATCATCATTGAAATTTTCATATGACTACTTTCTGTTTTTCGTTAACGCGAAACTTAGTTGACTCGACGAGAGTGACCTACCCAGTATGGCTCACGCAAGACTTTTTTCAGAATTTTACCGCTCGGGTTGCGTGGCAAGGCATCAACCCAACCAACAGATTTTGGCGTCTTAAACCCGGCAAGTCGCTCACGAGCAAAAGAAATAATCTCTTGCTCGGTCACTTGCGTGTCGGGCTTGCGCACGACTAAAGCCATCGGCACTTCGCCCCACTTTTCATCGGGGACGCCGATCACGGCCACGTCGGCAATCGCCGGATGAGCCATCAGAGCATTCTCGACTTCTGCTGGGTAGACATTTTCGCCACCCGACACGATCATGTCTTTGACTCGGTCAAAAATGTAGACATAGCCGTCTTTGTCGAAGTAACCGGCATCACCTGACCTGAACCATCCACCTTTGACGATCGACTTGGCGGTTTCTTCGGGCATATTCCAATAGCCCTTCATCACTTGACGCGAGCGAATCCAAATTTCACCAACTTCGCCATTCGGCATGTCTTTGCCCGTGTCTGAGTCAACGATTCGTAACTCAATGCCGATAAATGGTTTACCGCACGAGCGCAAGCGACCCTTGTTTGCTGAACTCAAGTCATGATCTTCTGGCCCAAGCACGGTGACAACACCTGTTGTTTCGGTCAAACCATAGACCTGCATGAACGGACACTTGAACGCCTTGATCGAACCTTCGAGTACCGCCTCAGAAATTGGTGATGCTCCATAGGCGATCAATTCAAGACTTGAGAAATCGGTCGTGCCGATGTTCGGCATCGCTAGCGCAAACTGCAACAATACCGGCACTGCGAACGCATGAGTGATGCGATGCTTCTCGATAAGTGTCAGCATCGCTGAAGGATCAACGTCGCGCATGATGATCGATTTCGCGCCTGTATATTGACCAGCCGTCGCCCAACCGCCACCACCAATGTGAAACAACGGCATCGCTACGAGATTGACAGTTTTTTCTGACATTCCCCAGACATCTCGCGCAGCAGGCAACAGTGCAAAGAAGTTATCGTTCGTCAGCATTACGCCTTTTGGTCGACCTGTTGTGCCACTCGAATACAACTGAAACGCAACATCGCTTGGTTTGGTCGAAACTTTTGGATCAACTGCCGACTGCGCACTGACCCAGCGCTCATAATCGTTATGGCTCGGGTGACCACCGATCACGATAATCGTCTTCACATTTGCAAGATCATTGACGATTGCATCCAAGATTGCAACGAACTCTTGACCGACGATCAAAACTTCGGCTTGCGAGTCATTGACAACAAACGCGACCTCTGGTGCGGCAAGACGCCAGTTGACATCAACGCTCACAGCATTGAGCAACGAACATCCGTAGAACACTTCGAAGTGCTCAATGCCATTCTTGTCTAAAAATGCAACACGGTCTTGCGACTTGACACCGGCGCGACGCAAACCCTGCGCTACTTGTGCCGAGCGCGACAACAATTGAGCCCAAGTTAATGTGCGATCGCCCAATACGAGCGAGACAGCATTCGGCTGCTTGCGTGCATTGTCGCGGACGATGCTGCCGACGTCGCCAACTTTCAAGCCCGGCGCAGACTTTTTCGTGGCTTTCTTTTTCGCGACTTTCTTCTTGCCGGACCTTTTCGAGGCTTTCTTTTTCGCGACTTTCTTCTTGCCGGACTTTTTCGAGGCTTTCTTTTTCGCGACTTTCTTCTTGCCGAACTTCTTTTTGCCAGCTTTTTTAGCGCTCTTCTTTTTGACAGACTTTTTGGCGCCCTTTTTTGTTGTTTTCTTGCTTTTTGATTTTTTGCGTGTTGCCATTGACATAAGGTAGTACGCCAACCTGCGAGAATGCAATATCTTGCAAATTCTCAACTTTTCCGTAAGTTCGTCCGACAAAGTGCAACTCAGCGCTTACAAATACCCCGCCGAGTCGGGCGTGTCTGCGTCAACTTTTCTGTTTTCTCACGCCAATGGTTTTCATGGCCGATGCTTTGACCCCGTAATCGAGTCGCTTGTCGCCGATTACGAATGCGTCTCGTTCGACCTGCGCGGTCACGGCGATTCGACTGTTAGCCCAGACTGGTCGGTTGCCTGGCAGGGCTACGGCGACGATGCACTGGCGATAGCCAAACAAATCTCAAAGCCAGCTATTGCGGTTGGTCATTCGATGGGTGGCGCGGCGCTGGTCATGGCTGCTCTAGTTGAGCCGAAACTTTTTCGTGCACTAATCCTTTACGAGCCGATTATTTTCCCAGAATCGTTTCGTAAAATTGCTCTAAATCGTCCCGGTGCTAGTCCTCTTGTCGAGGGCGCTCGGCGCCGGCGCAAAACATTTGCGTCTCGAGCCGAAGCATTTGCCAACTATGCATCGAAGCAACCAATGAGCACATTTGATCCGCGAGCATTGCATGCGTTTGTCGACCATGGCTTCAAAGATGTTTCAGATCAGGTAGAACTCAAATGTGCGCCCGAGCATGAGGCTCGAAATTTTGAGATGGGTGCGATCCACGAAACTTGGGATCGACTGAAAAATTTGCAAGTCCCAACTTGGGTCGTCAGTGGCGCACAGCAGCCAGACCAGCCATCGGGGTTGGCCCCGAACATCGCTGAGCAAATCCCCAATTCACATTTCGTCGAATGGCAAGATTCGGGTCACTTCGGACCAATGCAGCAACCTGAGCGA